>Ga0247734_1000692_pt1 | contig 28070 bp, 31 predicted proteins | sample UWRJL103311B2_FD_180933 | JGI IMG/M metagenome (GOLD analysis project Ga0247734, IMG submission 180933) | Plant litter microbial communities from Arlington Agricultural Research Station in Wisconsin, United States - UWRJ-L103-311B-2 | ecosystem: Environmental > Terrestrial > Plant litter >...
CTGGAGTCAAGTCGTTGTGATCATAGCGATCCAGGGAGCCGGAGTTTTTGATGGGCGCCAGGCATCTTGTGCGTGCTGCATCATTCCCGCCTCGGATTGGCGACTCGTTGTATTCAGCAGAAGGCATGATGGATGGAGGCAGCAAATGACGCCTTTATGTATGTATAATAGTAACAAAAATGATGTTAGTCTGTGAACCGCTCGCCTCCCCCGGAATAGAATGGCCAGCTACATATTATTTGACAGTATATCGTATCGTCTAGCAGTTCCCCCCTCGTCTCCCCACCCTTACTCTTCCCCTGAGTTAGACTTCCAATACTCGCACCGAAAGCTCGGCCCATGTCTCCACGGCTCCACTCCCCGCGATTTCACCACCGTCTGCGCCGATGATGCAATGGGTCAAAATGGGGCCTGACTCTCCTCTGCTTGGTCAATCCATCCTCGCGGAGATATTCTCGGAAAAAGCTATTGCGTGCTCAGCGTGCTCGTCGTGGACTCGGAGATACTTTCGGAATTGCAACAGAGGGGTTTGAGGCGAATGCGGTTGTATGGGCCTAGTCTGCCCGGCCAGCATCCTAGTTCAATCTTACTGGTATTGGAACTTCACAATGCTAGTCAAATGCAGTTGAAGCACAGATAAAAAGTCATTATCATGTATATATATGTATATGCATATATAGATATATCATGAAAGCGAACCGGTCGACCTAGTCAGTGAGTTTTCTGGGTCTTGCGCCAACGTCTTGCTACTCTGTATCGAGGGAACTGATCGTGTCTCGGCCTTTGACACAATAGCAAGCTCGAGGGGAACTTTCGACATCCGAGACCTCACCATGTCTACTGAATACGATGTCAAAGCTTCGAAACTCTCTAGTCACAATGAGCCGGCCCTTTCTCAAGTGACAACGGCACCCGTTGGAAGAGAAAACCTCTCGGATATCATCGCTCCCCATGAATCCTATGAAGGCCGTCACCGATTTGATCCTGGAGCCACATGGACCGAGCAGGAGGAGAGGAGAGTGGTTCGGAAAACCGATCTGTATCTTTTGAGTTGGCTATGCGTTATGGTAAGATCCCAAAGTTTGTGATCTAAGTGCTTGATCTAACCTCCAAAAACTAGTTTTTTGGCCTGCAACTAGACAGAGGGAATCTTAGCAATGCTACAGCGGACAATCTCCTTCCTGATTTACATCTCACCACTGACGATTATAATAATGTATGTGCTGAGTCTTGATGGGGGTCTAAAGCTAGCCACTAATCTTGGTAGGGAACCACAATCCAACTGCTTGCATTTTTGACAGCCGAATTTCCCGTCCAATTTCTCACCAAGCGCTACGGATTCAGACGTGTTCTACCCACCATGATGATGCTCTGGTCTATAGTTTGTAAGTAAAGTCCTGGAAAATCCGTGACACTCGCTTACCGAAATCCATAGCTTGGGCTCAGGCGTGGATGACTGACCGCACATCATTCTACGTCACCCGCGCCCTTATCGGAGCATGCGAAGGAGGTTTTATTCCCGGAGTAATTCTGTTCGCTACGTACTTTTACAAGACTAAAGAGCTCTCGATCCGTCTCGCTTGCTTCTGGTCAACTCTCAATATCGCAAGAGTTATCTCGGCGCTCCTGGCCGCGGGAATCCTTGAGATGCGAGGTGTCGGCGGAAAGCCTGGATGGTTCTGGTTATTTTTGCTCGAAGGGCTCTTGACTTTTGTTCTTGGAGCTATCGTGAGTTATATCTGGACTTATATTTATGTCTGTGCTTATGTGATTTACAGAGCTTCTTCTATCTTCCTCAATCTCCAACGGCCACAAAAAGCGCCCTAGTCCGAAAATCATGGTACACCGAGCGTGAGGAGGTTATTATGGTTAATGTGAGTCTTTCAAGATCTTCCAAAACTCATCATTAACAACCTTTTAGCGAATTCTCCGCGATGACCCAGCTAAAGGACTCACTGCTCTCAAAGAGCCAGCGACATTCAAAGATATCAAAAATGCCTGGAGCGACTCTTCTATGTGGGGACTTTACTTCATTGGTCTTGTCGCCTATATTGCTGCATCACCGGTGCAGGGCTATCTTACATTGTCTCTCAAGCGGCTAGGATTTTCCAAATTCGATTCCAACATGCTCACCATTCCTTCGGCCGCACTTCAAATCATCACCATGCTTACACTTGCATACAGCAGCGAATTCTTCGATGAACGAGCGCTGCACTGTATCTTTGGGGAGTTCTGGATTTTACCATTGCTTACTGCGCTTCTTACTCTTCCCGACGGTGGTCGAGAATGGTCTCGATTCTCGATTATCACATTGATATCTGGCTGTAAGTCTCAATCTTATCGTACAGTTTGACCACACTAACCTTAAATAGATCCCTACTTCCATCCCATCGTCTCCGCTTGGATATCCGAAAACACATTCGATGTTAAGAAACGTGCAATCACAGCCGCAACCTACAATGTTATAGTGCAAGTTGGCTCACTGATCAGTTCGCAAATCTACCGAAAGTATGATGGTCCATATTACAAGCAGGGCAACAAAGTCCTCATCTCATGCTGTGCTTTATCGATAGTTACATTTGTGGCCCAGAGCTGGTGGTTACGGCTGCTCAATGATAGGAAGGAAAAGATCTGGAGTGAGATGTCTGTAGCGGAAAGAGCAGCCTACCAGGCTGATACGCAGGCACGGGAGGTGGATGGAAATAAAAGACTTGATTTCCGATTCAAGTATTAGAGAAAGAATTTAGTTGTTATTTCGAAATATATCATGAGATCTCTGATATATCAGGTTTTGTTTAGAAGAAAGAAAGAAAAAACACATTGGTGGTTGAATGTTTCACGAACTTTGACCCCAATGAAATGAATGACTTTAATATTATATTGCAAATTCAGTGACCGACCAACCCTTCAACCCTGCTATCACGTGGGGAAGTGATACAAGGTTACGTGCTTACCTAGCCGACCGAGCCGACCTACCTATTCGGGCAATTAATCAATACTACCCCGCAAACGTTCCCACGTAGCCCCCCTTCCCCTGCAAGCGGCCATCACGCCATACTGAATAACAGAATTCCAGTCTTGTGAATACTAGTTGAGCTAGTTCACACTTCCAAATCTTCCACACTTACGTAGGGGCGGTGTCCATGCCTACTTCATATTGTGCTGCTGACCGGGTGTGTGGGAACTATTTTCTATGGTGTCCTAGCCTAATTAGTAATGAGGCTCAAAATGCTTTAGCGTATACGTAGAGCTGTTACACTGGTACAGATGTACGTCTTTCTTTGATGTACGGTAATCTTACCTTGCCAAAGCAAAGGGAGTAGCCGCGCACGGTGTGGAATCCTAGAGTTATGTCACCCCAAAAAACATCACGACGTAAACTGGCTCGGCGAGCCTGCGATGGCTGCAAAGTCCGAAAAATCAAGTGCTCAGAGGTGTCTCCATGTGTAGGATGCGAAGCAGCGAAGATTCCATGTACGTTCATTAAGCTGTCTGCTACGCGTGGTCCCCGTGCTCTACGTGCGAAGACATTTCAGAGTATAGCTGAGAGCCAGGGTTTACACCGCACTTATGAAGGGATCACTTCGCAAGTTTCTCCCGATAACGCTAGCACTGAATCATCTAGAGAGACTAGCTCAGACCTGGGAACGAAGTAAGTTCGCCATCAAGATATCGAGAGGAAGGATGGGTCATTGATATATACAAAACAGACCGGAGGTTACTCCACTCAAAATACCAGTCCCTTCTTTGGTCCTTCGATTATGTGTTTACCGCCTTCGACTATATCCAGTCTGGCCCATCGTAGCAGTTGAAAGTGTGATCGCCAGCTTGCAACGAGATGGAAATGACATGGAAGCCTACGCATTGGCAAATGCTTTAGGCGCTGCAGCCGTTGCTCAACTAAAAGCTAACCAGTCGGAATTCGATACAATAACCGCTAGCGCAATGGAAGAGGAGTGCCAACGCTCTAAATTATTGATTAAGGATGGACCGCCTGTCAACTTGAATGGCGTAAGAATCGCTTTTTTCCTGCATATTTATCATGAAAACCAGCAGCCTGGTGGTGTCAAATCTCTCTTATACCTGAGAGAAGCCATTACCCTTGCCCAAATCTTAGAGCTACATAGAGAGAAGACTTATGCCACACTTACGATTCCCGAGCAGCAAATTAGTAGACGGATATTGTGGCTCCTATTTGTCACTGAGAGGTAAGCTTCATGACATGCCTTGCGATATCTCGCTAATGACTCAGGGGCGTTGCAATGCTTCACAAGTTATCGGTTATTCTTAAGCCAAATTTACAATTTCCATGCATGGAAGGTGATGACGAAACGAACATCCTTCCGGCATTCCAGAAACTCATTAATCTCTTCTGGTTGTTTGATCAATCTGGTGCTTTTGATATCCTCGAAAATTCGGAAACTAATCCATTTTATTTTGGTGATATGGGAGATTCCAACCGAAACTGTCTTGTTCTGCTCCAGAAAAAGCTGGAAGATGTGCCTATTGATTGGGAGGTGAGTAATGATGTCCAACGGGCAGATATATGTGCTACACGTCAATGGATGAGAGCGGTGCTGTGGAGTCTGTATATGGATCATGGGAGGTCTCAGCAAGTCGATCAATTAATATCGATGTCTCTTCCTTTCCAAATTGCCAAAGAGTTTCTTGGGGTTATATCTCAGCTTCCGAACACCGCAATTGAAGCACATGGTCCCACTATGGTCAGTATTTCTTCCATTCTGATATTGGCCACGCTAAACTGATTTCCAGGAATTAAAAATCTACGGAATCGCTAGTGCCGTAGCTGAAGCATTGGCAAGCAACGATGAAACCTCATGGATTTCCATGGATCGCCCCAGGGATATCCTCAATAGCTTACAGCATATCCTCGCTTCATTTCGAGGGGACAATAAAAATCTCCTTTTAACGCTTTATGAAAAGTTTGGAAATCTCAAGCCGGACATACAGATGTTGATAGAGCCTAGCTGTCGAAGCATCGAAGAATTAGATGACCGATGGCAAAACGAAAACACCACATCTGAAGAGAGTGCTTTGAATCTAGAAACAGATCCTCTGGCGACTGGAAATGTTGAGCGGTTAATTTCACCGACCTACTACAGAACACAACAAATAACAACTCAATTCGACCGTTCTTGGTTTGAAAGTCTGTCCCTGACATCACCTTCACGGAACCTATTTGAGCAGCTGCAAAACTTCAATGGTTCTTTCAGCCCAGGAGAATCATCCGTCGTAATGGACCAACTTCTTTCTAGCAGAGAGTGGGATGGTACGACAGAGTTGGGGTGATTTCTTACTTCATCACGATATCAAAGTCGTTGACGTTTCTGTAAGCATGGAAGTGACGAGGTCTCTAGAAGAGCATGATGTTTACTTCGCACATAGTCGACTGCTTCCAAACACAAGATCGGATGACTAGACCCATCTATCAGGCTCGATATTGCCAGGGTTAGCACTCGATCAGGGCAAACAAAATAATGGAGATTATGAAAATCCGAGATTTGAAAGTCCAAGCGGAACAATCCTGTGCGATGGTACGACTTTGAATCGAGGAGTTCGTGGCACGCAAATCAAACCCACTAGCAAGTCACCTGTTTGCGATGCAGAATACGAAAGAATAGGCTAGACGCTCCGTCCCCATTATTAAGTTTGAGCAGTCTGATGGTCTTAGACCTACTCCAAACTCTACTTGGTGGAGCCATAAATGATGTGGTCTAGTAAGTTAACGGTGATGAATATACGCTTTAGGCATCGTTGGGGGTTTCCGATGGAACTTCTACCTCGAATCAGAGCTCATAAATGACCTTAAGTTTTACATTCGATTTCGTAGCTTACTCAATCACGAAACCAAAGCTACCAAATAGAGATTTAAATTAACAATAAGTCTTCAAACAGTGTGTCCTTACCGGGTGAATACAGCATGACAGACAGTTTATCATGCCTTAAATTTTGATTTTCACCAGGTAGACCATATGTACAAACATTAACACAAGCAACCAGATGAACTGCGTCGATCTTAACATTCCCATATATGCCGAGTATGAGATCTTCGTGAGGCCTACCTAAGCGCTCTTGGGACGGAAACCTGAAGATCCGAACACTTTCAGCTCGAAGCAGTACACAGGCCGTACATAAAACAAATATTTACGCTCACGCATTGAATTTGAGATGCCACGATGCATTTTGCCGTGGCTAGGCCAGTAATCCTCAAACACACGAAGTGTCACCGACTCACAGATGTCTCACCTGTCTCGGCTACCTCGGTTACCACTCTAAGCGAATTCAGGGTCCATAACTTTTGTTTACACTTCATTCAAACAAGCACCCAAGAATGAACCACGTCAATCCTGATGGAATGATCATTAGGCAAAGTCTAGATTGAATTCTACAAGGTATGTACTAACATTTGATAGGAATTTTACGTGGCATCGTTGCACCAGACCAATTAAGCGCCGACACCAGAAGACATTGAACTTCAGACGCCAAGACCTAGGATTAATTATCCAAGCTCTGTTTCGAAAGGAGACCCTGCTTGCCACACATTCAAAGTTTCTGAATCTTGAGACTTCATCTCAACCAGGAGCCTTCAAATTGATGGCCATAGGGCTAGACTTTGGTTTGAGCAACCGAGAGTATCTGAAAAGGAAAGCTGATTGGCTTAAATCTTGTGGATGAGACTATTCACATGGGCAGAGACCCCAGAATCGTCATCCTCCCCTATCAGAGTCACAGATGAAGGCATGGTTTTCGGGTATGGAACCGAGAGGTCTGGCAGTTGATGTCAGATCCACCTAACCCTGTCTACCTGTCCGCCGGTATGATCCACATTGACACTCCGTGGTGGACCACGGTGGTAATCTCACAAACCACCAGCGGCACAGAGGTTTCTATATAACGTTCAATGTTTTCCTTTTATAATGTGTTCTTCATCGCATCTTCAACTTCTTGTCCCTTGACTTTCACATTCGCTCATAGTTCCGTGAACTTTTACATTCTTTACACACTCTTTACAGTACCTTTTACGTTCATTTTCGGCAGGTCCATTTTATCCTTTTACAAATCAAGTCAATCGTCACTTTCAAATTTCGAACCAATACATACTTCATAGTACTACTCTTCAGTCAGAAATATGTACTCCCGCGCTGTCCTAATCTCGGTCCTTGTGGCCATGGCTGAAGCTCGGTATGTACTGATACTTACAACATCCTCAAACGCTAACAGACATCCAGCTTTGGTCAGGAACAACTTCCTATCAATGATATCTCCAAAGTTACCAGTGGTGGAAATCCCGGACAAGCAGCTACTCTTGCTGGCCAGTCCATTAGCACCCTTCTCGGTGCTGCTAATCCTTGCGATAAGGTAACCACAATTGCGATATCATTCCACAACCACTGCTAATTCCCAATAGCTAAAGCAAGGTGATCTGATTCTCGAGCAACTCGGAACCGGAGCCGATGCCCTTAAAGCCGCAAGAGGTCTTGTTGGCGCCGAGCAGAACTTCAACCCATTTGCAGTCAAGATCCCAGCTGTCTGCTCCGATCCTACTCTCCCCACCAACGAGCTGCTCCGTGGTGTTGTTCCTCTAGTTGATCCAGCCGTGGATGGATCAGATGTCGAGAACGCAAATGCTGCCAAATCTCTTCAAACCCCATTTGACGCTACCGGGCTCAGTGTTGCTGAGGTCATGGCTGCCAATGGTTTCACCAACTTCTCTACGAAAGATGCTTCGGGAGCTGCTGGAGCTGCACCTGCTGGGGGATCTGGAGCAGGAAATTCTAATGCTGGAGGTGGTGCAGTAGGTCTCCAGATTGGAACCTTTCTTGCAATTTGACTAATATTTTCTAGGTCGCTTCCAGTGCTGCATCCGTTCAAACCACAGCAGCAGCTGTTCAAACCGATGCCGCCACTAGCGCTGCAGGCTGTGTCGTGAGTTCTTTCACCTTTCCAAAGCTATTGAAATGAGGAAATATGCAATGTAAAAATCGAACCTTTAGACTAACTCTCCGCTTAGGCTACCTCCTTCGTGACTGTCACCCGCTCTGCCAAAGCAAAGAACACCGCAGTGGCCAGCCCAGCTGTTGGCGCCGCCCCAGCAACCGGAGGTGGTGCCGTAGCTCCTGAGGGAGTTGATCCGGGTCAAAAAGTCTCTTCCCTCGGTCTTGACTTCGGTACCTGCACCCCAACCATCAAGCGCGAGCCTGGACTCAACGGTCGTAAAGCCACCGAGTTCACCTTCCAAGCCATCGATCCCGTGGTCAACAAGGGTCAACAAGAAGCTTTGAACCCCAACATCATCACCAACCGTATCTGTGATCAACTCGGCAACGCCTGTGGTGCTTCGGACGAGGCCGTGGCTGCTTGCTTGAAGGCTAAGGCGGACATTTTGGCCCTTGGAACAAAGGATGACAGCACTGCCAATGCGTGGAATACCGCACTTGGATTTGCTGGAACTGACATCAACCCTGACAACGCTCCTCAAGCTGGGTTGATTGGCCACACATAAATGTTGGTGGAGGAGGAATACAGAGGGCGGACTTTTATTTCAATTGGTGACGAGACTTTTTTTGTATCATAGTTATGGGGAGTTGATGATGTGAACAATAACGAATCTCCGTTTTTTCCCCCATACCTTTACTGGATCCATTGTTCCATTCTAAGTTTTGCGTTGCTGTTCCGGTGTGCAAAATAGCTGAGCACATGAAATGTAAAGTCAATGTGTATTCATTCTCTTTTGAAGAATCTCGAAGGCCCCTCCAACTATGAAAATTAAGTTGCGACTCCCGTGAGAAGTTTTCTCTCTTCTCCTGACATTGCGCATATACTGTTCATACTGAATGAACATCAGTAGCTGTCAGTAGACACCCATAAGATAATTCCTGGGTGAGGTGTCACATGACTTAAGGAGCCCCCCCCCCTGTACTAAGCGAAAGCTCACAATCAAGTTTTAGAGACATTGACTTCAGATTTATGCCATTTACTAGCTAAGAAAGTAAAGCATGGAAATAGGCAAATGACCACTTCTCAGGCAAGAACCATGAGAAACTTGCAATCCCATTCAACAAATAACCATCCGTAGGCATCATAGCATCCCAAGCCAAATGGCTTAACCTTGAAAATCTCGCAAAAGCCAGCAGAAAAATGAAAATAAGCCCATTTGGACACTCGTGTCAAATGACGTTGAAAGATCTAGACTTGATGAATAGCTGTGGAATGTTAATTTTGCTGATTACCGAATTGGGGGAGGGGGGGTAACATGCTGAAGAGTTTCCATTTATTGGTAATTTATTTCTTCCACCACTCATCGTTACCCATGCGGCTAGGAAACCTAGTTCTGGTTGTCAACATATCAGTAAGAGCAAGGTATTAAATATAAGGTAAGGAATATATCTTACCTAATGCATGGCAAGACCACAAGCGGCAGCAAGATTAGACCAATGGATCAACAACAACATCCTCAAGCATGAAGACCGTTGCTGGCAGAGTTAAGGATTGAAGGAACACCAGTCGGAATTGGGATGAGTGTAGTAACAGGAGCCTCCTTGAAACACAACCACCAAACCTTTGCACAGTCACCGTGAGCAGAGTCAACCTCACTGGCAACGGTTACGTCCGTAGCTGGCTGAGACTCAATGAAGACGACATCTGATGCTGGCTGAGCTGAGCCTGCGATACCTGTGGGAGCTGTGGTGACGGTGGTAGTAGGAGCCTGCTTGAAGCACAACCACCAAACCTTTGCGCAGTCACGGTTGGAGGAATCAAGATCCTTGGCGACGACAATGTCAGAAATTGACTTGGGTACGATCTTGTCACCAGGGAGTTGAGCAAGTGTGGTACTCAAAGCCTCCTTGAAGCACAACCACCAAACCTTGTTGCAAGCACGGGCAGACTCAGGATCCTTCGAGATTGAGTTACTGACTGAGGTTGAGTCAGGTCCAGAAGTCTGAGGCGTATCGGCGGCGCAGAGCCATGGTGCAATATTGCAAATATGGTCGCCAGTCTTAAAGCACAACCACCAAACCTTAGCGCAATCGCCGTTGGCAGATTCGAGGTTCTTGGAGAGAGTAGCATCGATTGGGCTTAATTGGGGCTCAGAAGTAGTGGAAGTGTCAACGTCCTTGGCGAAGACAATGCTGGAAATAGGTTCAACTGAGGTAGCGAGTCCAGTGGGAATTGGAATGGTGTCGGCGGTGGTGGTTAGAGTCGTGGGTTGCTTGAAACATAGCCACCAGACCTTGTTGCAAGCGCGGCTGCTGGACTCAATATCCTTAGAGACAACCACTGTTGGAGCAGCAGTGATAAGACCGAGGAGGGTAAAGAGAGCAGCAAACAGGGTGAGAAGTTGGAACTTCATCGTTGCGTTTGAAGTGAAAGTTGAGTTGGTGTATTCTTGTGATTGGGAATAGTGAAGAGGGGGTTTGTTTGATTGTATGTGTGAGGAATTGAAGAAGAGGATTTTGAGAGTTGTTGAGAGTTGTTGTAAGAAAGAAGGTGTTCGGGAAAGGAAGAAAACGCGGTGGTTATATAGGAAATTGTGCCGGGTTTTTTTTCTAGCCCGCACAGTCCGAAATAGGAAACTCTGGTGAATTTGTAAAAACGCGAGGCTTAGCTCCTAAAGACGAGTAATCTGCCTTGAAAAACTAAAGTATACCACTAAGTGAATAGAATCACCCCTTAAATAAAATTGTAGTTGAACCAGCTAAACTTTCTAAAACTAAAGACGAAATGCAGTACTCTCTGTTAAGTGAATGCCTTTCATGAGTCCCAAGGAACTAGAAGTTTTCATTCAACGAACTGATCTATGCCACTTCTCTGACGTTAAATAAAAACGCACTGTGTGAATTCTTTTGTTTAAACAGGGTGGGAAGTTCTAAGATTTATTTTCAGCTAGAACCAAAGCATTTTGGTGTTATTCTTTTTTGTCTCTAGCTGTCTTTTCTGAGTTTACCTAAATCGCATGCAGCAAAATCACATTGCTGACTAGTAGAAGTGGGTATAATGTGAACTCAGTATTTAATGACCTTTTCTTGATCATATGGTGACTAATCCATAACACTGACCACATATAGTAGACTACACCATCGCATCCCGAGAGTATAGGAGAATTTCCACTTGAGAAGTGTAGATGTGGCCAGGTCCTCTCATTCAGAGAGAGAGCGAGTGAAGTCACATCCTGCTTGGGCAGCAGTAGAAGGACTCAATGAAAAGCAGTAGTCTCTTGGTAGTCACATTAGTTCTTGGTATTTTCCTGTCTGACATATATACATCTCCGGCAACCCCCTTAATCCCAATACTTAATAGCTCCATCCAACCCTGCCGTAGCAACCTTACTATTCTCTTGTGGGTGCCACTCCAAACACGTAACTGCACCATCCGCTGCCTGAAACTTATGATACATTTTACACGTCTTCCAGTCCCAAAAACATACATACCCACCACTATCCCCGGAAGCCACAAATTGACCGTCTGGACTACATGATACATCGATCGAATATCCCGCATTGTTATGTCCCTTGAAGACTTTCTTGCGGTTTTGGCGAAATTTGTCGGTGGCGCCGTAGACGAAAATGTTGTTATCGGAGGACTGATAGGCGACGTACTTTCCAGATGGGTGGGCGGAGGCACGGGTCATTGGGTACATATATGGCTCCGCAATATACTTGATTGGAACGGGAATGTTGTAATCCCAAGCACGCAAGGATTTATCGTCGGAAGTAGTCATGAAACGACGATTCTCGTCAACAAAAGTAATTGTATTGACGGCTGCAAGATGGTGATCATACTCTTGAACCTTTTCTCTTGTCCGAATATCGAATTGCACGATTTTCTTATCCGACATACCAGCCAAGAATTCGTTGGCATGCTCAATGGATGGATTGAAGCGGATAACGTGAGGTATAGCGCCAGTTTCAAATCGATTTAAACACTGTCCTGTTTCTGTATCCCAGAGCTTCATTTTGCGATCATAGGATGCTGAAAGAAATTGTGTACCGCTGGTATTAAAAGAGATGTCTGAGAGCGCTTTGTTGTGGCCAGAGTAAGTTCGCAGTAATTCTCTCTTATGATATACATCCCAGATTTTGATTGTTGTATCCGTGCTACCAGAAAGCAACAAATGTCCAGATCCAGGGAAGAATCGTAATGCTGTAATTTGTTTCGTATGGCCTTTCCAGGTATGTACCTGCTTTTTAGGCACGTAATTCTTCACACTTCCTGGCTCCTTCCGTAGATCGATATTGAGGTCCTGAGGAACATGCATGTATGTCCGTCCCTGGTAATCGTACTGCTCACTCCCCTCAAACACAGTGGTTTCAGAGCCCTCGTTCTCAGCTTCTTTCCGCCGCTCTAATGCCTGTGGTGCTGCCGGTATCAAGGTACCGCTTTCGATAGCCTCTTCCTCATCAACCTCCTCATACTCTTCGTCGCTCGCTAGCTCCTCGTCCTCACCAACGTCTTCATATTCGATTTGCTTGTACTTTGCCCAGGGCCCCACGTAAGCATTGTCCCCCTCAGCAATGGTCGCGTCCCCTTTCTTCTGCCTCTTTGCCCGTATCCGCGCAGCTTCGTCCTTTGCAGCCTGTCCTCCTAGATATGTCTTTTCTGGTCCACGCTCTCCACTTCTATGCTGAGCCCGAAAGGTGTGCTCACTCAAGAACATCTCCTCAGCATATCCAGTAGGTACATTCTTGCGCTTCAGATTTGAGGTTTCATCTTTAAATGGATTTGAGGGTCCTTGTGCTGGTCTGGAAAGATCCTCTGCGGTGTAGGGAACAACGGAGTGATCTGTTCCAGCCACCTGTCGCACTATTAAAGCATTCTGAGGCGCCATATTTGGCGGATATGCGCCAAAGTCTGCCATTTTAACTGTCGGTTTGAATTTTTGGACGTGGTTTGCATCAGTATAATAATTTCATACTTAGGTTTCTGGTCAGGAACATAGGGTTTTCAGCCTTGCGCTAATCTTGGTGCCTGAGGCAAAACAACAATGGATGTGACATATTACAACATTGCACTGTGGAAGGAAAGGTTTCGTGAAAATCAAATTATTCATTGTATGCTACCTAGCATGCCTTAGGTAGCTAACTATTCACGCATCACTTCATAGTGAGGTCCCCAATTGAACATGCAACTTGTCCGCATCAAAACGAAGCAAGCACAAACTCCAAGACACCTTCATCAACCATGTCTAATCGCTGAAGATTCCGCACGTCCATATTATCCTGCTCACTCCCTTGTATATAGCTGCCTCTCATAATCCATCTCTTCGGACATCCAAACCCGCTCTCCACCACACTCCCATTCACAGCCCAAGCCCCTTCCCCTATCTCTCTTTGTACTTCTCGTCGATCGAGGAGGCAAGTCAGTGGGACTCGTCACGAATTAAAGCCACGATCATTGAGTATACTATTCCTGTAATCAGCGCTATGTTATCGGATCGGATAGGAGTATTTCTTACGGTAAAAGAAGAACATGATCAAGTGGAAACCGAGCTTGATGAAAGATTCCTAAGGAATAATTAGCAAATTATTGAGTATGGCTGAAAAGTGTTATATACCTTCTTGTGTACATTCAACTTCCTGAAAATCTCCGTGGCATCAAGGAGATGCGTATTGTCCAAAATTCTACGAAACAATTAGCTCATGATCAACAAGAAACGCACTTCCAGAAAGCGACCAGAAAGCCAGTCCCAACCTGGATTCCGGTTCGGTTTGTATTGGGAGGAACGTACTTCTTTACATTGAAGGCGACAAGTGGCAAGTTCAATAGCAACGCAATCCAATACCCATTGATAAGGAACAGGATGGTCAAAAAGCCATGAACAGCGGCTTCAGGGACAATGTATGTGTTTAAACGGTTGCAGAGATCGATAGGGTTGATGTAGTCACTATTGGGTAGCGTTAGTTAGATATACGTTTAATATCTCATGTTTGTGCCCTCATCCGATAGCTTGCCGTTATCGTGACGTTCAACACACATCATAGAAGCACAATCCAAAGTTGCTTCCGAAAGTAACACATATGGAAACTGGGATGAAAGCTTACCACTCCAGATCGCTGTACATGATCGTGAAAAAGACTTGTAGGAATAGGTTGACGGCATTTATCAAAACCGCCAATAGATACAACCAGGCCTCGCCGGACATCATGACAGGCGCAATTTATATCGCGTGAAAACGCGTTTGCCAATAATTTGATTTGGGTGTTACTTTGAGGTCCAGCGGGGGAGCAAAGTTTCTCGGACTGGTAGCTTTGTGGAAGCTCTGGTAGGTTAATAAGGGCTTTTCCAAAGAGTCGAGTCTGATTGATATCAAGGAAGCGGCGGCGAAATAGGCCGTGAGGAGGACAAGCACGGAGGAAGGTATGGAAAGATGCGGGACGGGATTAAAAGAAGCTCGGGAGGTAACGTGGAGTATCGTAGTTTTGAAGTTGGGGGAGGAAAGCCGAATGATGAAATGTGAGGCTGGAAAATAGATAGCTTGATTTGGGGCGCGACCATAATGGACTACTACTGGTTCGCTTAATTTACCACATGCTTTCGTAAGGTCACCCCTGAGGTGGATCTCTGGAAGAGCAAATTCAATAAGAGGGAGTAAGTACTCTTTTGAAGATGCCGATGGAAAATAAAAATAAACGAAAATAGAAGCAGAGGACTGAAGTCGATACAGTATTAAGGACGTGGATTTGAATGTATCGTAGAATTCTACACAATCAAAGCTACATTGAAACTGGCACCTGTCACGAGTTCTAGAACCCCTGGTTGTGAGTAATCTGTAGGCAGAAATCACACAACTCCACGTACAAAACTAAGGGACACGTTCTATTTACAAGATAATGCCTATATCTTCATATAATATCTACAACATGGTGTCCTGAGCTTAGCGATGGATATTATACTAAGGAACTACCTATTATGTATCATATTGAGCACGAGCACCTAGTACATATTCAGTGCTTATCAACTCTTTGCATCAGCTTCAACCTTCACCTCTGGCATAGGTACTGGACCACCGGGAGAATTTGGAAATCGTGCTGTGAGAACCTCGACGCCATCAGCCGTAACCAAAAGAGTATGCTCTGTTGATGGTTAGTGAGAGCCGGGCTAGGAGTGTGTTGCGAGGGTAATTTACCAAACTGAGCAGTCTTCTTTCCATCTTGCGTAACACTGGTCCAGTCATCTGGCCACGTCTTATCTTTATGTGTTCCTAAGGCAATCATCGGCTCAATAGTATAGCACATGCCTTCCTTCGCTTCACCGACAGCTTTGTTTCTGGCATAGTGAGGAATATTTGGTGAACAATGGAACAAGGTATTAACACCGTGACCACAGTATGTCTTGATCACACTACACCCCTTTGACTTGGCATGCTTTTCAATGACATTTCCATATTCTCTAAAGAGACCTCCAGGCTTAACAAGCTTAATAGCTTCATCAAGGCATTCTCTCGCAGCCTCTACTACCCGAACCGTATCGGGGTCAGCCTTTGCTTTGTCCCCAATATAATAAGTCTCATTCAAGTCGGCATGGTAACCACCGTGATATAATGATATATCAATGTTTAAAATATCACCATCCAGTAGTACTCTTTGGTCGGGAATTCCATGACATATCACTTCATTGGGTGAAGTGCAAACTGATTTCGGAAAGTTGTGGTAGTTCAGAGGTGATGGATACGACTAAAATTGTGAGTTTGGGTTTAGACTAGGGTGGGCAACATACGTCTCTCTCCAAACACGCCTTATGAACAACTTCGTCGATATAATCTGTAGTCACTCCGGGTTTGCAGGCGGCCGCAGCGATATCCAGAACTTCTCTTCCTAATATGCAGACTTTCCTCATGGCATCTTGTCCCTTCTTGTCTAGTATATCGATTTTGTTTCGGCCACGTAGAGTCATCTCACTCCTTGGTACTCCATCACCAGCGTAGTCGGGGTGCTGTATTGATTTTGGCACTTCTCTTCGATTTGATAGGGGATAGACGGGTCTAAGCGAACCGGTATAGGGATAGGTTGGGAAGGGGTTATATAAACCGGTAACTGGATCAGGTTCAGAAACGACTTTTGGGGTAATGAAACTGCTGAGGAAGTTACCCTTCTTATGAAGTGCTTTATGAGTACCCTAAAATGAATGTTAGTTTTGCTTCGGTTGGTTTTTTCACAAAATGCAAAGGATATGTGACAGGAAGAAGTATATAGTGTATTCGTTAGAAATGCAATAGAGAAGAGACTTGCCCAATTTCTCTTGAAGCAGTCTTGTGAGCAGAAGTAACTCTCTTTCATGTCCAGCTTCAAACATGTCGGACATTGTAGAGTGCCCGCATCCTTTTCGCAGTCATCACCCATACACTTCCGTTTGGCAGGTGGTTCCAAGGCCATAATTTCTGCGGAAATCAAATGTTGAGGTAAAAGGTTTCGCAGTAGATTTTGTCAGCCTCGACGGCAGATTTATGGAGAAGTGGTGTGTCTCTGCCCCTCATTGAAGCAAAAAGTAATGCGAATAATGATTGAGGGGGTGCAACTATAAACGACGTATTGTAATGCTGATAATATAAGCGAGGATCGCTAAGAAAATTATTACTTAGTTTCCCGATCCCGGCCAGGTCAGACCGAACTTCCCTTAAGATAATCAAATCTGGGGTTTGCACGTGAGGTTTAAATTTGATATCTTACCTTGCAGCTCATGACGAAGTTGACTCTCATCCCGTTTCTTTTCCCATTTCCTTTACCTTTTCTCTGTTATCTAATCTAGTTCCCTGCCGTCCTTCGTCTTCATCTCGCCAGATAGACAAGCCCCCCCCAACGGCTAAATGAAGAACAACGCTAGTGCTAGCTCAGGCGACTGGCCCAAAGATGGCATCAAGACTGTTGTTATTGGAGCTGGTCCAGTTGGTGCCCTCGCGGCATTGTATGCTGCCCAGAGAGGTCATAATGTGGAAGTGTACGAATTGAGAGCCGGTATGTCCATGGTTTCTAAAAGCTGATGTCCGAATTCATCGGTCTGGCTCTGATCCATGACAGATCTTCGTGATGCTTCTACTATTCCACTAAATTTCACCAAATCCATCAATCTTGCCCTTTCTGAAAGAGGAACCAATGCAATACATAAATCAGGTATGAGCGGGAAAGATCTTTTGGCATCAGTTGTCAAAGCAACGGTTCCTATGCGTGGCCGCATGATTCATGGAAAGAACGCATTGGGCGAGCTTACAGACAAGGCTCAAGCGTATGGTAAGCTTGACTGGAGATTATGAATTCCACCTTTTAGAAACATACTCTAATTCTCAACCCAGATGTCAATGGGAGATCTCTCCTAGCGGCGGATCGTGGAGAGCTCAATAAAACCTTTCTAGATGCTTTAGAACAACTCCCTAATGTGAAATTGTTCTTTAGCCACAAGCTTACGGTGAGCAAGTAATGATGTTTTAATATTTGACAACGAAAACGAAAACGAAAACGAAAACTAAGTTCCTTATTTCAGGGAGCCGATTTCAAACGCAAAAGGGCGTGGTTCGAGGTAGCTGATACGAAGGATACAAACTCGAAGAAAGGGAAGCAGACTCCCAAAGAAGGTAGGAATCAAGAAGTCGAGATAGACTTTGACTTCATGATTGGAGCGGATGGTGCACATTCAGCGACCCGCTATCATCTAATGAAATATGTGCGAATGGTGCGTTATTCCACCTTTATAGTTCTTCAACGGCATAGTGCTTGAATATCTATCACTATATAACAGTGCAAGCATGTACTGACTGTTCTTATGTAGGACTACCAACAAGAGTATATTGATACGCTTTGGTGCGAATTCACCATCCCGCCAAAGGCTTCCAAGCCGGATTCTGGGTTGAACCATTCTACAGAAACCTCAAAATGGGCAATATCACCTAACCACTTACATATCTGGCCAGCAAAAAGTTTCATGTTTATTGCTATTCCTAGCTCAGACGGTTCCTTTACATGTACCTTGTTTCTACCCTCGGCGCTTTTTGACCAGCTAGAAGGCGCCCCAAATACTGTGCCAGCATTTTTCGACAATCATTTTCCTGGTGTTACGTCTGTGATCGAACCAGATGCGCTGATCGGCTCATTTTTAACCAATCCGCATCTTCCTTTAATCAGCATTAAATGCAGCCCATACCATTACAAAGATTGCGCTGTGATAATAGGCGATGCTGCTCACGCTATGGTACCGTTCTATGGCCAAGGAATGAATGCTGGCCTTGAAGATGTGAATGTCCTCTTTGAGATACTCGATAGACAGACATCGCCTACCGTGAATGGTGGCCTTTACAACCCGATTCGAGCTGCAGCACTCACGGAATATTCTATCACCAGGGCACCAGATGCCCATTCCATCAATGACCTGGCCTTACAAAACTATGTGGAGATGCGAGCATCTGTCACTTCACCTGTGTACAAGCTCCGGAAATGGCTGGAAGAAACTCTCAGCGTGTATGCTCCAAGTTTGGGGTGGCAGACGCAGTACTCTCGGGTTAGTTTTGGGAATGAACCATACACACAGGTAATTAAGAAGGGTAAGAGACAGACAGATCTACTATTAATGGGTCTTGCGGGCCTTATCACTGGGCCAGTGTTTGTTTGGTCAATCGTCGCTTGGTATAAGTTCAGGAGGACTTCTGGTCGATTTATGCCAGGCTTATTTGGAAGGTGACGATCACATTTATACCTAGTTAACACTGAACATATCAGGGTATTGCCTTGAAATCGTAGATATGGCGGGCATTGTTGTCAATATGAGGTATGGAGTCTCACAGGTAAATGGGAGGAGATGTTAAGTCTTGCTGAAGCGTCACAACCAAGCACCTTACCTCTGGATTAATTTTGAGTTGGATGGGTCGGGCTAGAAATCTTGTAAATTATTTGGAACTAGCATAGGAGAATTTGTTCACCTGACGCAGAGAGTGGGAATATCGCGAAGCATGAATCTAATGTTCAAAACACAATCGAAGTTTATGACATGCTAATCCGTCCCAGGTCAAAACCTCGACTACGTCTATTGACCTCGCACTAGGCCGACTGTGGGTGTCTTGAAAAGCCCCTGAAGATGGGCACATTGAATTGAATTCCATTACAATCAACCACAAACTTATTTTAATGAAGCTTCAATGAAGTTTCCTTTGAACTTCTCAACACGACCCCTTTCTTTGATAGCCGATAATATACACTATTCTTATTACTGTGTTAGGGTGAAGGTTCTGCCAAGGGTCGATCTGCCACGATATTCCTCTCTTTTCCAGTCCCCATTATCAGCTCAACTTACTACAGCTTCGTTGCAAAAAATCCATTAGCAAATCTCAATAGGAGAGGAACGTTGATGTAGCCATTCGCATGAATTCTCAAACTTCGAATACGACCCTATCATTAATAATCAGTGATCAACTGACAGCATCTTTGAAAGGATCAATGCACATACTAGTGCTACTCAATTGTTCAATTGTACTTGCACTTACAGGTGTAGGTGACACGCACGCTACGGTCTGGGAACCCAGATGAGCTGGGTTCATCTCTTTTTATCTTCCCTTTTCATCTTCATCAATTTCAAATGCCACCTTAAGCATTCATTCACATCAAGGAATTGAAGATATGCCACAGTATTCAACATACCAGTCAACGTGAGATGTAGGGCCAAAGCTTCTCACCCTGAAGTTTCAATCTGGATACCCAAGTCAATGTTGTTTAACACTATGCATAGTACTCTTTGGTAGTTAGAATATCCTGGTATTCCGAAATATGGTTTCATGGGTCGTATATACCTCAAGGATAAAGCTGTGCCTGCTCAATCATATGCAAACATATTATTATTGGTAGACAGTGGGTTAGAGGATTTAAGAAATAAGTACCTATGCATGTTGCAAGAGTCGCTAAGATACTGGCTAACTATAGCTCTTACTGTAAGTCTTGGCGTGCTAGGCCACTTTCGGTAATGGGAATTTTCACATCGCATAACACCGAGTTAAGCGAGAGTGCAACGTCTACTTGCGCCAGCTAGATCGATCCATGAACGAGACATTCGTTTTGCTAGCCCTCCTGTTTCGCTTCCGATCCTCCAGTGTTGTACCGTTAGCGTGTTCTGCTTTTGGAAAGATTTCAGTCCAGATCTTTGGTTTCTCATAGACCCAGTGCCAGTTCTACATAGAATGCCTCCGGTTGCACTGCATATGTGATTTCAATACCCTCGATCTTGAAGTACGGTATGCCACCGTTACAATGGAAAGGGGCACCGGCTCCTCGTGCCAAACCCATTCCGCAAGAGATATGGGAGAGGCACCGGGAGGAGTTGTGTGCTATGTATCAGAACTACACCTTAGACAATTTGATGGCTATGATGAAAGTAACTCATAACTTCCATGCGTCGTATGTACACTTCCCCCGCACCGTTGGCCCGTAGAAGCTTAATGAGGAACTACTCCTAATCTACTCAAGTCGGCGGCAGTATGTCTCGCAGTTCGAGAGGTGGGGAACCCACAAATACAAAGTCTCTAACAAGGATAATGTGCAACCCTCACCGGGTCAGCAACATCAACATGTCCAATTTCCAGAGGCTCCTCAAATCAAAGGCAGTTTGCCAGATGCCGGCGCAACCAGCCAGTACGTTCCGTTTAACAAAAGACAGCGTAGTTTGCGGGATTCGGCGCTGATCCCAGCCAAACGCCAAGTCCTATCAGATTATAGGTCTCCAGATGTGTCAGTAACCCAATCCGAAGACGAAGCCCATTCAGCCCTGAACACCAATTCATCTACGGAGGACTCTCTTTCTCCAGAAGGAACTGCGGACGCTATATATCGTAGTCCGGCTGCTACTATTACTGATGATAATCACCTGGAATTTGAAAACTTCGACGCTGCGTTCTTTTTGAAAAACGACGATACTGAACCTGTTCTAGCCAAAGCCAATACACCAGAAGAAGCGGTGATAAAAGAGCAAACCCCAGAGTCCAGTTACAATGCTTTGATACATGAAATATTTCAACGGTGGGCCAATAGACAGGATTCTGATTGTCGCAACACGCAGAGCGATGCTCTCTTTGATATTAACCGTCCGATCGACACATTTTCGTCTGAGGAAATGGATAAAATGCACCATGCAGCTGACTTTCTCTTCGCGCTGAATTTTCGAAAGGATGCCTTTCCCTTGTATGTTCTGATCTTGAAAAGACTCAAAATGTCTTCCCGAAAATATGTGGGAGCTACGTCTTCTGCTTTGGTTGCTTGTGTACGATCTGCTGTTCTATCAAATCAAGCTGCTATTGCTCGAAACCTGCTTCAGCAACAGCTTGATCAGCCAGACACTGCAATAATAGAACAGTTTACCTTTCAGTTCCTTCTAGCAGATACATATAAGCGCTTCCGCGACTTCACCACTGCGGGCACTCATATTCGAAGTGCTATGCAGTCTCACCCTTTCGAAGAGAGTCTGATTGAGGACCTCCCTCACGATTATCGATCCCTAGATTTCGCGACCTATCACTTCATAATCGATGGTATTAATCATACCAAGCTTCGAAACTCTAATGAGCCCTTTCCTCCCAACTACTTCTCTCTGGAGAAAAGTCAAGTTGAAGACCAAATAACACGGCGGAAGCCTGGCCCGTTCGAACTTGAATACGGAACGTTAAAAAATTCATGTATCAGATCGTGTCTCGACTGGTGTGCGGGTATCCTGGAGCCCAGGACTCTTATACCTGGCCTTTGGGATACTGTGCAGGCAAATCACGACGGTTCGCAACTGAATGAAGACAAGTCGGACTCAACCAGATTGTATTGCTATCTTTGGCAACGCTGGCATGCTACTCCACCAAGCCAAATAAGTCAGGACCTAGATACTTGGACGCAAGCTGAGACGCTCATGTAAGTTTTGTCTATACAATGTCAATTGCGGGCTTCAGGAAAGTTTGTTTTGATGTGTTGTCGGGACACAAATAAAACATTACTACCATCATCTTGAAACCAGTCCTTGAAGTTGTTGCCTCTTCACTTCATTTCTTTTCTTACGCAAACTAACTTTTCTTTCTGCAATTTAGGGGAATATCAGCAGCAGAACATCTCGTTATCATCTGTCCGATGATTCTCAAGGCCGCTCCTGCCAAAACCGACTACTCCCAAGGAGCCCGACTCGGTATAAATATTCTACGTAGGAAAACGGACGAAGACCTTTGCTTTCAATATCTTGATACATTCTGCCGTCGTTACAAATGGCTGCTAGACACGGATGGTGACGAAATTCTTGCACTAAGCACCCCACCCGAGGGCACAGCCGATAAAAGCAGGCCATTATCCTTGATGCTATCTCACCCTCCAAATTCTGCGAGGCCGGAGACAATAGCGGCACAGACGATGGCATCATCAATGGTTTCATCCGATCTATCTTCTTTTCGAAATTTGAGAGATCGAATTCGGCAGAAGATGACAAAAACGGATACGGCTACGAAGCGCTCGAGCCAAGTAACAAGTCAATCAATTGATCAACTCTCAACTTCTATGTCAAGTTCATTGAGCTTGTATAGTCACCGCGAAGAACCATACAATACTGAAAATACTGGGATATGAAATTTTGGATTTGGGTGCGAGGAATATCTTGCCTCATGTCAACGCCAACAGAGAAACGAAACGATATATTGAATACGAACAAATACACCTATACCTACGTATATACATGGAGTTTGTTCCTCCAAGGTGAATCTGCACACATGTGGAAGGTGGTGCAAGCTAGTCATCAACCCTTGGACTCTCTAAGTCAACCATGAAGAATCAATGTCGCTGGAGAATAGCTAGATTGGAATATTGCTGGCTTGAGCAAATAAATGCTCATGCAGCTGATGAACCAGCTACCTGACCGGCGAATCGACAAATGGAAAATGAAATAGTAATGTGTTCACGATGGTACAATATAGTTATCAACATATGCTCACAGTGCTTTAAGGTCCATCGTGAGCTGACTGTTTGGATTTCCAACGATACCTATGATCTGGAACCTGAGAACATGTTTTAGAGTTAGAGTGTCTTGCTGTTATTAGAACAACTGGCACGTAGTGAGATCATATGCCAAACTAGATCAATGTACTCTTATTAGTATTTCGGGGACGGCAATAACATTTGTTCACATACCATGTATTCAATAGCTTACTCAATCACACTTTATTACGCCAATCGATATATGATTATACGATTACGTTGGCTCTCGGAACATTGAGGTTCTTTCCTAATTTAGGCTGTGTTCACAAGGTCAACGATTGAAGTACGATTTGGAATCATAGACTCGGCACGGTTGCCTGAGAACCACAATTCATAAGGAGGGGTAGATAGGCTTTTCCCCCTATAATGCTTGCCAAAAGCATCGGTTTCGGCATCCATGCGAAATATACAGAGTCTCAGAAGTAGCAATGACGAGGAAAGAAGCTTACGCCAACTCAAGAGGACAACTTCGCCAGTCCAGAGATTTGCAAGCATGTCAGGACCAGGGAAATTTGGGACTTTGGAATCCAAAACAAAGCTCAGGGCTTGACGAAAGAAAAATGGCAATGTCAAGGGCAAGGAAAAAGGGCACCGGCTTCCCAAGTAGGATACAGATCATGAAAACCACGAGATCTTACAAAAACATGTGAATACACAGGACAAGTACGAGGCTGAAATTGCTTTGCTTAGAGACGTCATAGTAGAGATAATAGATGACTTTTCTACATTAAAATCCGAAAGTGTGTCTGTTGGTTTAGGTGCTTTGGATGAACAGAGCTTCTTTTATTTCATGTTGCCATCGTTTGCTGTAACTAACTGCTCATCTGCTCATTTAGCCAAAAGGCTGTGACTATAGGACTGATAGAAAAACAAGCAACTAATTTATACCCTAATCTATCGTGTTTGTGTATCATTGCTTGCTTAGATTCATAACACTTTGCACTCCAAGCTTAACTAGCAAGCAGTTGCTTAAAATGCCCGAAGCGAGCGAAGCCCCAAAAATAAGGGGGAGAGCCGTGCCAAGAGCTTCTTTGACCACCCCCAACCATAATTTGCATACGATGTCCGTCTTAAAACAGGGCATATACTTTATAACAGAACCAATTCGACCATCTAGAACATAAGGTCGAACACCTTAGCTTTACTTTACATAATTCCATTCTGTTTATATACTTTAAATCTTTGGATTCCACTTTATGATTTGAAAACCACCAGCGAGCGAAACCGGAGCACTGTCACTACATTAAGGTTACATCAGTAACAAAAAGTGGTTCAGGTCTTGCACGCCCTTCACATCTACTCACGTAAGGTCTAGATATTACACTCAAATCAATCAAAGCAGCAGGAGAAATGATGAGCTTCCAGAGGATTTAAAATGCAAACAATTATATTGCGTAGCTGGTTAATCCTGATATAAAACAAGAGAAAAGATACGGGTTTAGTTGAGCGTTTCCCTACCGAACCTCGATATACACGCCATTCGTGAACAGGAAAGGACGATGGCCCTGCAGGATATATTAACCCCGTTCAGAACTTCGAGATGATGCTACTGCACGCTCAGCATCTATAGCTATGCCGGTATGACTCTTCCACTACTAATCCACCCCACTATTGAGAAGCTTCCCTAGTGCGCTGGTGGTGATTCTCAAAGCAAAAAACAGAAGTAGATAACACTTATATTGCTTATTGATATTGCTGTACACTTTCCAGTTGTCTATCTTTCTCTCTCCATCATCTCCAGAATCTCCAATTTGCGTCCTTTGTTTAATAGTAGCTTTAATGGCACGAGATGCAAATGACTCCCCTTCCCATGAGCTCCAACTCATCACACCCCGTTCTACCCACAATTCCCTAGCATCAGCGATAATTTCATATCCCCAGCTCGAAGCTACAGCGACATCTCGATCCAGAGCCGACTACACCTTCCCCGAAGGCGGTACACGAGCTTGGACTGTCGTCTTCGGTTCGTTCTGCATCATCTTTGGCACCTACGGTCTCGTGTCATCTGCTGGTCTCTTCCTCTCATACTGGAAGCACAACCAGCTGTCCAGCTACTCCACGGGGTCAATCGGATGGATCTCGGCTGTCAACGTCTTCCTGACCCTCTTTCTCGGCGTCCAGATCGGGCCGCTGTTTGATAAACACGGACCACGATGGTTGCTGGCGTCGGGCAGTGTGGTATATGTCATCAGCCTCGTGGTGATGGGAGAGTGCACTGAGTACTGGCACTTCATGATCGTATACGGCATTTTTTCGGGGGTGAGCAATGCAGCGCTGACCACCACTGCGTTGGCGGTTGTTGCGCATTGGTTTGAAGTCAAGCGAGGATTTGCTTCTGGAATCACATTTGTGGGCTCAAGTGTGGGAGGAATCATGTTTCCACTGATCCTGAATCCAATCCTGATGAAACTGGGATGGGCGTGGGCAATGCGAGTGCTTGCTCTGATTGTGCTGGTTCTGATGTTGATTGGGAATTTGTGTATTCGAGGGAGACTACCCCCAAAGGCTGTGGGTGGAACTGTGAACTTGAAATGTTTTAAGGACGCTAGATTTTCCTGGGCAACGGTGGGAATTGCATGTAAGTTCTTTCTTTGCAGATTATCTGGCAAATATCTGACGGGGTGGGCAGGTTTTGAGTTTGTCCTCTTTGGCGCGCTGGGTTTGCTTCCGACATACGCACTCGCCCAAGGCTTCAGCAGTCAAACGAGCTTCAATATCATTGCAATTCTCAACGCGTAAGTATCATTCATCATGTCACAATGATCTATACTCCATTGCTAATATATTTTCACAGTGGTTCAGCATTTGGTCGCTCCTTCTCCGGCTGGCTCTCAGACCGTCTCGGGAGATTCAACACCATGATAATCACCCTCTCATTTTCACTTGTAGTAGCTTTCGTTGTCTGGCTTCCAGCGGGAAGCCACATCGTCGCATTCTACATCTTTGCGCCTCTCTTCGGCTTTGGCTCCGGGAGCATCATAAGCATGGCTCCCGTCTGTGTAGGGCAGTTATGTAAAGCCGACGAATACGGCCAATACTACGGCACGAGTTACTCACTCGTGGCCTTTTTGTAAGTTTGATGATCTCCTCCCTTTTTCTCTATTTTATTTTTCTCTGGGAATGGTCTTCTCTTACTGACAAAATATTAATTAGCACTTTGTTGTGTATACCGATCGGAGGAGAATTGCTTCCAAGGATAGGCGGGGCGGGCTTTGTTGCTTTCTTTAGCAGCTTCTTGGTCGTTTCGCTCATGGCTTTCATTATCGCCAGGTGGGCATGTTTGGATTACAAGTGGAAATGGACTGCAAAGATATAGTGCACTTCCGCGTGACAGAGAGAGAGAGTGTGTGTGTGATGATACCAATTACGAATAGGGACAGGGGGTTCGCTTAATGGTAGCCCCGCCAAGTGCGAAATATGAGTATAGACTAGTGGGCGATCGCCATATCGGATCGATTGAAATTTCTACCGTGAAATTAAGGGTAAGAGGCGTTAGGGTGGTTTACTATTGAAAAATGGGATTTGGGCTTGACAAAATAAAACAAAAGGTTGCGTTATGAACAGTTGAATTTTCAATGTAATGTGTGACGTGCAATTATTGATTTAAATCAAAGCAAAGCCCTGTACAGGTCAAGGGCATAAGCTATTGATTCTTACGCAAGAAAGAAACTATCCAACTCTAAGGTTTAGCAAGCTACCTGTTATAAATGTGCCTAAACTGCTCCATGGAGATAATATTCTAGGTACGGGTTTTTGGGAAGTCAAGAACGGACAAGCACGCCTCTGAATAACCCGTACCTCCTCTACCAAAAACAAACCGCCCTCTAATAAAAGTCCTCTACCCCCTTCTCGCCCTTCTCCTGCTCTTTCATATAAAATCATCTCCCAAAAAGCAAATGTCCAAACAACAGCTAGATATAGACCCCGTACATGGATGGCTTGGGACGGGATTGAATTATGGGTAAATGTGCTTCCGAGCCTTTATTGGAAATTCAACTCGAGGTCTTCGTATATCAAGTGTTGCAGTAATCTTTTTCTTTTCTCCTGCGAGCCAGCAATTATTACTCACTATTCACAGCTATTTATTACACGCGATGGTCCGGGGAGGCCCACTTTTTCTTTTAACTTAATATCAAGTATCACAACGTAACACAAGGTGATGAGCAAAACATGGTTGCAAAAAAATTATTTGTATTAAATTACGTGGCACTACTTTACTAGCGCGTATACCATGCTTCCCACCATTAAAAGGCATGTGCTTTGTGTCTTCGTGACACAATTTGTATTGCACAGCATCTGTTCTTTTCTATTTATCATGCAAACTTATTTCGTAAAAACATTAAAAACTGATTGGGCTTCGTGACATGGCGTTTTCTACAAGAAAAGCACAGCGACGGCACCTGCAGCTGCAGCCAAGAGGCCGCTGGAGACACGAGTGGCAGCTCCGGTGATCTGAGATGGTGCTGGGGTAGATCCGGGAGTTTCGCTTGGGGCGACAGAAGTTGGGACCACTGGAACGGTGGTCATTCCGGATGGAACTTCGGTTGGGACTCCAGCTGGGGTAGTTGGGGTAGTTGGGACCTCGACGAGCGTTGTTGGAACACCAGCCGGGGTAGTTGGAACCTCGACGGGTGTGGTTGGGACCTCGACTGGTGTAGTTGGAACACCAGGTGGGTAAGTTGGAACCTCGACGGGTGTGGTTGGCACCTCGACTGGTGTAGTTGGAACACCAGGTGGGTAAGTTGGAACCTCGACGGGCGTGGTTGGAACACCAGGGGGAGAAGGGTGTGTCTCCACCGGTGGTGCAGGTACTGTTGGGTAGACAACTGGAGGAGATGTAGGGGCGACTGGGCAAATGGTGGTAGTGGTGATTATCTCAGTCGTAGTATAGGTGGTGTGACCGCCAGCAGGGCAGTTTGGTACGTATGGTGGACAAGCTGTCGTTGTGTGGACATAAGTAGTCGTAATGGTTGATGTAGTGTAGGTAGTTGGTGGCAAAGGGGGATATGTGGTGTTACCGCTTGGTGAATATGTTGGGTATGGGGGATGAACTGGAACAGATTCTGAAGGAGTGTATGTGGGATA
>Ga0247734_1000693_pt1 | contig 28040 bp, 25 predicted proteins | sample UWRJL103311B2_FD_180933 | JGI IMG/M metagenome (GOLD analysis project Ga0247734, IMG submission 180933) | Plant litter microbial communities from Arlington Agricultural Research Station in Wisconsin, United States - UWRJ-L103-311B-2 | ecosystem: Environmental > Terrestrial > Plant litter >...
GTGGAGAGGCCAATTCCAGGGATTGAGCAGCTGGTTGCTGGCTGAATTCGGAGGCTCGAGGCAAGCCAGCATGCCCGTTAAAGGTCATGACTGGATGCGAACCAGCCTGTGAAGTCGGAGTGGAAGCAGCGCCTGCGGTGCCCGGTCTATATGTTCCGCTGATCATGCCCGCAGAGAAGTTGATCTGGCCTGCCACTTCTGATCCATCTTTCTTCTTGCCCCGGCCATCCCAATTCAAACGAATGCTATAGTCGCAAGTCTCCCCTTGTCGTTGGCAGTTTTGACAAGTTGGTCTATTCTCATCGCATTTCACCTTCCGAGTCTTGCATGGCCTACAGGTTGATTAGCCTTTTCCAAACAGAAGTGAAGCGTAATCTCGGGAGTAGAGGACGACGATTTGTACTGTACTTACCAGCACCCATTTCGGCTTCTCTTCTTAGGCTCTGGAGCCCCGACTTTTTTTGGGCGTGGCATCGTAAAGATTGAACATGAAGTAAGTGCTACGCACTGGTGAAGGGAAGGTTTGAAAGGGTTGACGCATTCATAGATCAAGCGTGCGCCTTTTCCACAAGGGTGCGTAGTTGCATAACCTGTGAACCTTTTAACTTCATGCCCAATTCATGTCGAGAAATGCTACGAGTCCCTTCGAGAGTGGATATGCTGACATTAGACCACAGACTGAGTAGAAAGAGAACAGTAGGAGATCAAGGAGACGGGAAGATGTCAATGCAATAACAGTGAAAAGAGTCAAACGGAGACTCTGGGATAAAGGTCGAGGCTGCGCTAAGATCACCGTGCGAGCCTGGTGTGGCAAGCAATCTTGAGATAAGGCCAACCCCGGCTTTCGAAAAGGCCGGGGCTACGCTACTAACCTCCTTTGATGCACGTGACTAAAGGAGCAGACCGTAGCGAAAGTAGGTTACGAATGTGATTGGAAGAACAGTCCAATGGATGGCTTAACCATATCCTTGGGTTTGACCAGTCTCTACCCCGACCTGCGAGTTTAGTGAGCTGTTCCGTTCCACTAGATGGTTAGACTAGGTTAACCCCATACGCCAAAAATACATAGTGAGGGTATCGTTGATTTTTATTCAAGTTACAGGTTACATCACTTCTATATTCAGGATCTTGATGTCCTCCTCCGGCTTTTCCTTATATACCCGGGTGTTCTCGATCTTGTGGATGACATCCAATCCTTGAATCGCCCTGCCAAATATCGTATGCTTATTGTCCAGCCATGGCTAGGTAGCGAATATTAGCTTGCTATGTACCCTAAGGGACGTGGTAGAAAGTGAAAGATCATTCAGAGATACACTATAATGCAATGGCTCGTATAACTATCATGCATGCCGCTGGGAAACACGGACCCGAGGTGCTCACCATATATGAGTTGGAAGGAGAATTTACTTACGGTTTTTTCAGTTGTAATGAAGAATTGACTTCCATTGGTATTTGGTCCAGCATTGGCCATGCTCAGCGTGTATGGTTTGTCATGTTTCAGAGTGCTGAATTCATCCTCGAACTCTCGTCCCCAGATACTCTCACCACCTGTGCCATCTCCTAGAGGATCACCACACTGGATCATGAATTTACGTATGACTCGGTGGAAGATGGTATTGTTGTAATACCCTTGCTTTGAGTGTGTAACAAAATTCTCCACGGATTTAGGTGCAGCATCCGGGAAAAGACGAACATGTATATCTCCATAGGTTGTATGAATAATGGCTGCTGTTCCAGTTTCTGCCGCCCTTGCTTCTACCGTCTTCTTTGCATTCAAATTCGTAGGCTTTTCATTTTGAATATCGCGTTCTGATTTGGAAATATCTTCATCGTTTGTGAACATATAAAACCGCACCTTTCCAACTCCAGTAGTAAAGATAATTGGGTCCCGTACTTCAGATTCTTGCAGGAGTGGATTGTTCGATGCCGCCATGGCTACTGTCGTGATACCTTTCTTTTGAGGTTGTCCTTGGTAAATTGCTATACTAAGAGGCCTGAAATTTTCCTCCTTGCCGTAAACCTTCACTACTCGATTAGTGTAAGTATTTAACACCTTAGTACCGAACATGGAGCCATAAATTATGAAATGTCCCGTCTCGTCGAATATCACGTTGACCTTATTTCGTAGCGCTGGGTTTTCAATTTCACGTTCCGTAGCTAATCGACGCCCAAACTCGACATCTTCTAATTTTTGCAAAGCAGTTCCAGCTTGCTGCATTTCCTCGATGGTTTGTATCGATTCGTCATATGTTCGGTAAAGCTTTCCAGTCGGAAAATCAAAGACACGAACTTTGCGATCTGGGAAAGAGAAGGTCGCGAATTGAGCACCAGATGGAGATATCGTAAGAGAAGTTGGCGTAGACTTTGCTTTCTTAAATTCAAATAAATTTGTCGAGCTCTTGTACTCAAAGACGTTATCCGGCTTTTCGAAAGTTCCCGGTCTCCAGTATTCTAGCATACCGTTCTCATCAGCCGAAATAACGCAGTTGTAGGCATCATTGAAAGCCATAAGCGATACGACACTTCGGTGCAATCCAGAGATAGTATGAATGGGCACCTCATTTTCTCCTCGCCCATCATAAATTCGAATATTATGGTTGACTTCATCAGAAACAGCCAAAAGAGGGATCGAAGCGCCGCGTTGATGTACCCAACATACACATTTCGGGGTAAACTCCAGACTTAGCATTGAAAGTAAGTCAAAGGTGACAACATCGAATAACTTGATGGTCTTATCCACCCCAGCGGTTGCAAAACTCCTTCCATCCGAGCTTATTGATACGCTTGTAATCTCCCCAATGTGTGCCTTGAACTCTTTCACAAACTCAATGCCATCTGCACCTTTCTTCCAGAACTTAACTACACCATCCGCCGAACAAGTTAGGAAGAAGTCGGTAAGGGGTGCCATGGTAACGAAAGAAAGCTGTTCTTTGTGCATTAATGATTTCGAGTATCGCGGCGAAGTAGGAAGGGCAGAGACATAAAGCTTCTCATAAGGTAGCTTGCGCCGTTTCTTTTTAGGAGCTGCAGCAGAGGGGAGCTGTGGTCCCATATCGTCGTCCGATGACGAATCTGGATTGTTAGCAGTGTCGTATTTAAAATAAAAGTGAAGCATACCATCATCTTCGGACCGTGCCCTCTTATTTGATTTTGTGTCCTCCTCAGCCATGTTGCACTTCTTGGAAATGGTAGTGTTTACCTTCCTCGTTCAGCAAGCCATCTTGAGAAGAAAATAAGGCTGAGAGCACGGCCACACCTTGGCAACTTGGCTGTTGTGGCTAATAAAGCTTCACGCCAATCAGGCGGTACGGGAGTGGTTGGGCACGGCTATACTGCATCATTGCCGAGCCGAGATTTCCGACGAACGTCGTATCTCATCCAGCTTTTATTTCACGTAAGCTTCATTCCCACTTCACTTCCTTTCAATTTCAACCTGAAAGTACCTCAGTATCATCATGGTGTCGAGTGCTAGCGCCCTGGCTGCTCGCCATCCTCTACAACGAATACATTCACCAGGCCGAGGCATATCAGCCTTACTTCATACTCTTGGCCTCCTCTCTTTCAGCCTTAGTTTCAAATACCTCTTCGATTTCCCATCTATGATTAACGAATCCTACGGGTGGCATTTCCAGTATCTCACAATTTTGGGCCTTACAGTTGCTACTCTCACGTTTGTCTTCGGGCTTCTCGCTGATCTCACCCTTTCGCCTACGTTGTTCCTCGTGAAGAACACCTTGTCTCTATGCTCCGCACCTTTGGAAGTATTAATAAGCGTTTTGTACTGGGGAATAAGCGCGATTGATAAAAAGCTGCTTGTTCCTCCCGAGATTGAGATTGCACCATGGGCGGACGTTGGGTTTCATGCCATGCCGAGCATATTGTTGACGGTAGACCTCTTATTACTTAGCCCTCCATGGACAATCAGAGCCGCTCCAGCAATGGCACTCAGTCTTGCTATAGCGGTCGGCTACTGGGCTTGGGTTGAGCATTGCTATAGCCACAATGGATTGTAGGTTGACTTCGGTTAGTAAGTAGGAAGTATTACTAATGTAAGCAGTTATCCGTACCCGCTATTTGAACAACTTGCTACAACCCAAAGGGTGATTCTGTTTACTGGAGCTGCTGTTTTGATGACGGGGAGCACTGCTGTGTTGCAGTTGGTCTACAAGTTACTCAATGGATTTGAACAAGAAGGAAGGAAAAACACGCCCTCAAGGGTAAAGGGGGAGTAGACGGAAGGAACAAGTCATTATAGAGCGCTTCTACGGATGTTGAGAGAAGCTTATAAAAGACTTACATTGATGGGTAAATTAATCCCTAGGAAAAGGCATTATAAACTGCACCGATTCAATAGAAAATAAACAAAAGCTCTTACTATACCAGTATGCATCACCTAGGATCTAATTAATAACATATTGGTGATCAACCCTGCTCATCCTCGCCGTTCATATCACAAGAGTCAATAATGCGCAATTATGCCTACCTGTTTAAACTTTTCTGTAATACTATTCTAAAGTGTGTTTATTATCTATACTATTTGCGCTAGTCTCACAGGGAGTGTACATTTCTCTACATGGTTCGAAAATCCCGAGATTTAATACCCTTAGCACGTTACTGAGTTTTGAGTGATAGTATCACTAAGCCAAGCGTAATTGCCGTACTGGTGCGTGTAGCAATGTACAGTGCATAGCTATATTAAAAATAACAAGCAGTGCAACATGAGATAAAAATAATTAACTTCTCTATTATAGTATGGAACTTAGATATTTCTCCTTCCTCGTATGTTAGATACTTCATATATAAGCCAAACTCACATATCTAGAAAATCAAACATTGCATACCATGCTTGAGAGTATTATAACACAAGTCTTGATAGTTTGTTCATATTATCTTCTCATAATGTTTGGCGTAACAAAATCTATCATATGCCTCCTTAAAATGAGATATTTTATATTCTGGGTAAATTCTAGCAAACGGTCAAATAACTTAAACAAACACTTTCTAGACGTTGCGAACTGGCTATTTAAAAGGGAGTTTTATGTTACTGTATTACTTGATATAACAAGTTATTAGACTAATTTAATCCTCCTGATGACTTTATGCTTATGAAATATTTAAGCAAACAGTACAAAGTATTGTAAATATAGTTTAGGGACTATAAATATGCCATTTAATAGATAGTTATTTTGATCTACCAGAGCGTTCTCAATAGTAATGCTTAATTTTACTTTAAGTAGTTCAATACCCCAGTCACCATTTGGCAACATCAAAGAACCTTTGTAAAACACACAGATTACTAGATCTAGTGCCTCTGAGATATTGAATATTTCCTATTGTTAGTATGTAACCCTGCAATAAAACTTCGCCATTCATCTCGGTTCGCTTATGTTACCGAATAAGGAGATTTTATTCCCATTTCCCAGATTGACAAGGAGATTTCGGGTGGCATGGCAACGTACAAGAGTATAAAAACTCCTATTCGGCCACCTGTAGATTGTAAATCCTTAAAAGCACAAGAAAAACAATATCCTGATTTTGTAGTCCAAATCAAAAAATGGCTGCAAGCACAAAGAAACCCCTAGATCGGCCAGTGTTCAAGTAAGTTTCTCCTTATATAGCTGTCTTATATCATGCTAGCTAACAAAACATAACCAGCAACCCAGAAGACCTTGTGACATTCGTTATTGGAGAGGGTGACGACGTCCACAAGTTCATAATCCATAGGGAAGTGGCCTACTATCACTCTGATACGTTTAGAGCTGGTTTGGCTGGAGCTTTCGAGGAGGCAGGAGTGGCAGAATACCAGATTGATGATACAACCAAAGAAGTATTCAAGATGATGGTCCAATTCATGTACCGGGAAGATATTGAGCTCAAGTCACTCAAGAAAGATGCTGTTTATACCATGGAGTGGGATACAGAGTGCGAAAATTTAGTAGATCTTTGGGTGTAAGTCCCCCTTTTATCTACGATACACATGACTAAATTGTCGATAGTCTTGGGCAGAGATACTTAATGCCCCGTCTCCAAAATTACATCATGGACAAGATCGCATTCATGTTCGACAAAGAGAAAGAAGACGACTACGTGCCGGCATTCTTGCTCGGTTACATTTATGACAATACCCCTGATGGCTGTCGCTTACGTCGCTTCATTGCTGATCAGTATGCCTGTGTCGTGGATTTTGATAGGGAGGCCTTGGATGACTGCCCTAAGGAAGCATTGGTGGACGTTCTTCAAGTTTTGAAAGCCTATCAAGAGGCAAAGTATCCAAGACCTGCTTCGGTATTCTATGTTGAGGCGCCTGATGATGAGTTGCTTCAAGATGCTTAGATGGACGACCAGACGAAGACAAAATCCTATCACATGAGGATTTGTAAGGAGAAAATAGGGATTGACGGTGACCTGGTCATGATTTGGGAACGCCATACTGTACACTAGGAGACTCACGTCATGATTTCATTTTAACAACCAAATCCCAACTTGTGTGACGGCACCAGTCATGGATCGTAGAAATGCTGGTGAGGCATTTAGTGCTGGCCGTGCAAGTGAAGTGATACTAGTGAAATTTATTCTATCCGTTGTATAATATGTTCCAACACAATCTTAACACCATGGTCCAGGTTCTCTATCGACAAGATGGGCTCAATCCAGGCCTTAGTCCTCTTACCCAAAGCCACCCTATCCTTCACTTCATCTATAGCCTCCTTCACCCGACTTAACGAAGTGGCAAGTGCCATCGGGAAGTCTGCCGACATGGGATCTAGCGTAATAACAGGTTGCCGGATATAGCAATTGAACGTCGAATGGTCTTTTGGATAAGCCTCGAGCATGCTATCAAGGACATGCTGAAGAATTTTGGGTAGAGATCGAACTTGGGTAAACACCGCAAACATATTAAAAAATGCCTCTGCCACAGCCGCACAGAAGAACGGCTGTTTCCTTGCAGCGTCATAGATGGCCATAGGAATAGCACCATTCAGCGCCGGCGTCTCCATTGGATCTTTCTTTGCCTCTGAATCTACCTCGATTTTCTTGATCATATCTGGTCTCAGCGTCTGCATCTTTACATCCGGCACTAGAATCATATCTTGAGCAGTTGCAAACCCATCTTCAACCATGGACTCATCCTCTTCAGACTCCTCAATCGTCTCATCAACATCCAGCCCCAGTATTCTTCTCCGCATTGCAATCTTCGCCAAATAAATCATCTCCAATTTCGCATACTCAATCCACAGATCTTTCGTCTGATTACAGAATCTCGTCCCTCTCTGCATATAACTCCTCGCACCCGTAATATCCGCATCATTCTCCAAACTCCATCGCGCAGCGTACAACCAGAAAACCGGTTTCGTGGGGTGTAACCGTATCGCTGCCGTTAAAGCCATTTGAAACTTCTTCGTAGATTTTGCTTTTCGCGCGCATTCAAGATAGGACATCCAGAGAGCTACATCGCCGGGGTGTTTCTTCGTCCCACGGTCGAAAACCTGGAAGATGCGTGCTGGACCAGCATATCGTGAGTCGTTCTTGATACGCATGCGCACGCAGCGTTTGTGGCGGAGACGTTCGAGATTGGTTTCCCAGGCTGCGTATTGTGCGAAATCAACGGGCGTAGAGCCTCGGGCATTGACTTTATGCTCGAAATCTGATCGCTTTTTTACAAATGCTTTTATCTCATCCTAAATTTATGAGCGCAACTCGGAGGGGATTGAGGTTGCAACAAACCTGGGTGAAGATCTTCTTCTCTACAAATTCCTGAAGTTGAGGAACGCTTCGCTCAAGATAGAATCTTGCCTTATCACTGACGCCTGCCATTATGTTTAGGATATTATTCTCTAGGTGTGGGGATCTGGCTTTCTTTTGGTAAATATAAGATTGATGGTCCTTCGTAGCCTCGTGCAAGAGGGGAGCTTTTTTTTTATTCTGCTGAAAGCGGTGAACCAGGCCCTGCGTTTGCCAAGGCTCGCTTCAAAAAGGGGTTTGGTTTTTAAAGGAGGAGCTTGCATACACCTTTTCCTTCATAGGTCACACAATGTGTCTTCCAAAACGTAGTTTCTGTTAAACCAGTGAGTTTAAATGTATTTGAAAAGAACCACTTCGTCCACTTCGTGTATCCAGTTACTCTATATGTTGTATGCAGTCTAACAAGGAGAGTATATTTACTTTACCGCATGAGTAGTATAAAGCTAATCGTAAACGATGGGTTGCCGTGACTTCATATTTAAAAATGTTTAAGGTACTTACCAAGGCAGATCATAGGTCAAGTAAAGAATTCTGCGCTATGCAATATCTCAGAGTAGTAGACACAATAAACTGCATAATTGTTTAAACGTTCTATTATCTGGAAAGTTACTGAACACAACTTTTCCACAATAACCTTTATCAATTACCTTGATCCAACCAACCACAACTTCTCAACTCGAGCTATTTGTCGGGCTAACATAATATGTACTCAAGTTTTGAGCCTCCATCAGAAGCTGCATGGATGCTTCATCTATTGCCTGTTCTCTTTCCATCCAGCTGCGCCTATCTTCAGTACTGACAACATTCTCGCCAAGTAGTGAGTTTTCAATCATAATTGGAGAAGTGAGGAGAGTTGAACAATGTTTACTTTGTTTCTGTGGTTGCAGTTGTCGACTTGGCCAGCAACGTTGAGTTCGAGCTTCTCTAGCTTCCATCTCAGCTTGTGATAATCGAGAATAAAAGCTTGGTCTTTGATTACTTATTGAAGAATCTCGTGTTCGTGGAGTCATATGCGGAAAACAAGGGATTGAATGTTGAAGATGACTTTGTTTCAGTGACTGGATACGTCGCTGCAGTGCAGAATTTGTACCACTATTTGGCAACATTGGCTCTTTCTGGACTTGTTCAACTACAGATCGCTGCAGCTCTAGAGTTGTATCTTTCACAGAAGCAAATCTCATCGGAAGGATTGATTCTATGGGAATACCTGGAGACCAAATTTCCAGGCTTCCTTTATTTGTCGTGTGTGTAGGTGTCACCAATGCCCTCGAGTGCTTTTTGGGAGGCGGAGAATCCAGCACTTCGTCTTCTGATTTTCGCTTGGGACTTTGCCTTTCTGCACATAGCCCAATACCAGCATCAATGGAATCGCCACCCTTTACTTGTACTTGCTCAATACCCATAGTGAATTCTAAAGCCCTGTCCATATTCAGTCTTAATCGTCCTTCAGAGTCCAACCCTTCCACACTCGTCTGACGTAAGAACCCGAAACAGAATGCTTTCAGTTCCCTCAGCATATCGTTGTCTCGTATCATCGATTTGTGGTTGTTGATTATCTCTGCTAATAGATGCTGCAGTGCCGAAAGATCGTTGCTGAGGCGCACTAGCATTTCTCGATCGGTTGCTAGGGATTTGGCTTGTGGAAAATCCATTGGATCCGACTGAGGGATTTTTGTGAGTTGAGAACCTGCTAATGAATGCATGCTGCGAAAATTAGTGACCCAACAGTTGAATGCCCATGCTCTACCTACTAAATAATGGGCTACCTGCTATTTGTATTCATATGAGAACTCCGACTAAGAAGAGACATAACACATGGTTTTCTTAATGAGGCGATTAAGAAGCAACGGGAAGCATATGACTTGACAAAGTTCATCGACCCTTCCGAGAACGGCAGTTGATTTCAAGGACAAGCGTCCTCTACACTTACTTCTCATAATATCTACTAATCATCCTGAACTAGCAGTTCTCATAGAGCATGTTTTTTATTCTTCTCTTTTAGCTTTATGTTATAATGCTGAGTAATTCGATGCTGTTTGATCACCTCACTCAAATGACAAATTAAACGTGAAAAATAGGTAATTATATCTTTTGGTCATTACCAAGGATACCACATGTCTTGGGACTTCAATTCTCCATATGCGCCAATGGTATCCCCTATCCTAGTGTTGGTACACTCCCATTCCCTATATATATTCCATGCCAGGAGCGCAGCGCTAAAATGCAGCAGAAAAATGACAACTCAAATTCGAAGAGAAAGAGTAATTCTCCCATTCTGTTTTTGCTCCCTAAAAACGGAGATCCTACGCCTCCATTGGGACTATTGTTGTAAAATTGTGTCTAAAGAGTATGTTCATCCCACCCTAATCATTGTTCTTGGTGGTTCTCGGCAGCAAAGCTCAGAACTCTAACCGTATGATCCTCACTCGCAGTCACCAAAGTCGAGTCACTCAAACCAATACAAGTAACTGGACCTTCGTGACCTGTGATCGTACGATCACATTTTCCCGTGCGAGCATCCCAGACCTTTACCATGCGGTCCTGTGCACAACTTACGATGCGTAGCGTATCTGCCGCAATGCCCCAAACACCCTCGACATGCCCGAAGAATTTCTTGAGGCAACGTCCGGTCTCAACACACCAGAGCCGAATGGTGGCATCGAGAGAACTGGTGAGAATGTACCGGGGTGGCCGAGGACGGTTGGACGGCCAGTGAGCATAGAGATCGGGGTATGGGGATGGAGAACGGGAATTTCTGGATGATGCGTCGTCATCTTCGTCGGCGTCCAGCTCTTCCGGCTCGTAATCTTCTGGTAGGAGAAGTACTTGCTGGACTGGTGCGACATGGCCCGAGAACACCTGGATGGTGCGTTTGGTATCGAGGTCCCAAAGTCGGACGGTCATGTCATCGGAGGCGGAAAACAAAGTGTTTGATGCGGTATCCAAACGAACCGCATTAACCCAGTCTTCATGTCCCTTGAGACAGAACTTTGTAGCAGTTTTGATGTTCCATACAATGACAGACTTATCCTCAGACGCGGAGGCAAGAAGTCTGTTCTCATAATGAAGACCGATGACTTTGCCGGTGTGTCCTTCCATGGTATTTTTACACTCTCCTGTTCTCCAGTTCCAGACCTTCAAAGTGTTGTCCACAGATCCTGAAATCAATTTCCCAGAGTCATCAAACTGAAGAGCACGAACGCATTCTGTGTGACCCGTGAGAGTCCGAAGGCATTCTCCAGTTTCGATATCCCAGATCTTGATAGTGCAATCGTAGGAGCCGGTGGCAACGATGTTATCATCAAATTGCAAACACATGACACCATTCGTATGACCTCTCAACACCTTGGTTGAAAATCTGCCGTATTTCCAATTTGTGCTGACTAGATAACGGTCCTTATATACTAACTTCCAAGGTCGGAATGTTGCTTTTTCTTCCCTGACTATTTCCTTGACACTACTCACACACGGACGCTTGGTAACAGCTGTAGAGGATAGTTTTCCATCAGATGCAAAAGCATCAGCATCTCGCTTAGTGGCTCCGTTCAGTTTGGGAAGCTTTCCTGTGTCGGTGGCATCATTTTCGGGAGCTGGTGTGAGCCTAGGCGACCACTGATTCAATCCACGAGCTCTGGCACGAAGTTGCTGTTCTCGTTTCCAATCTCGCAATTGTTTCTTCTCCAACAATGGTAGACCCCATCCACACTTAGTACATTTACGATGTACATGCTGCTCACACATCTTATGCCAAACTACATCATCATCGGCCAACAACCTCCATCTTTGACTGACTTGTGCTGCTTTACAAAGTGATGTTGTATCTAGGTGGCCCAGGATTTTGAATGAAATCTCGGAAGGGAGCGCGGTGATGAAGTCAATCTTGATCAGATCTTTCACTGCAGTAGACAGGAAGGATAGCTGGGGAAAACAGCATTGAGTGAGGATTCCCTGAAGCATGAGGTTACGGTGTTTGGCAGGTGATGCCGAGAAGAGAGACCAGACGTGGGAAATGGCTTGTCGGTCTGACATTGAGAGAGTCTCCAGTTGCTGTTTCCATTAGCCCATGCTCTTACACAACATTTCTAGGACCTACCGTCTGTATATTCTCCATGGTCGGCTCGTCTGGCGTCCTTCTGCACTTAGAGTCTGGGTGGTGTCTATAGCAGTATTTTGTATTCGGGTCCTTGGGAACGGTGATAGAAGTTTGTGGCATACCCAAAGGAGCGTACTGCTCTGGAATATGCCTCGACAAAAACGGCGCCACTGCTTTGTTTGATGATGTGCGAGTGGAGAGTCCATTAGAGTTTATATTGTCACAATTCTCCTGCATCGATTGTTCGCCATCCTCCATAGTTTCCGCTACCCTTTGCTCGCCACTTTCCATGTTTCTTTCGGATGGGATATCCATTCCTGAGTTGTCCTTGGGACGGCGGTGGCTCGCTACTTCTATAGACTGGCGCAACGTGTCTGACGCCATCAAGCTAGACCGTGGTAACACTGCAGCCCCAGTCAAGCGCGCGGCGAGTTTGGCAGATTGGTGAGCATCCAACAAGACCTGGGGAAGTTGAGGTGACTCTGGGAGAGATTGCGTGCTACGGAAGCGTCTCCGTAAGATTGGATTTCTTTGAAAATTGTGCAATATGCTAATCGTACCGGGATCTGCCCAGTAATATACTTTTGTAGGACAAGTAGCGGAGCGCTCTGGTAAAGTATGGTGTTTGCACTGGACGTTGTACCGGGGCAAAGTGCAATTCGGGAGCGTATCTGCTTTATACTGGGTGATGTTGTAGAATGCTCAGGTGCCGAAGTAATGTGGGCATTTGGCGAAAGTAAAGTCTTCTTTTAGGAGAATTTTGAACGTCGCACAATTTGCTGGAAGTGAGTGAGTTTCTCTTTGAACAAGGTCCCTCTTACTGTCAAGGGGAGGCTGCTCGGTATGGCGAAATCGTGGCTGCCTGGCGAATAAGGCACGAAAAAGCACGCAAGAAAAAGCACACCTTTGATGCTTTTTCGTGTTCCCCAGTTTAGTGGAACTTTATTGGAGCAGTGGCAATATCAACTATCAGCATCAAATTACTGGAGAGCACGCAATTCTCACGTATCGCTGGTATTTTATGTATCACTGGTATCGCTTACAGAATGTATAGTGTAGAGAGTGGTTCTTGCAATCCCTGGATTTTTGTGGTTTGTACTGTACTATACTGTACGGAGTACTATACCAGAGTGCCCAGTACACCTATTCGCCCTTTTTGAAATTTTCGACTTCTAAATTCTGGGCAATGCTCGTACTTGCTCATACTTGGCCCTGGGTTCAAAGGTTCGAGCAAGTATGAAATTCCATGCCTAATACGGCGGGCAACTCCATTACATGTTACTCATGCAGATGTCGAATTGATCCCTGGGACCCAGCAACATCAATTGGACTGTGGCCATCACCGCCGCCTCACCGCCCATTATCCCCAAAAAGAATATGAATCTGTTTGGACAACGCCCATTGCCGACAGAAAGTCATCGTACAGGTATGTGTGGTGATTATGGCCCTGTGTGTCAATCGGAGGGTATGAACCTCTTAAAAGCAATAATGAACCTTAGATTCGATCAACCACGACTTTTTCCACCCCTCCCACCCCTTCCCCCTCTTCCACCGCCTCTTCCACCCCGTCCACCTCTCCCTGAATCGCTTCTCTTTGGTCCTTCAACCTCAAAAATATCCCTCTTAGACAATTTCAAGGTCCCTCCAGAAAACCTTCCAACGCTCGGAGCTCCAACTCCTCGATCCCTCTTCTTCCCTGTCTCCTTCTTAGCAGCGTTACTCTTCGTATTCGTAGCCTTCTCCAAAATAATGCCATTTTCCTTTGCCTCCTTCCTTCTCTTTTCATCATCATTTCTTTTCTTTGCCTCGATCCCCTTCCGATGCGCCATTGGCATTTTCTCCTGCCTTAATATGGAAGTTTTAGAGCCTAGGGCTTGTATCCGCATATCTAGAGCTTTGTGTCGATTGTTGCCACTAACGGTGTAACTTGAAGAATCTAGGAGATGAGACTCGGATATCAGACGTTGGAGAGCGAGATCCTTTTTGAGGTTTGCGGCTTCGGATATATCGTCGTCGTCGATTTTGGTTCCCACTTCATCTCGTATTATAGGTGCGCTGGGAGTACTGGAAGGTGGTCTCGAGGTCTACAGCTCTATCAGTACATCGAATATGGGGAAATAAGTGAGGCGCCAGGTACCATGAATGATTTTAGTTGCTCTTTAGACATAGCGGCCATTCTCGCATACGCATCTGTATGCTCCACGATCCTTACATCATTCTCGTCCTCAGATATTCCACCCCATTCCGATTCCTCCTCTTCTTCTGCATTCACATCATTTTCCTGCGCTACAACCTTAGGTTTCTTGACCTCGGGCAAAGGCTGGAATTGCGCCTCAAAGTGCCGTCGGAAGACTTCTTGCGCGTGCTCTGCGGCTGCAATATCTTCCGCTGCAGTTGTAGTAGGAGCTACAGCCCTTCGCTTCCTTTTGCCTAGATTTGAAGACATGTTAAGTGACTGCGGGGTTGGTTCTGACATTTTTGGAAATTGTTAACCAGGGGGAAACAACTTTTTCTGCCGAGCTACATATACACCGCTTTGGAGGTTCGAATTAGCCGAGAAGAGATAGGAAGGAAGGGTTTGATAAATGCACTCCACATTTGCCAACAACAAATATGTGTGTAACTTTAATTAAGCAAAAGTAAGCGTGAGCTGAGAGTATGAAAGCTAGCTTTGTTTAGCCACTTTACGCTCCATTAGCTAAGAAATGAAATTTTTTGGACCTTGCTTTAAAGATTATTCACACACTTTATCCTAAACAAGATGCCTGTTGCTCTAGCTCCCCTGTTTACAACTCTTCTACTTGTATATTATCTCAGAAAACCCCTTGCAGCAAAAATAATCGTCTTTAGAAATGATAGAAGCTCGGTGTATAAGCACTTAGATGAGAAGAGGAGGGAAGAGTAAAAGTATACAAGAACCGCTTGTTGGCTCGAATTCGAGGAAACGGACGCAATTTGTTTGGGGGCCAATACCTAATGTTTGCAAAGATATTAACTAAGTTTTATAACAGATTTGGGAAATGAATTTTTTCTCAGGGGCAGAATTTCTTTCGACCTAGATGGGCAGGTTCCTAGATTGACTCAGGGGTATTTCAAAACACTGGTAGAGAATGGTCAATTTTATTTCTGCAAGTCAACATAAAGTCTTAATATAGAGCGGAACAAAAAGCCGCAAGTTAATATTGTTCAAATAACAAGTAAGATAAGTGCTAAGTATTGAGGTTTAAGAGGTTCTATAAGGTGTGTTGTTGGGTTATCTGAAAACAATTCCTTAAAGTATGGCTAACCAGCAGACATATTTGTGGTTGACAGCTATTCATGAGAAGCAGATTAGGGGAAAGAGTACTTTAATTGATTCAGCTAGACTCTTGGAAATTGCTAGTGATAAACGTCCCGGTCAAACGCCGAAAATTGTTTGCCTGGAGGAGATATAATGCAATACTGATTCCCACTTATGTATATTTTTCCGCACCACTATCTACGTCGTCAATAGACCCATACAACTATACTGCTTTCTACGGATCTTAATTTGCAATAGAGAAACATCTCTTGAAGTTTAAAAAGGCATCTAGGTGTAACCAATCAATGATGAAAGAGGTGAAAATCTTCATGTCCACCAGTTAGACACTACGCTCATATCTTTGGAAGTAAGTCCCTAAAGACGCCAATACAGCGTGAGATAGCTTGATCGAGCTGTTCCGCAATCCTCAATTTCTCCTCCTCTGGTTTGTCCCAGTCCATGATTCCCCCACGCACTGCAACCAGTGTGGACTTCAAGTCTCTCAATTCGCCTTGGAATGGGCTTACTCCGCCTAGCAGCGGGGCTGCATAGATATTTGAGTGCTGAACTTCCCTGAGGACCTGTTCGTAAGAATGATCTTCAGAATGTTGCTTTTCTACTTGATGGATTTTCTCACGGCTTTTGCTATGGGATCTTGTCTGTTCTAGTGCAAGCTCATCGTCGGCCAGTACTTCAAAATGCCCGCTTTTCACGGACATTTGCCGTTTCTTTGGTCGAACAGATTCAACGCCTGCATTATCATCATTATCTTCCACACAACGCTTTCTCCGTTTATTATTTGAAACTACCATAGTAGATGGATAAATCTCATCTTGCCCCTCGTCATCTTCTGGAAAGGATACGGTGGCAATCGCATCTGCTCCCCTTTTCTTCTTTTTGGTCTTTTTCTCCTTGACTGTTGGAGGCTCAGTGACCAACTGCATTTTTTCACTCTTATTTTTCAATTGCTGAAAGTCATCCTCCCTTAACATGGTTGGTACCGTATAGGTAATGTCATGAAGTCTCGATTTTTTCTTCTTATCTTTCACTGCAGATTTTGGGACTAAAAGGTTAGCAACATCTTGAACGTCTTCCATCTCTACTTCTTCTATGGTAGAATCTGTGTCTGGTGCGTTAGCAGCACCTTTAAGCTGCTCCCTCCTCTTCTCCTTCTTTTTGGATTTCTTTTCCTTCTTTTCTTTCTTTTTGGGGGTATGATCGGAGGATTGTACTTCGGTATTCATTGCATCTACCGCTACCGCTATCGGTATCTTCCATTCTTTTGTTTTACTTGTTGGAGTTCCGGTTGTGGCTAGGTCTTTCTCCAGCCCAGGTGATCCTGCCCCCGAACAGCTTCTTTCTGAGTTTGTATAAATAGTTGATGGGCGCTGAAAATTTTCACATCGTTTTTTGTTTATCTCTTTTAGTTCGTTAAAGGTTACATGAGCAAAGCAGTCCCCTGCCATTCCATCTGTTAGGTAACTTGCTTCAGGTTCTTTGGGAGCAACTCTACTGCTCCGTGATTTGGCAGGGCCAAGGTTCAGTGTTGATGCTCTTATGAGATCACAGAACCTATCATCACTAGCATCTTCAGTCTTAATTTTAAATCGTTTCTCCAGCTCTGGTGACCGCCTAATATTGTTGACACTTTCTTGCTGAGTAATCTTATTCGCTTGCGGGATGGGTTGTGCAAGTGGTAAGCCTGGTAATCTTGGTGAATATTTCCCCATGGCTCTTGGCTGGACAGAAAGTGGAAGCGCACAACTCCTCACAATAACCCGGGGACGTGTAAATTCATCGTATTCCTCTTCCTCCCGACTGAGATGCAGTGCAGTGTCATCGAGTATGAAGTCTGCATATTTAGGATTGTTCCTAATTGATGCGAAAGGGCCCGAACATTCCATGGTAAAACGGAATCTGGACCTCGCATTTTGGCGTTCGCTTCTGTAATAGTTGAAATTGCTAAAGTTTCCTAGTCAGCGGATTGGCCACAATAGACAATAATGCTTACTTTTCTATTCCTCTATCAATACAGTACTTATCATCAATCAGAATGATTAAAACACGGAGCCTTGGAAAGAAATGTCGAATTATACACTCAAAATCTCTGTTTTTGATGGTGAAAAGCGTCCTTCGATGTAGTGCAATGCACTGTATATCTTCAAAACACCTGGGCCAGGAACTCCATATGTCAGTGTCTCCACGATTCGGGAGTTTATCCGCTCCATCCCAGCCTCGTCTCTCACCTAGAGCAATTGCAGTCTTAGTGAAACTTCTACGGGCAAACTCAAGTGAACGAAGATGCACTATATCGCTCTCGGGTCTGAAGAGCTTAGTAACCTATGACAAGCTATCAGTTCACAGTTTAGACCACGGTAAGGATATTCATAGCATTCTGCAGCTAGTATATCTTTCTTGATAGTACTCACTTTGCCGCTCCCATCAGGTTGTTGTGGGTATTGCTCCAAAGCCAATTTCCTTGACAGCTGACAAACCCAGAGAAGTGAAGGGGGATTGTTCACGCGGAATCTCCATTTGCCACTAATTGGCTCCCCTTTGTTATTGAGATCTTGGCCCTCATAGTCCACGATCACTGGAACAGCCAAAGCATATTTCCAGATATGTTCCTGCACATCCTCGGGAAGTCGGGGAAAGCAACTAAATGTGGTCGTATAAACTGGCATATTTAGGTAGGAAGCTCTCCCTACATTTGAAATAATACTATCCGCCATGCCCGACGTCAGATGCTGGACCAGGTACCGTCTGTCTTGCGGATTATCTTGGTTCAAAAGCCTGTCTGGTGTGGTATACCATTCTTGTGTCATTAGTTGGTCCACTTCAGCTATCGTTTTAGGAAGTGATTCTACCATGCTGGCCGAGCAGTGAGGAGGGTTGGAGATTATTACAGTGCGTCTTCGGTGATGGCCAGCTTAAGTCGAGAATATATAAAAGAAATACAACACTACCCCTTAAATTAGCATGTCGCGTCGTTGCCAAGAGTCCCAATAGATATTGTATCGCGTCACGCTATCCCGTAACCTTAAAACTACTTTTATCTCAGGTTAGTATTAAAAGCCAATTTTCAACTAATTCATTGATACTGCTGAATACTTTTATTTGTATTGCAGCAGATTAGAAGCTGCTATACCCTTCGAAGCTACAAATGTGACTCATTAAAGGTCGCCTAAGGATCTTTTAACAGTATACGCTTTACGTCGACAATCGAAAATTGCACCAGATATGGATAGGCATGCTAGCGTCGGGCTTATTGATCGCTTTAAACCATTATGTATGGTGTATATTATAAATATGCATATTTTTGACTCAATGGTATATACGTAGATATGAAGGGTTTCATACCTAATTTAGCTGTGCAGTGCATGAATTTGTCCATCGTCACAAGGCCACGCAGCCCACAGTAGCAGAGATCTTGAGCGAGTTGATATCAAAGATTAAGCCCGAGTCGGGGTGAAACCAGAGCAAGAAAGTGGTACTCAAAAGAACGCTTCTATCCTGGGGCATGAAGACCTGCCACTGGCATAATATTCGCCACATCTAAAGAGTCTAATTTCCAACATATGTTAAGGACTTTTCTGGTAACAGCGTACAATAGAGGTGTTTTATAATAGCCTTCAGTCTCCATTGACAAACATTCCGCAATTTCAGATGCCATCCATATAAGGCTTGGATGAACCAAATGAGAAGAACATTTAGAATGCAGATCAGGAAAAGTGGAAACTATTTTTGCAATCATCTTGCTGTAGGATGTGTAGCTCGTTACTAGGACTACTACCGTGTTAATAGGTAACCGAGGAACCAATAATGCTTCTTGCTAATGTAGAAGACTCTAAATGTTCAAGATTTTAAAGAACACAAACGCTGGTATCTCATCTCCTATATAGATGCCCTAATAATTCTGAAACGTGGTGAAATCAGTAGGAATGCATTAAGGTCAGGTTCTTGTCTTGCGTTATAAATAAAGGAAATGTAGAACTGGACATGTAGTTGCAATTTACAGCGAGACTTATCGGTAGCTATGTCGATGGGTGTGAAAAACAATGCTGGATTATTCTTGAACTCTCAACATATCGTGTTCAGACTGCTGCAAGTGTCTGCAGAGACTTTCGAGTGAGGCAATAATGGATTAATGCCTAACTCGAAAGTCTTAGGTCATGTAAATTGGATGAAAAGTCCATAAATAGACTTAAAGCTGTCCAATTATTTGATTGTGATTTGAACTCAGAAAAGAAACCTTTTCGTAGAGACTTTACCGGCCTCAACATCCGCTCCTATTCTTCCCAATAATTTACCGACGACGCCCGCTTCATGCTGGAGCCCAATCACCTTTTCCTCCTTCTTTTTCAACCCCTCTGTCAATTTTGCATTTCTAGCGACTTCCTTCTCTAGCCTTCTGTTCTCATAAGTCAAGACCTCGCGCAGAAGGTCCAATCCAAACTCCCCATTGTCCACAATAGTAGCATTCAAATCCGGATTGTCAACAATTAACCTTCCTTGTGCTGCACAGACTTGACACACAATATCGCGAAGTCCACGATCGCTCGATGGTGTGGAGTTGTATAATTCCCGAATTATCTCTGGAAACTCCCTCATAGACAAGAGGCTCCCAGCTTGGTCTTCAAACTTTGCTTTTGCAAGTTGTTTTAGTTCTTTAATGTTATATTTCTCAGCTATAGCGTAAACAAGCACGTTGTTGAGCATTGATGAGTCATCCGCCTCAGCAGATATCTCATCTTGTTCCCCAGAAACGGATTTTGGTGATGTAACGGATCGCTCTTCTTCTTCTGGACTATCTACGACTTCTAATGGTATAGGATAGTCTTCATCACAGTAATCAGAAGTGTAGAGATAGACTAGCATTCGTTCAACCGTGTTTGGATCATCCTCTACTAGAACTATTTCTCTACTAATAGTTTCCTAATCCCAGTCAGTTGAGCCTGGTCTCGGAGATCCAACACTTGCCTTCCACTCCCTATCACAAATTGCGGCGAAGAAGGGGGATCTTGGACAAATTATTGCTCGGTGAACCTTAAACTCTTGACTACCACAGCGGATTTTGAGGTCGGAATACTTCTCGGATTTGAAAATGCTGCTCAAGGTAGCATGAATGCCATCATCTTGAATATCCGACATTCTATAGGAAAATTATCTGTATTGTGGAGCATTGGAAACAATATTTGATTACAAGTACAAAAGTTCAGAGGATGAGGTACAAGGAGCACAAATGCGTGTTTCGTTCTAAATGGTTGAATAAGCGACTAAAAGGTACCAGCGCATTCGATCGAATATTTCATGCGTAATTCATCACATAGAAAACCCAGGAATGTTCAAAGTAGAAATGAGTAAATTCAGTCCAAAACTTAAGGTGTAAAGAAGCTTGGACTAGAGAGGAAGCAGAAGCAGCTAGCTATACCATTTTGTGCCCAGCCAAGCACTTATAAGATGACCTAAGTCAACTGATACGTGGCGATAAATGGACCCTGCTAGGAACATATTGTCTATAGAGTTGATGCTCGTCCGCGCTCTAGTGGTCTTCGTGACTCGACTGTTATAGTTAGCATTTAGTGCAAATGTTGTTGAAGGGTTTGAGCCACTTACATCCAAGAGCATTCTTTTCGACATCAACAACCATTCTAACACCCCTCAAGAAACCATTCCCAAGAGCAATAGCGTTATCATCAAAACTATTACCTAGAAGGCTAATACAGCTTGCCCAGCCAGTACCCCCTTCCCTTGATTCTGCCATATAAGCCCAAGGCGAGAGCCTTACTTCAATCCCCCCAAGGTTGAAAACCAGGTCCGGTAGATCATTCCTTTTCTTACAATCAACATAGCTATATATATCATCAAAGGGAGCCTCCTTAACATCCATAAGAGCATCCATATACTCTGATATCTTTGTAGGAATTAATACCAATATCAGTTCCGTTTCGATTTGTGCCATCCCGTTCTTCATTGTGACCTTAATGGAGGAGTTATCTCCTACACTAACAGAATTCGCTTCCACACTATATCCAATCCAGTCCCATGACCAATGGTCTGGCATCTTGCGATTGAGAAACGGTATCATCTTGAGATTTTCATTGACCTCTGAGCCCCCAAGAACTAGTTCTCCATAATCATGCATTTCTGCGTCTTGCAGGTGTCTTGCGAGAGTCAATTCAAAGATTGGACGACCAATAAGTCCCCTTTCCCACATATCTAAGACTATATTTTTGTTTCCAGAAGCAGGCATACCAGCGTCAGAACCAAGTCCAATCATGCCGTCGTAGCTTATACCATCGAGATAGAATCCGCTGCCCTGGAGAAAGTCGGTTTCAATAAACTGCTGGGAAGGTATGACGATAGGTCCGATTTTCATACTGTCAATAGCGACAGGTCCGCCGGCCTTGGCAAGTATAAACGTCGCATTTAGATGCGTGCTGTTAGGAATGTATGTTGACGACAGTGAAGAGTCGTAATGCTTTCGAGCCCGAAATTTGCGGTCTTTCAGACGAGTGGAAATTACGAAAACATCACGGGCGACGAGTGAAAGGATAAAATAGAAAGACTGGGGGGGGCGTTCCAATGGTGACATTCAAAGTTGTGAGATACCCACCATCTGCCTATGGTATTTATCAGAGAGGAGCATAAGTAAAGTCCAAATTACCAACCTGAAGTAATGCACGGTGTTGATGGCTGAAAGGACCAATTATCTTCTGCTGTGTGTATCTCTCATTTATGGCCCCGGATATTTGGTTCTAGGGCAATATCAGCAATCTACGACGTTGAATTTCTTAGCGGCCCTGATGAAAATAGCATTATTGATTTTCATCATATTTATTAATTTACCTTAACTTGGTACAGAGGCAAGCGGATTGAGAGTGACTCAACACAAGAATTGCAGAACAGGCAAAGAACCACTGTCAATAGCAGCATCTCTGCGGTCTTTGAAATCTAGGAAGAGTTGTACTCAAGTTTTCGAGCTTTACAATGTTTTTACTGTCTATCAATCTCACTAGGCTGTACTCACGTTGTCGAACTCTTAGCACGAAGAAAGCATGCGCGGAGCTGAATGCTAGTGTGGTTTTCCCAATGCCAATAACAAATAATACGGAACTGGGTACTAATTGGGTAGAAAGGGCACGCAATGGGGAGGACTTGTTGGATTTATGTTGGTATTAGATTGATACATGCATTGTATTCGCTCAGCGAAACTCGGTAGTCTAATCGTCTGACTATACAGCGTCGAAAAGTCCGCCGGGCGTTGGAAAAACGAAGTGAGATATTGGTAGAGAATTCGCTGGCGTTGTTGGAATAGCCGCTTACTTATATGCTGGGGAGCTATGTGACGCTCTGAATGCTTTGGGATACTTGGCATCCGTGACAACCCGTGGTGCGATTGGCTCCTTTGGATTGTGCACCATTTTGATGGCAGCCAAGCATTGGCACCACAGGCAAAAGGGGAAAGACGCCTTAGCTGTAGCTGTAATTTACCAAATATTAGTTTTCTCTTCGCAGTTGGATTGTGAGGTCTTAGGCTGTTCTATATGAGATAAGCGAACATCGAACTGTTTCTACCTAGTTAGCTACGATACAGAAATATAAGTCCTCGGCCGAAATAAGAAAACAGCAGTCTCTAAACATATGAGGCGTGCTAGCTAGCTATATCGAAATATCATAAATTCAAAGATCCCCGGAACACTTGCACTCCCCCCAACCTTCCCCAAAGGCCAAGGGCCAGTCATGGCTGTAGTCTCGAGAAGACTAGACTTTTGGACTAGGATATATTTTGCGTTGTTCTTCTCTCAAAGTCTGTGGATGATTTGCTTTGAGCAAACAGGATCTTGGTTGCTGATGCATGACAGCTCTGGGAAGGCTGGTCTTAACATCCGTTGAGCCACTGGGAAACCGAACAACCTTGCTGAAAACCACCAAAGTTTTTTCAGTCGCTGCAGATGCCGAGACTCTCATCTCTGTTCCCATCATTGAACCGCATCCTATCGCTCCAATTTTAGAGCCAGGCGTCAACCCACCTGGTCTACACACACACGAAGCTCCATTTTGGAGAAACGAAGCCAACTCACTTAATACTGTTGCTTCTCAAACTTCTAGAGGCAGGACGGAGAGCTATAAACTTTTGTTGCAATCCAGAAACGTTACTACTAATCGAAACATTCAGCCGGAAAACAGCCATGTGAATCTAAGCATCAAACGAAGCATTATTAAGCCAAGAGCAGCGATCAAGAATGGTGTGACTTTACGAATCCTGGTTCTTGGAGCTTCTATTGCTTCGGGAGAGGGATCATCGGACTTAAATGGGTTCCGCTACGGCCTTCGGAATGCTCTAGTTGCGGGGGGCAATCCTGTTAATGTCAGTCTCATTCTTACACTCACTCCCATAATTTCCTAAGGATCCGAGAGCTTGATAGCCGCCTTGAGTGATGAGATCACACGATCATAGAATGCGTCATAGAGTTTGAGATAACAGGTAGCATAGTGCAACGTCTTCTACGGTGGCTCCCAATTATCTTTGAGATTCTCAAGTTCACATTTCTGATTCGCTAGACAGATGGTGGGAAGTATGGATAAGGGAACGATGGGAGACAACCAAGTTGAGGGTTGGCCAGGTGCAATAATTAGTGAGCTGCATCCAAAAGCAGCTCTTACGTTACCGAAGCGTCCCAACGTTGTTATTATTCAATGCGGGTGTAAGATCTCAACTCACAATTATCTAGCAATTTGCTTACTATCTGCAGCAAATGATTTGTCTAGAAATATTGACCCACCCGGGGCAGCTACACGGATGGGCGTCGTTGTTGATCAGATATTTGCAGCGGTGCCAGAGACACTGATTCTAATTTCAGGGCTAATGCCTATGTCTTCCTCTGCTAGTGAGGCTCTCTCAACTGGTATTTATAATCCTGGTCTTCGGCAAATGGTTACAAAGAAGTCAGAGGAAGGAAAGAACATTTGGTTTATTGATATGCATGATGGGTATATCAATTTGGATGACTTACGAGACGGTCTCCATCCACATGATGGTGGGTATTTGAAGATGGCCAGACTTTATTATGATACACTTGTTGGCCTCGGGAGCGCTATTAATCCACCTCAAGCAGTTGCAGGCGTAGACGACGCTGCTGCTCAACTCGAGCAAGGTAGTGACGGCATTGATACCAAATGCCAGAAAGTTCCGGTGAATTCTATTGGACAAATTCAAACCCAGCAAAGATCTGGTGAGAACGATGACCCCTATATTCATAAAAATGTCGACAGATGGCAGTTTGCTCGATGGGAGGATATAGATCCAGCTTTTCCCCCGGTTGCCGCCGGAATATTTTGGGCTGTAAGTAATTGACTGTGCAAAAAACCTTCCTTATGCAGAAAGTACAGCAGGTAATAAGACATCTCGAGATGTCGTGCAAGTTGCATGAAATCATGGAACCATACACCCCAACTTTTAGGATAATCTAACTGATTGATTTTATCTTTAGGACCTCACAGGGAACGGCTACGATGATATGATATATGTAGAAAAGAACTTCAAGTTCATCCAAGTTTCGATAAATATAGGTGTGAAAGACGGCATGGTCCAATTTGTACCAGGTCCAATGAGCGTGGCAACAGGAATTGATTGCCCACTTGCAGGGGTCCAATTTGCAGATGTAAGCTCCCTCGACTAGAATTCTTGAACAAATTAAAGCTAATGATATTGATATAGTCAAATTCTAATGGTACATACGTACTCTAAGCTTCTTAGTAGTGACTTGGCTAAACGAACGATTTAGGGATTGATGATCTCTTCTGCGTTAGCGCAAATGGGGACTTGAAGATTTTCGTAACTAGGCCGTCTTCTGCTTCTCCCTTTCAAGCTTCATGGGTTGGAACAGGTAATGTTGATTTAGCGGGTATAGCAGGATATCCTCGAGCCAGGGTTCGGATTGGAGACATCGATGGCGATGGTATTAACCTGATCTTAATATCATCAATTTCTACTAACTATTCTCAATTAGGCCGGGCGGACTACCTCGTTCTTCATGATAATGGGGACGTTGAAGCTTGGAGAAACTGTGGGGCTGTACACCACGTTGAATACTGGCAATATTTGGGTATTGTGTCATCTGGGAAATCCTTCGGTGATTTAACAGGAATTCGATTTGTCGACGTACGTTCATAATTCACTGCTACCATTCGTGATACTAACAGAAGAAAATCTAATAGATAAATGGCGACGGTATGTCACATATGATATTGTTCATTATTTCTTCTGGGCTATTCTAGAGAAGAATCGAAGGATTCTTTAAAACCTTATGGTTACGAGCATGAGCACCCCTGTTACCTATTGCTAATCACCGTTATTTTAGGTCGAGATGACTTGCTTTGGATAAGTGATAAAGGCTCAGTCACAACTTGGATTAATCATAGAAACCTTAGTCCTGGTAGTATTGTACCAAAATGGATGCCGCCACTTCTTACCCATGGTGGGCCAGGTATTGTTGGCGTACGAGGTCGAACTTCATTTGGTAAAATGTATTCTCCATCAACAAGGAACCAAAATTATATCGTCAACACTGTGGATGGGGCCAATCCTGGGATAATGCTTTACGAGAACCAAGATAACGGCGGAAAATTTAGTAACGGGGATGGTGTTTATAATTGCGAGCATGTACCTTCACTGTCAGCGCTGCCAGCAGGTCCTGTTCGAGCTTTGGAGTGGCCGTTCCCACGAGAGCCAACTTTCTTTGCTATTGGCGTAAGTTTCACTCAGGACTTTGTTTATTTAGCAAAATTTGACAGAAACAGGACTCCTACTCCGCTGCTCCAGGTGCCGGAGACAGAATTCAGGACGCTTATGATCTACAGAATAACTGTTATAAGGGAAGTAACTCATTTGCATTACAGTAAGAACACATTCTACAGTCTGCTTATACTACCATATTTTAACAAAGATATAAACTGAACAGATATGTCTAGGTTTGCAAGGAACTACTTTTACAATTATACAGCCGAATTTCCTGCATGCACTGGGGCTATTTCGTCAGATGTTATTGGCCCTAACAATTCTTCTGATCAACGTGAACCTCAACTTAGGCAGATGCGTAGAATTGCCGGAGACACTGGTGGCTGGGCAACATTGACGATTGGGGGTAATGATGTTTGGCTTTCTAATGTAGTGAAAAAGTGTTTCTTTACCCCGACATTTTACAACTATTGCGAAAGTCAACTTGCCAAGACTGAAGCTAGGGTTCAATCACAAGAGTTCGAACAGCAGATGATGAAAACCTACTGGAAAATATTGGAACAATCCCATATTCCAGGATTCACTCTAGTGGTTATTGACTATCCGCAATTTTTCAACGCACTAGACACGCGTTGCAATGACAAGTCATTCTTGACAGTTATTGGAGCTGGGGAACCAAAGCTGACTGTTAAAATACGTACGCGCATCAATGCCGTGATTGATGCCATGAACTATCGCATTGCAAGCTTTGTTGCTCTGACACAGTTCAGGCTGGACAACGCCGGGATCCGTAAACGCATCCGCCTCCACAAGATTGACGACTTCTACGACTATAATAGGTATTGTGATTTTGTCACAAAAGAAGGTAAGGATCGGGACTGGAAAGATGACGCGTGGTTTTCCACCCTTTTTGGAAGTGATAAGGATGGGGATGGAAACATAATTCCCCGAGCTCAAGAGGTAGGACCCGGTATCAACGTTAGGAATTTGGACCCTGCAGCTTGCGAGGCGGCGTTAAAACTCGCTGAGGCAACTGGCGGTGATTTTGATCTTGCTTGTTACTATCGACTCGTATTGGTGGATCACCCAACGTTTGATCTTGCACCTCCACACTCCCTCTCAGATTTTAATAGGGACACTTTCAAGAATGATTTCTACCCAAAGAGCATTGCTCATCATAAAGTAGCGGAAAGTCTTTATATGAAATGGCACCACGTCTGGGGTAAGTGAATCAACGGGGGGAGACAGACTCCTTATCTTGTAACCTATTTGTGACTTTGGCCCCTAATCTCAACTCCTATTTTATTTTATTTCAAAGAAAAAGTCACTAACTCCCGTGTGTATCCAGGACCACAATACGAAGAATAATTCTAGGACATAATGGATATCTGGATGCGAATATAGATTTCTAGGCTCACCAAAAATTGGTTTTCCAGTTATCTCTTCAATGTATATATAACTGAGGCTAGACATCTCGAATATCAAAATCCTATAATGTATCCCCAGTCATGTATAAATGATCCATTTCAATTGCGTTCTCAAGTATGGGTATTCATGTATCAGATTTTCAATGGTATACATGAAGGTTGGATTAATGCAATGCTTTTCGGGTAAAGTGCGTTATCTTCAAAGGCGCTCTGAAATGTTATACAATACCGGAATCTCCGAGCGAACCCAAGAAAGCAGTCTTTCTTGCACAGGTGCGTAAGGATATATCCTCCACGTAACCCTTGAGTACAAATGCAGCTTGCTGGGAGTGTTTCTTTGGCCAGCATTTCATTCTGTCTTTTGAAAGCAGCAGCAGCAGCAATGGAAAAGTTCGCTTGGTGTTTGCAATCCGCTGCAGTTATGATTAACATAAGAACATCCGTCGAGCTCCTACTTGCAACCATCAAGCGTTAAGTCACAAAGAGGCAATTTGTGAGTAGATAAGTCTTTTTTTTAAGCAAGGAGCCATTATGTTCAACTCAAAGAGTAGCAGAGTGTTTATTCTATAAATAGTAACTTGAATGAAGATTAAAACTATTATTGGTGATTCTTAAGCTACCTATTATTCGTTACAGTACACTACCAGCAGATGTTATAGCATAATCATTGCTACAAGGGCTTGTGTGTTTTTCCAGTCTTTGTTCTTATATCAGTTTTTTTTTTTTTTTTAGTTTTTTCATTCTTAGGTTTTTTAA
>Ga0247734_1000694_pt1 | contig 28037 bp, 24 predicted proteins | sample UWRJL103311B2_FD_180933 | JGI IMG/M metagenome (GOLD analysis project Ga0247734, IMG submission 180933) | Plant litter microbial communities from Arlington Agricultural Research Station in Wisconsin, United States - UWRJ-L103-311B-2 | ecosystem: Environmental > Terrestrial > Plant litter >...
AATATTCCTGTAAGGGAAAGAGCTAAAAATGTGGCGACGTGCAAATCTTCCCGGTGAATCTGCGTTCACCAACTTCACATAAATCGCTTTAGGTACTTCAAAATACTCATAAGCACTTCCATCAAGGAAATATACTGTAAGCATTAGTCCGGCCCACTTATAATCAGCAATACCACAAGATGTAATTGTAGAGGTATATTCTTCAATAGAAACAGCAAGCGTTTCAGGAGCAATACTTACCAGGAAATGGTAAGCCTCTATAATTTCTTTACTTTTTACTTCAGCGGCTAATTTAGCTTCATCGCTTTCCTGAAATTTGTCCGGATGATATTCCTTCATTAAATTTCTGTAAATAGTTTTAAGCTCTTTCAATTCGGCATCTTTCTGAACACCCAATAATTTTCTGTAATCGACAATCTTCTTCATAATGTATTTAACGGCAATAACTGTTTGTGATTAACAGGCTGAATGGCAGGATCAACCGAAGCATCAGGGAAACATTTTTGCAAAGGTACACTTTTAAAATTGAAACAAAGATTAAGGTTATGTTATTGATATTTAATGCCTTTTTAATATCGTTTTAATTGGGCTTTAACCGCCCTGTTTTACTTTTACCTCAGTATTAAACGATTCTTTAATCTGAAATTATGTACAATTCAACTATCCTCGCCGCATTGGGAACCCCTGAAATACTTGTTATCCTCGTTGTAGTCATGCTTTTATTTGGGGGCAAGAAAATCCCTGAACTGATGAAAGGCCTTGGCCAGGGCATCAAAGAGTTTAAAGACGGACAAAAAGGACACGAATGAGTTTCGAATTAGATAGTTATCTTTACCGATCAACCAACCCTATTCAGCCAATGTTTAAGATCGGATTAGCAGAAGACGACACAAAAATAGCCAGCCTGATAAAAACCGGGCTGCAGGAACACAACTATAGTGTAACCGCCATCCCAGATGGTAGTATAGCATTAAATATCTTCCAGGAAGAAGTGTTTGACCTCATCATACTCGATGTAATGATGCCCGGAATGAATGGCATTGAAGTATGTCGGCAACTGAGGGAAACCAATAAAGACGTCCCGGTGTTAATGCTTACCGCCCTGGGTTCTGTCGATGACAAAGTACTTGGACTCAATTCCGGAGCAGATGATTACCTGGTAAAACCATTCCATTTCAAAGAACTGCTGGCCAGGATCGAAGCACTGCTCAGAAGACATTCCCCTTCCTTTACACAACATAAAAACCTGCTCAGCTACGAAGGTATTGTATTGGATACTTACAGTAAAACCGTAAAACGCGACGATAAAGACATCCAGCTCACCGCAAAGGAATTTACCCTGCTGGAGCTCTTCCTCAAAAACCCGAACAGGTTGTTATCACGACAGTATATTGCAGAAAATGCCTGGGATATCAGCTTTGACACAGGAACCAATGTAATTGATGTGTATGTGAATTTCCTGAGAAATAAAATTGAAAAAGGGTTTGACAGAAAGCTTATCCATACCAAAATTGGCATGGGTTACATCATGAAGTAAGCACCATGAAAATCAAGGACCGGCTCGCGTTATATTTTACACTGATCAGTACGCTCATATTACTTTGTGTATTGACCGCAGTGTATTTTAGCTTTGAAAAAGTGATGGAGTCCGAATTCTTTGACCGACTTACCGACCGGACCATGGTAACCGCCAAATTATACCTCAAGGCCGATGAAATTTCAAGCGACGCACTCAACAAAGTGAGGGAACAGTACCTTGAAAAACTCAATGGCGAAGTTATCCGCATTTATAACGAAGGCAACAACCCTACATTTATAGGCGACGACCAGCAGTTCTGGACCACAGAAACCATCAACCAGGTTAGGCAGCAAGGCAAAATGAGGTTCAAAGACGGCGACCGCCAGGTAGTTGGTATCTTCTACAAGGATAACCAGGGTAACTTTGTAATTATTGCTTCAGCCATAGACCAGGCTACGCAGATCAGGGTACAGCAATTACTCAAGGTAATGATCATTGTATTTATTATTATTTTTCTTAGCCTGCTCGTCTCCGGCAGATGGATAGCCGAGAGGATCCTCAGCCCACTCAATGTATTTATTGAACAGGTAAAGCTGATCAAATCAAATAACCTCCATTTTCGGGTCAAAGAAGGACACAACAAAGACGAGATTACCCTGCTGTCGCAAAACTTCAACAACCTGATGGAACACCTGGAACATTCCTTTATCCTCCAGAAAACATTTGTAGCCAATGCCTCCCACGAACTCCGCACACCCGTAACCCGGATGATTATCGGTGCTGAAATTGCGCTCTCCAAAGAACGTGAAAAAGAAGAATACGAAGCCGCACTAAAATCGGTACTCGAAGACGCAGAAAAACTGGAAAATATTATTACAGCCCTGCTCAACCTTGCACAGGCCGACCTCGAATACAGTTCTTCTCTGGCTGAAGATGTACGTCTGGATGAGTTGATCTGGCAATTGCAGGCCGAATGGCGTCAGAAAAAAGGGACAAACCTGCTGCATGTAGACATGATCAACCTGCCAATGGACAATGATTCCGTATTGATCATCAGGGCTAATCCTACCCTGTTACAAATCGCAATAGACAATATCATCAGCAATGCCTTCAAATTTTCTGACGATCAGGAAGTAAATTGTATCCTCGAAGTGGCACACAATGGAATCATTATCACCATTAGCGACAAAGGCGTTGGAATTCCTGAAGATAAACAGACCGAAATATTCCAGCCTTTCTATAGCTCTTCCGGAAAAGCCAGTCATGCCGGCAATGGAATGGGTCTTTACATGGCCCATAAAATCATTACTTTATTCAACGGAACTATCACGGTTAGGTCATCTAATACCGCCGGAACTACCTTTAAAATAGCATTTTACAAATTTTAACTGCTTTTTAATTACCCTTTAATTCGTGTTTAATACCTCCCCGGTAGATTTGTTTCAAACAACAAGTCGATGGTAACCCGAACCAAAATATTATATACCCTTTTAATCTGCCTAATCCTGCCCGGTTTCGCAGAACCCGCTGCGGCGCAAGCTGCAGATACCTTACAGCTCAGCCTGCCACAAGCAGAAAAACTCTTCGTACAAAACAACTATCAGTTAATCGCTCAAAATTACCAGACCGATCAGGCCAGGGCTGAAATCATTACCGCCCGGTTGTTTGACAACCCAACACTCAGCGCAGAAACCCAATTGTATAACCCCGATACCAAAAGGTTTTTTGAAACGTCAAAAACCAATGGCCAGTATCAGGCATCAATCTCACAGCTGGTAAAACTGGCCGGCAAACGCAACAAAAACATTCAACTTGCAACCGTAGGTGTAAAACTCGCAGAATATCAGTATTTCGACCTCATGCGTACCTTAAGGTATAACCTAAGGGCTAACTTTTACAAAACCTATTACGCCCAGCAAAGTGCTAAACTTTATGAGCAGCAAATCACCTCCCTGCAGAAATTACTTTCTGCTTCAGAAGTTCAGCTAAAGGCAGGAAACATCGCTGTGAAAGATATGATCAGGATCAAATCACTCCTCTACAGCCTCCAAACGGAATACAATAACCTGGAGAACAATATTGAAGACATGCAAACCGATCTGAAGCTGATGACGAATATCAAACCTGACAGTTATATCAAATTGGTAATGGACCCTGCCGAAGAAAAGAATTACCAGCTGGACAAAACAGTATATGTTAACCTGCTTGACTCGGCCCGTAACAACCGTGCAGACCTTAAACTTACCCAGGCCAGCATTGCCTATGCCGAAAAAAGCCTCATGGTACAAAAAGCACTGGCAGTACCCGATGTGCAGTTTTCATTAGTGTACGATCTCCAGGGAAGTTATCCAAACAATTACACCGGCCTTGGCCTAAGTATTCCCCTTCCCCTTTTCACCAGAAACCAGGGTGAAATCAAAAAAGCTAAAATTGCCGTTGACGCCGGAAAAACATTGCTTGACCAGCAGGAAGCAACCCTGGAAAATGAGGTATTCAACAGCTACAAAACAGCGCAACGAACGGAAACACTGTACAAAGGCATTGATCAAAACTTCAATACCGATTTCGACAAACTCATCAACGAAGTGATCAAAAACTTCAAAAGCCGTAACCTGAGCCTGGTAGAATTTATGGACTTCTACGATTCCTACCGCCAAAGCACACTCCAGATGAATGATATGAAGTATCAGCGCATGAACGCAAAAGAAGAAATCAACTATGTTACCGGTTCCACCATATTCAACTAAATTACCTATGCAAACCTCAATCAAAAAAATCAGTATGCTTACGCTCAGCATACTGACGGTTGCCTTAGTTTTACAGGGCTGTTCAGAACATCCGGCAGAACAACCAAAAGACGACAAATTTGTACTCACAGATTCACTGATCAACAGGCTGCTGATTGATACCGTGAGAAACCCAAATAATGAAACAGACCTTAGCTTTTCTGCCAAAATAGCGCCCAACGAAGAAACTACCGCACGGATTTTCCCTATGGTGAGCGGAAGTGTGCGTTCGGTTCCCGTAAAATTAGGAGACCACGTAAACAAAGGACAGGTATTGGCTACCATGGGAAGCCCGGAAATGGCCAGCTTTGATAAAGATGCGATTAGCTCATCAGCCGAACTCAGGAACGCTGCAAGAAGCCTCAAGCTTTCCGAAGACATGTACAAAAGCGGCCTGTCATCGGCAAGGGACCTGGACGAAGCAAAAAATGATTACCTGGTTAAACAAGCCGAGGATAAACGCAGCAGATCTGTATTGAACCTCAACGGCGGGAGCACCAATGGCAGTTATACCCTCAAATCACCCATCTCCGGATTTGTTATTGATAAAAATGTAAACAACAATATGGCACTAAGGCCGGATAATAGTCAAAGCCTTTTCACCGTTGCCGACCTGTCTACCGTATGGGGAATTATCAATATCTACGAATCTGATATATCCAGCATACAGCAGGGCGATCCTGTTAAAATTTCCATCCTGTCATACCCAGATAAAACCTTCACAGGTAAAATAGACAAAATCTATAACGTTCTGGACCCTGACAGCAAGGTAATGAACGCAAGGGTAAACATTTCCAACCCCGGCTTCCTGCTTAAACCAGGGATGATGGCCACCGTAGAAATTACTGCAAAATCCAACAACGACCTGCCTTCCGTCAATTCAAATGACATCGTATTCGACGAAAACAAAAATTATGTAATCGTACTGGACAAAGTAAAAAAAGCACGTATCCAGGAAGTCACCGTAGAACGCACCTCAGGGGCGAAGTCTTATATCAGTAAAGGACTACAACCCGGCGACCGCGTAGTGGCATCCAAAACGGTATTCCTCTTCCAAAGCCTTAAAGATTAATTTTCAAAACCTTATATTAAACTCATTATAATGAATAAATTCATTAAGTCGATTATAGGTTTTGCCTTAAAAAACAAATACTTTGTATTTTTTGCCACCTTAGTGATGATTGTGGCAGGCTACCTGAGCTTCAAGAATACCACTATAGAAGCTTTTCCGGATGTAACCAATACCAATATCACCATCATCACCCAATGGCCGGGAAGAAGTGCAGAAGAAGTAGAAAAGTTTGTGACCAGGCCATTGGAGATAGCCATGAACCCTACGGAGAAAAAGACCAGCATCCGCTCATCTTCACTCTTTGGCCTTTCAATCGTTAAAATCACCTTCGAAGATGATGTAGATTATGCTTTTGCCAGGGTGCAGGTCAACAACCATATTGATGATGCAGACCTGCCAGCGGGAATCAGTCCCGGCATACAGCCGTCATCAGGACCAACAGGCGAAATTTTCCGTTATACACTAAAAAGTGATACCAAGTCGATCCGAGAACTAAAAACCCTGCAAGACTGGGTAATTGAAAGGGAACTGCTTTCCGTTCCCGGTGTAGCAGACGTAGTTAGTTTCGGAGGCGAAGTAAAAACCTATCAGATTACAGTAGACCCACAAAAATCCATACAATATGGCGTTACCGCCAAAGAAGTTTATGATGCCGTATCAAAAAGTAATATCAACGTAGGCGGCGATGTCATTACCCAGGCAGGACAGGCTTATGTAGTCCGTGGAATTGGTGTACTCAACAATATAGAAGAGATCAAAAATGTAATCGTTGATAACGTAAACGGCACCCCCGTTTATGTAAAAACCATTGGAGATGTTACCGAAGCTGCGCTTCCCCGGTTGGGACAAGTGGGTAGAGACAACGACCCAGACGTAGTAGAAGGCATTGTAGTGATGCGCAAAGGCGAAAATCCAAGTGAAGTACTCAAACGCCTGAAAGAGAAAATCACCGACATCAACGAGAATATCCTCCCCGGCGATGTAAAAATAAATACATTTTACGACAGGGAAAACCTGGTGGACTATGCCATCCACACCGTAATGCACAACATGATGGAAGGAATTATCTTCGTTACGGTAATAGTATTCCTATTTATGGCAGACTGGCGGACCACAGTGATTGTATCCATCATCATTCCACTTGCATTGCTCTTCGCTTTCATTTGTTTAAAACTGAAGGGCATGTCCGCCAACTTATTATCCATGGGTGCAATAGATTTCGGGATCATCATAGACGGGGCCGTTGTGATGGTAGAGGGAATATTTGTGGCGCTGGACCACCGCGCCGAAAAAGACGGCATGGAGAAATTTAACAAGTTGAGCAAACTCGGCATCATTAAACGCGCCTGTTTAGAAAACGGTAAGGGTATCTTCTTTGCCAAGCTGATTATTGTTACCGGCCTGCTACCCATTTTTACATTCGAAAAAGTAGAAGGAAAAATGTTCTCGCCGCTGGCCTGGACATTGAGTTTTGCCCTGTTGGGTGCCTTAATCCTCACCTTCACGCTTGTACCTGCGCTGGCCAGCGTTTTGTTGAAAAAGAATGTAAAAGAGAAACATAACTTTTTCCTGCGGGCCATCACCAATGGGACTATCAGTATCTATAACTCCGCATTCAAAGCGCGCAAAATTGTGTTTCCTGTAGCGATGATTATTCTGATACTAGGTCTGTTCAGTTTCAAGTTCCTGGGAACGGAGTTTCTACCAACGTTGGATGAGGGTAGTATCTACGTAAGGGCAAGCGCCCCGCTAAGTATCTCATTGGATGAAACAAAAAAGCTCTCCAATGAGATCCGAAAAATATTCCTCCATTTTGATGAGGTCAAACAAGTTGTTTCACAAACAGGAAGGCCGAATGACGGAACGGACGCCACAGGTTTTTACAACATGGAATTCCTGGTTGATATCTATCCCAAAGACGGGTGGAAACGCCATGAAAGTAAAGAACAGTTGATTGACCGCATGCAGGAAAGATTGAAAGGTTATCCAGGTATCAGTCTTAACTTCTCCCAACCCATCTCAGATAACGTTGAAGAAGCGGTATCCGGGGTTAAAGGATCCATAGTAGTAAAAATGTTTGGCGACGATTATGACTTCATCGAAAGCGAAGAAGAGAAAATAGAGAAGATCCTGAAAACCGTTCCTGGTATAGAAGATCTTGGGATATTGCGAAATTTAGGCCAGCCGGAGCTACAGATTAACCTGGACCAGACAAAAATGGCCCTCTATGGCGTAACCGCAGAAGATGCCAATGCAGTAATTGAAATGGCCATTGGCGGGAAAGCGGCCACACAGATTTTTGAAGGCGAGCGCAAGTTTGACCTGCGGATCAGGTATCCTGATTCCTTCAGGGAAAACGAAGCATCCATAGGAAACCTACGGATTCAAAGCCTTTCAGGCGCCAAAGTGCCCCTGAGTGAAATCTCAACCATTAAAAAAGTAACCGGTCCGAGTATCATCTACCGTGATAAACACGAGCGTTATGGTGCCATAAAATTCTCCATCCGCGGACGCGATATGGGCAGTACCATTGCCGAGGCGCAGGCCAAAGTAAATGCGGCAATCAAACTTCCTAAAGCCTATAAATTGCAATGGGCAGGTGATTTCGAGAACCAGCAAAGGGCTACCGCCAGGTTATCACAAGCTGTACCTATCAGTTTGTTACTGATCTTCTTTATCCTGTTTGTGCTGTTTGGCAATATCAAAGACTCGCTCCTGGTATTAAACAATGTGCCTTTCGCTATGGTTGGCGGTATCCTGGCGCTGCTGGCTTCAGGGATCAATTTTAACATCTCGGCTGGTATCGGGTTTATTGCCCTCTTTGGTATCTGCGTGCAGAATGGAGTGATCCTGCTTACCAGGTTCAAGACCAACATTGCAGATCTGAAATACCATCCTACATGGACGTTTTCAGATGCGCTGAAAGATGGTATAGCCACCAGGCTTCGTCCTGTCATCATGACGGCAATGATGGCTGCCATCGGGCTTATGCCTGCCGCACTATCTACCGGTATAGGCTCAGAAGCATCAAAACCGCTGGCCATAGTAGTTATAGGAGGATTGATTACCAATACACTGTTCAGCCTGTTTGTTTACCCTATTGTGTTCTACTGGGCCTACCGTAAAAAAGCAGACCATATTGTAGATACCCGGGATTTAGCAAGGGCCGCACATCATGATATTTAAAATAGTTTTTGCAGTTGGTTAGGGTTGCGTTTGCGGGAGGCCAATAGGATTGGCAGATCCCTGAGGTTCTCCCCGGCAAGCGCTAAGATGAGGCCCGTTTCACTGTAAAGTGATCCGGGCCCTTCTTATTTAAATCCGCGTTATCAAACCTGTTTAAGGTTAGAACTTAACCTTATCCATTTGCAGCCAATGGCGACCATCCATACCGTCAAACTTTCCCGGCGTAATGATCGCCCCGCAGATCCCTCCCGGACTAAACTGTTTCGTATTCACCAACGAACCATGAACATGCAGAATGGAATAGTACTTCAGGAAAACACTCACTATGCAAAGACATCCCTTCGGTACCATAAACTTAAATTTGATGTTGTTAAGCAGTGGTTCCTCCTTATTAACAGCCTGCTTCTGCCAATCGTAGGTATTTGCCATTTTGCAGTTTGTCAAATCAAACAATGCCGCAGTTGCTATAATTTCGCAATCGTTGCTTTTTGGCGGAAATTTAAGTTTAATCTCCTGCGACGTTTTAGGAAAAGCGAGCGTTACCATTTCATTTTCCAATTCCAGTTCAGGCAGCATTACCATTCTTTTCCGCAGTGGGGAATTGATATTAAAATCAAGTCCCACAAGGCTACTAAAGCTTTCCGTTGAAAAATTATACAAATTGCTAACTGGATCCCGGCAGTCATTTAGGATACCAGCCAGTTTACTTGTTAAACGATTATACAAATTTCCGTCGTTCATTTTACCCAGGGGCGAACTGTGGCTCTGGTAAATATGACTGCTAAGCGATCCTGCCATACCAAAATTTGCAGCAGCCCGTTTTGTCTCCTCTGTCTGTTTCATCACCCCAGGTTGTAACCTTCTGGACATTACCTGGATACCATTTACTGATCTAAGGGTTACTGGTCCTAGTACACCCACTAGAAAATCTCCTTTTCTTCTTGCCATAACTTTATTTTTTTATGTTTATACAAATGTAAGCCCGGCATTATTCAGATAAAATGATGTGTCCGCTGATGTCCGTAAATGTCCGAAATTGTCCATTTTTGTCCAATTTTGTCCATTATCGTTCCTCAAAATTTCAGTGTATTAACAGGAATACTGGCTGGGTCATGCAGCAGTGCACCCTCGTATCACGTTAGGGTGCCAATGCTATACTAATGCGCTGCAACTCCCATGAGTCCGCTTCATTTTTTCTCCTGGAAAGTTTTTCAGGCAGAGTGAGGGGGCTGTTAAAGGACTCGCATAGGGGAGACAGTATAACGACAACCTAACGAGAGATGCCATCGGGGCTAAAACCCGTGTGAAAATATTTATTTGAAATTGTTTAAAAATTAATCAGCTTGGCGGCTTCTTCTTACCTGGATACAGTTCAGGAAAACAAACTGGTAAAAAACAGATAATCAATACCAGACACGCGAACAAGCATAGCATTGTTTCCCTGAAAGTATTTAATATAGCTTGTTGAGTATTACTTCTTCCCATTGCTTTAATTTTAAAAAGCATTAAGCAATGAAACTTATGAAAAGAAGAAATATGGTCGCTCCCCGTATGCAACCGCACCCCCTGAGAGAGGTGAGAATAAATTCCCAAACCACGCAATACGGAGAACGCCCATATTTGTATACGAATATAGAAGACATGTATTATTCGCAATTAGAAACTTGTCTTTTTTTTGGAGGCTCTACCGATTACACTCCCACGATCTGTGTGAAGCGTCAGGATCACCTATCCCTCACCTAGCTTTGACCTATCCTTCACCTATCCCTGACCTATCCCCAGGTAGTTCAAGATTACCTGAATAATGCCTGAATGCTTCGTCAATGTCACCAGATCCTAACATCCCACCCAGCACCCACGTACTCCATCGCACTTAAATCTATTTTCATGAAACACTCAGCGAATAATACTGTTACTTCTATAACTAAATGGAGGTTATAAGGGCAGATTTTGAAAAAATATACTACCCATGCTGGTTCCAGTAATTTATTAATAAACACTTACAAATACAAAACACATGGCAGATTTAGAGTTACACAATCCGGAATTTGAGATTACAATCAACATTGGTGGAGAGCAAAAAACAGTTACAGTTCAGCCAGACGAAACCAGTGATGGTGTAGAATATTACAAATGTAAATCAGGCGACAGTGAAATTACTCAGTTAAGGCTTGATGTAGATAATAAGTGGGAACAACTTTGGGGGGACCTAGGTGACGAAGAGGTGAATGCAATTGGCGAAGCGATTACACAAAAAATCAAATAATATGGAAACGCATCACACCAACCTAAAATTACGATCTGGCAATTTTTCCATCGAAGAACACCGTTATGAAAATGTTGGCCTAACGGAGCGTTTTGTGTCTGTATTTGCCGGAGCAATCCTGCTGAGCAAAGGATTGAGCAATCCTTTCAAACCGAAATTCCTTTATGGTGCATATCTTACTTACAGGGGTTTTACCGGACGCTGCCTGTTCTATGAACAATTAGGTATAGACGCTACAAAACAGCAGGCCATTAATGTGCGCGGCGAGTTTGTGATAGACAGGCCAGCGGCAGAAGTGTATGATTACTGGCGAAACCTAAATAATCTTCCAGGAAGCGTTTACCATTTACTGGACGTAAAAACTATAGACGAGAAACTCTCCTATTGGAAAAGTACCATTCTGGGCAAGCTGCTACCAGTAAACTGGAAAGCAGAAATTGTAAAGGATGAACCGGGACATTTGATTGGCTGGAGGTCAACTGATGATTCTATTCTTCAGCATGTAGGGAAAGTAGAGTTTGACCAAACGGCAGACGGACGCGGAACCATACTTAAAATAGTTCTTTCGTATCATCCCCCAGTTGGTGGAATAGGGATTGGTGTTGCCAGGTTACTTAATCCTTATTTCGAGACGTTACTCACCAAAGAGATAAAAACTTTTAAACACCAAGTAGAAACACCTGCCCTGTACTAAAGGGCAGGGTTTTAACGCCCTGCAACTGCAATTCCGGCTACCACCACTGTAATCATCACCATTGCGTAAAAGGCGATAAAGGCTATGGTGAGGATGCCGTAAAATTTAAAAAACGACTTCATTTTGTGCATCGCATCTGAAAGACTGAACTGATCGCCAAATAAAACCGCCTGGTTAGTGAATGCAGAAAATTTGTACAACAGGTAACTGGGATAAAACTCAACCACTGCAAGCAACAAATAAGCGATTGTCAATCCAGTGGCACCTATTTTTGCTATTGGATGATTCGGGCCAAGGGCTTCTAAAACAGAACCAGCGCCAAATGCTCCTATAGCAGTAATACCAGCAAATACAAATCCAACAATCGATAAAAATTTAGTCCATTTAGCAGTTTCATATAAATAACTGCGTATATCCTCAGAAATCCACAAAGATTCTTCTTCCTCTTCCTCCGGCGATATTGGGTCTATTTCTTCAAAGTTCTCCATATGTTAAAACAAATTTTACTATTTATTTATAAGTTGTTAAACATAAAGAATATTTGGATGTGCCGCAAGTTTATTGTCTCAGGCATTTAAAAAAATTGATACCTTTGCGGCAAATCAAGAAAATAATCATTCATGGCATTACAATGTGGTATAGTTGGTTTACCAAATGTTGGAAAATCTACCCTATTTAACTGTTTATCTAACGCAAAAGCGCAGGCGGCGAATTTTCCTTTCTGTACAATCGAACCAAATATTGGTGTGATTACAGTACCTGACGAGCGTTTAACCAAGCTAGAAGAGCTGGTAAAACCTAACCGTGTGGTTCCTAATACAATTGAGATTGTAGATATTGCCGGTCTTGTAAAAGGTGCATCTAAAGGTGAAGGACTGGGAAATCAGTTTTTAGGAAATATCAGGGCTACAAATGCAATCATACACGTACTTCGTTGTTTTGATGATGGCAATGTGATCCATGTTGACGGATCGGTTGACCCTATCCGCGACAAAGAGATCATCGATACAGAATTACAGTTAAAAGATCTTGATACTGTTGAAAAACGTATTCAGAAGGTTGAAAAACTGGCTAAAACAGATAAAGAAGCAAAACGTACGTTTGAAGTACTCAGCGTAATCAAACCTCATCTGGAAAGTGGTAAATCTGTACGTTCGGCACCACTTGAAAAAGATGATTTCGATTTTATTGAAGGCCTGGGACTGTTAACACAGAAACCAGTAATGTATGTGTGTAATGTTGATGAAAATTCTGTAATCAACGGTAACGCATATGTTGACCGCGTAAAAGAAGCAGTGAAGGACGAAAATGCGGAAGTATTAATTATTTCTGCGAAAATAGAATCTGAAATTGCCGAACTGGACAGTTATGAAGAACGTCAGGAATTTTTATCTGACCTCGGACTTACTGAATCTGGTGTAAATAAACTGATTGTTGCGGCTTACCGCTTACTGGACCTGTATACGTATTTCACTGCAGGTGTACAGGAAGTGAGGGCATGGACAATCACTAAAGGATTTACTGCCCCACAGGCAGCTGGTGTAATCCATACAGACTTCGAAAAAGGATTTATACGCGCAGAGGTGATCAAGTATATCGACTTTGTAACTTTAGGTTCTGAAAATGCCTGTAAAGACGCTGGTAAATTAGGAATTGAAGGTAAAACGTATGTAGTTGAGGATGGTGATATCATGCACTTCCGTTTCAACGTATAAAACTGATAAGATAATAAACCGGGGTTAGCTGTTCAAGTTAACTCCGGTTTGTCAAATTATTTCTTAAACGGCTTTAGCCATACCGGGTTAGTCATTGCTACCATATCCCCATTTGCTTTTCGCAGCTCAGCCCTCAGATAGGAATTACCACCTCTTTTGATGGTAAAGTCCAGCTCAACGTTATCATCATTTACTTTCCTCGTATCTATTATGCCCGTACTTCCTATCAGGTTAAGCGTTGTATTTTTACATCCCTTTAAGTTCATGTGAACGGTTACCAGGCCCGTATTGTCCTGCGAAAGCACCTCACCTATGCCGGCCTTATTTGTTCCGGAGGAGAGTAAAAATGTGAGTTGTATAGAATCAGTGGCGGCAAGATAAACCTGTCCCGACCTGATTCCGCTGATGACTTCTTCCCTGGAAAGACCCCGTGAATATACCACTGTTTGAGGCCTGCCCAGGTTATTATTTGATCCGCTGGTCTGATGGGTATCACTTGCCCCTATCGCGATTTTGAAAACTCCCGCTTTTAGTAAATCGTCCCACCAGTTTAAAGCTTTTTCATTCAGCGCATTCCAATAGCCGTTCCAGATCTCAATACCATCAAAATCCTTTACATCAAAATTGAAAGTCCTGGTTCCCTTATCATAAAATGGATGATTGATAATAGCCAGTCCATTATCCATATGCACCTTGTCAATTTGCCCCTTCACAAGATTGTCTTCAGGTTGATAACGCCAGTCCACAAGTGTTGATGCCGACAAGCCAATAGCATTCCAGTGTCCGTCCTTGGTGGTTGTAACTTCTTCACCATTAATAATCAACAAGTTTTGGGAATCATACTTTCCCCAGCTCAAATTGGCCGAATTGGTATTATGTTCTGTAGAAACAATAAAATCAAGTTTCTTTTCTTTTGCCTCGGATACCAGTTCATCGGTATTCCTTTTTCCGTCAGAGTGCAGTGTATGCATATGCAGGTCGCCACGGTACCAGTTTTGAACATGATTAATCACCTCCTTACCCAGCTGTACTACAAACTCTTTTTTATGTGTACCCGCAGTGAGGCCAATTGTAAGTTTCCAGTTTAATCCTTTGGCCGATATTTTAGAAGGGTAAACCAGAATATTCCAGGTGCCGGAATAAATCTTTCCGGGAACATATCCTGTAGAAGCCGCCTCTTCGCTGATAAAAAAATTCTTTTTAGCACCGCCAGACCAACCTCTGAATCCAATGACATTTCCGTCTTTGTAACCACGCGGATCATAGATCCCAAGGTTCAGCACATTGTCACTCATCTGGTCATATTCCTCTGTCACTACAATTTCTGTTGTCCCTTCAGGCACTTCAAATGGCACATAAAGCAATTGAAAGATTTTCTCAGCCGGGATAAAGCCGCTTTTATTGATAGTTGATGTTTGCTGTGCTGATAGGAAATGAAAAGGAAAAATGATAAATATCAGCACAAAATATATGGAATTCAGTTTCATAGGGGCTTAAGTTGCAGTAAAAGTAATAACCCTGTATTAAGTACATGTTACCAATGTTATCTGGTTTGGAACATCGCGCAGGTAGCTTTTAAAAAGCATTTTATGGTTTGTCTCATATTTATGCTATTTTACCTTGAATTAAATATGTGACATGAATAACTATGCCATGATTACCGGGGCCAGCAGGGGGATTGGAAAAGCACTATCAATCCAACTGGCCGAAGCCGGTTACAACCTGATGCTGATAGCCCGATCAGCAACAGACCTTGAAGATCTTTCCTTCATCATTAAAAATAAATATAAGGTGGATGTGCGTTATTTTGCATCCGATTTATCTGCGCCGAATGCACCTAAAGAAGTAGCAGCGTGGTGTAACAGCCAAAACACGGGAATTTCAATCCTCATTAACAATGCGGGTTATGGGCTATGGGGCAATTTCAGCAGCCTCTCAGTGACGGAACAACTGAATATGCTGCAGTTGAATGTCAACGCTGTTGTTGAACTTACCTATCATCTGTTACCTGCGTTGAAACTGCAAAAACAGGCTTATATACTCAATATATCAAGTACTGCAGCTTACCAGGCTTTACCTTCACTCGCTCTATATGGTGCCAGCAAAACTTTTATCCTCAATTACAGCAGGGCCATCCGCTATGAACTTAAAGATAGTCCGGTTGCGGTAAGCTGCCTTTGTCCGGGACCAACAGACACTGGTTTTGCAAGTCGCGCAGGCCTTGATGAATTTGCCGATCTGGCGGAGAAGTTTAACATGTCTCCCGAGGAAGTGGCAAAAACCGGATTAAAGGGAATGTTCAATAAAAAGGCAGAGATTATTCCCGGATTTCTAAACCAATTGTCGTCTTTTTTCGCACGTCACCTACCAAGTTCGCTGGTTGAACGCGTAAGCGCAAAGTTATACACCCGTTAAAGTAACCCCTCCAGGGTGTAAACACCACCCTGGACAGGCCAAAAAGGCCCTTCATAAAATAAAATTGAAAAAATATTCGCCTGGCCTTTTTTTAGCAGATTATTCTCCTACATTTGTAATGTCTACTGAATACGTAGACTTTATTCCAAATGACAAAATACACACATACCTATAGCGCATTCTCAATGCGAATGTCCTTTTCCAAAAGGGCCGTATGTTGCTGTTGTTGTCTATAATCATTAAAATTTTTATTGATTAATTCTCCATCCTTCAAGCCCTATATTCAGGCTTGAGGCCTTCTCAACCCATTTTTTATCTTCTATTAAAACTTACTGACATGGACAACTCATATGTAAAATTCACCTTAGGCGCTCAGATTACGGCAGAACAGAAAGATTTCTTCAACCAGAACGGCTTTATACATTTCAAAAATTTCATCAAACAGGAGACTGTCAATGATATCATCCAGGCATCTGCCCAGGTGCAGCAGCAATGGGTCACAGAAGAAAAAGTTAAAGTTAACGGCATCCCGATTAAATATGGAAAGGACCTGGACGGTTCACCAATAGTCCAGCGCTTTGCATTTATCAACCAGCACCATAATTTATTTGACGGACTAACACATGATCCGCGCTTCGAAACATTATTAAGCCTGATTGGTCCTGGCGCAAGACTGGGAACAGAAGAGAAAGACGGGATGGTGTTAAACCACTACGTAAATGGCCCGCACAGTAAGTTTACACAAATGGGATGGCATACAGATGGCCTGCGTGATATATTTCAGGGTCAAAAACTTAACCCTATGCTAAATGTAGGTATTCACCTGAGCAACGTAAAACCAGAAAATGGCGGTTTGCGGGTACTGGCGGGGACCCATAAACAAAGTTTGTATAGTATGCTCTTCAGAAAAAAATACTTTTTAGATAACAAATCCGACGCAAGGGAAATAGCAATTGTACCTGAGGCCGGCGACCTCACCATACACGACGGACGCTTATGGCACCGCGTAGCACAGTCTTCTGTAATTGGCGAAGAAAGCCGCAGAAGGGTAATCTATATTCCTATCATTGCGGGCAAATTTGAGCCCAAGAACGAAAAAAGTCCGACAGCATTTTATCAGCGTTTTGCAGGTTTAGTTAAATAACAAGGCTTATGTTAATCGCACTGCTTATCGGCTATCTGGCGCGCAGCGGAAAATTGTCCGCAATACAGCATAAGCTGGCGCGAAACCAGCATTACCAGCTCCTCCAATCGTTTTTTAACGGTTGAGGTTGATTAGAAACTTTGGTTAGTTTATATTTTGATTAATTTGTTGAGGTAAGCCAGGCGTAAAAGCCTGGCTTTATTACTTTAATTGCAGGTACTAATATATCTACAACAACACCCCGGTAAGGAACATTACGGCTACAGAGAAGTAAATGATGAGGCCTGTAACATCAACAAGTGTAGCTACAAATGGAGCGGATGATGTTGCCGGGTCGGCACCCAGCTTTTTTAAGAGCAGGGGTAGCATTGAACCTGCCAGTGAACCCCATAAGACCACGCCAACAAGTGCTACACCTACCGTTACACCTAATAGTGCCCAGTGTGGTCCGTAAAGGTCCGAAAACAGTGTCCAGGTAAATATCCTTAAAAACCCGATTGTTCCCAGTACAATACCCAGCATCAGGCCGGAAATCAATTCCCTGCGCATTACACGCCACCAATCGCCAATGGTAATTTCTCCAAGTGCCATCGCCTGTATAATCAGCGTAGATGCTTGCGAACCACTGTTACCTCCACTGGATATGATTAATGGTACAAACATGGCAAGCACAACCGCTTTAGCAATATCCGCTTCAAAATGGGCCATGGCAGTTGCGGTAAGCATTTCACCAAGAAAAAGTACCACCAGCCAGCCTATCCTTCTTTTGAACAAGCCGAAAATGGGCATATCCAGGTAGGGCTCATCCAATGCCTGGGTACCCCCAATTTTGTGCATATCTTCGGTATACTCTTCATTGGCAATCCAGAGGATATCATCTACGGTTACAATCCCCAACAGTACATTGTGATCATCGGTGACCGGCAATGCCACCCTGTTGTTCATCCTGAAAACATTGATAGCTTCTTCCTGCGGATCGTTTGCATTGAGTGCAATAGACCGGTTATCAGTTAACTCAAGGATGGATACTTCGGGATCTGCCAGCAGGATCTCCCTGATCCTGATATCGTCCAATAAAATCCCGTCTTCATCTATTACATAAATAACGTCAATGGTTTCAGAATCCTTTCCATACCGTCTGATGTGTTTCAAAACCGTTTTAACGGTCCAGTCTTTTTTTACAGCAATGTAATCTGGGGTCATTAACCTTCCAACACTATCTTCTTTATAACCTAAAAGCGAAAGTGCCTCTACCCTGTCTTTTGCGGGCAGAAGGATGATGAGTGCTTTAACAGCGTCGCCTTTCAATTCAGAAAACAGTGAGGTCCTGTCATCGGGAGGAAGCAGATTGATCAGTTCAGCAAGTTTTTCACCGGGAAGCTTTTTAATGATCTTTTCCTGCGTTGGAAAATCAAGGATCCTAAAAACATTCACTGCCCGCTTAACAGATAACGTATCGATGAAAGTAACTGCATATTGAGGGAGATCGTCTATCAGATGTTCAACATCTGATATATTGAGTGCGTCTAAGTATTCCTTCAATTCCCCTTCAACATTGCGCTCAATTAGTTCAACAACTTCTTCAACAACCTTTTCTTCCATAAATACTGCTTTTATTTTTTTACATCTGCAACTGCTTTTTCAAGACTGCAAAAGTGATGTTTTATTTTCAAAACACAGTATGGAAACCCAAATAAATGCGCAACAGGACTTAGGGGATTACCCTAAAGTCCAATCGACAATCTGTTCTATTCATTGAATTAAATCCTGTCGCTGATTTATTGACTGTTCATTTTTCTTCCCCTGGTTGCCAATGGTGCCATTCAAAATCAGCTGTTCCGTACCTGCTGAAAGCAAGGTAGATATCACCTCAAAATAAATAGTTGGGTCTGTAGGAAGATTCCGTTTCAGTTTATGCAATGTGGTTGTAGTGTTACAAATTTCATCCATCAATAGCGCCTCAATTTCGCAATGGCTATAAATTTCATCAGACTGGTCACTCAGGATTTTAGAAACCTGTGCATGCATAGCGTAACGGAAATCATCCGCATCCGGATCGGTTGAAAGATATTTTTTAAGAAAATCGTTTTCTAAAATGTACGCCATGCGCAATTGTTCAAGTCCACCAAAGTAACGATAGATCAACATTTTGGAAACGCCGGCAGCTTTAGCCACCTTATTAACACCTAAGTTATTAAACCCTTCGTTTTTGATAACGGCACCCACAGCTTCGATCAGCTTTCGTTTCGTGTTTTCTTTGTTTTTCATAAGAATATATTTGGTTTGTTTAATTCATTAAAAACCGCCATAGCCCTCAAACTAGCTTTAGTTAGCCATGGCGGCTTCATAGGTAGATATTTGGCTTACTTATTTAATAATTGAAAGATATCACCAGATAAGCCGGGATAATAAAAACTTATATAAAACGGGTAAAATATTATATGAGAAAGCCTTTTTTTTTAAAAAATTGAAATTATCACTATAGGTTGTATATTTATGGTTATTGTTAACGCTGTTACCTATTTTAATTTAATGTCTTATGCTAATGACTTGTATTGTCATCGATGATGAGCCACACGGTATAGAAGAACTGTGTGATTTAATAGCCCAGGTTCCACACTTGAATTTGCTGGAACGCTTTTCTGACGCCAGACTGGCAATGGCTTACCTTAAAGAGGAAAACCATGTAGACATTATTTTTTCAGATATCAACATGCCGGTTTTAAACGGAATAGAGGCGGCAGAAATTATGAAGAATTACTGCCATTTCCTTGTATATGTAACTGCCTACCGTGACTATGCGCCTGAAGCATTTGAGAGCAAAGCAGATGGATACCTACTTAAACCGGTAAGTTATCTGGCCTTCCGCCAGGAAGTAGAAGATCTGGATCGAAAATTTCATAATATCATTAAGCTGCAGCGCGATGAGAACCAGTTCCTGTTTATTAAAGGCGGACAAAAAAGCAGTTTTATCAAAATAAGATATAGTGATATCATCTTTATCGAAGCGATGTTGAATTACATCATGATCCATACCACCACAGGACATGAAATTACCTACATGGGTTTAAAAGCAATGGAAGATAAATTACAGCTGATGGATGTGTTTTTCAGGATCAATAAATCTATCATCATTTCGCTGAACTATCTGGACCGTGTGGATGGGAATATTGCAAGACTTTCAACCGGTCAGAATTACCAGATAGGGGATAAATATAAAAGTGTGTTTCTTGAATTTTTGAAGAAACACACTTTGAGATCTTAGTTTTACGGCATAAAGCTATACCGAAGTTTGTGGTGTAGTAGCAGTTATTGTAACCGGATCAGAAGTAATATCCCTTTTATAAAGCTGCGTTGATTTCTTGAAAATAAACAATGTTTTTTTCTTCAGTCTGAAATTTTTTCTAGTTGGGTTCATAATGTTTTTTTTAAAACGACGAACCCAATATTATCTCAGGGGAAAATTTTATTCATTTTTATTATATTAAATGCGTTATTTATTATATAAAGTAGGGTCAAATGTCTCAAAATCAACCAGGGTTCATATTTTATTCTGGTCGTTTTTCATCTTCTACGAGGTTGGGCTTTCTGGAATTTTGGCTAAAAACTTCAAACCCATTGAAATATATATCCTATTTTATCTACTCAATATTTCACTGTTTTATTTCCACTCTGGGGTAATACTGAAAACGCTTTCGTTCCATTCGTACGTGGATATTTTGAATGTTCCTATTATGATTGCTCTAGAACTTACAGCATATTGTGTATGCACATACTTAATAACTCGATTTCTTGGGATGGTGGGTTATAAAGAATACCAGACCTCATTCTTTCAGGAAAAATATGTGATGACAACAATTTGGCGAGGAATTTACTTCATCTTCTATGGAACAGGCTATTACTTCCTACTCAGCTATTACCAGAAAAAAGAGAAGTCTTTCACCCAGGCTATCGAAAATGAAAAGTTAAAAAATGACCTGCTTCGTGCGGAGCAGGACTTCCTCCGCGCGCAGATCAATCCTCATTTGCTCTTTAATACCCTAAGTTTCATTAAGTATGCAGCGAAAAGAAATCCGGCAGAAGCCGATGAAGCCATGATGCGGTTATCCGGTATTATGAGTTTTGCACTTGAAAGCAATTCTGACAAGATATTACTGAGCAGAGAACTAGATCAGGTACAGAATATCATTGGCCTTAACCAGCTAAGGTTTAACCACAAGCTGAACATCAAATACATTCAGCGGATGCATAACCCCAAAGTGAAAATTATTCCTATTGTCTTACTAACCATTGTAGAAAACGTATTTAAACATGGCAATCTTCAGGATGAAAATGAACCCGCCCAGATTTGCGTAGAGGCTACAAATGAACATATTATTATTAAAACCTGTAATCTACCCAACCGGCAAAGTGACATTAAAAGTAATCGTACAGGTTTGGCCAACATCAATATGCGGCTAAATCATGCATATACAGATCACTACGAATTCCAATATGGAATGGCGGATAGTTTATTTAAAGTTTATATAAAAATTAATAAAATTATTTATTAAACTCAATTACCGTATTTGTATCTTTAGGATGTAATATGTTAACGATATAAAATTAGGGTAATGAAGCTGACGTTCTCACCAATTAGTATTTGCCGTACACCTGTATTCTCTCTACATCAGGACATGAAAAAAGCATGGACTGAACTCAAAAGCTATATTCAGGAATCATCTCCTGAATTCTTCGATCTCATTAAAGACTATAATGAAGAGTCCCTGCTTAATCTTGATCCTAAAATCAGGTTCACCATCTGGAAGTATTTTAACAGGGCAAAATACAGGGCTACTCCTTTCGGCCATTTTGCTGCATTTTCACTGATTCCGGTCAGCAAAGAAAACCAATCCGACCCCGTAGTCCTTTCCCGGAAAACAATCACCCACCGTTTTCCCAACTGGCAGGAAAAAGAAAACCTCAACCTGAGCCCACAGTACCTTAGCACTAACGCCAATTTCGTTAGGACAAATACCACAGGGTACCTGTGCGATCAGGAACTACGGTATGTAAATATCGAAAATGCATCTTTCGAATTGTCGGCAGTGCAGGTTGTACAGACCACGCTGAAAACGCTAAAATTCTGTCATATAAAACGCACATTGCAGGAACTTTGCCATTTTCTGCACGCTGAGTTGGGATTAAAGAAGTCGCTCGCCAGTTATTTCATACAGCAGTTGATTGAATCGCAGTTACTGCTCAGCGATTTTCAGCCCAATATTACCGGAACAGATTATTTCAAACGTATAGGATATCCAAAGGCAGAGAAAAACAATGATTATATCATCGCAGAGCGAAAAATATTAGATGGCTGCATTTCTCAAAAGGACATCCATATCATCCCTGAACTGATTGAATTCCTCTGCCGCCATCTAAGTCCAAATAAAAACGCAGCATTAAACCATTGTCGTAGTCAATTCAGCAGGCGTTTCGAAGACAAAGTGATTCCTTTGCTGGTTGCAATGGATCCGGAGATGGGTGTAGGTTATGAATCCCTTACACAGGACAGCAGTGAGGATATGCTGGTGCAGGAACTGAAGGCACAGCGGCAGCAAACAAATAAGGTCATCCGCAGTATCGATTACCCTGCGATATACCAGTTTATACTTAATGGCATGTTGCAACAAAAAACTGTGCAGCTCGAAGATTTCAAAGATGAAGGGATAGGCAATACTGAAAAGGTTGCAAATACCTTCAGCCTAATGCTGCAATATTCGGGCGAGTTATTGGTTGTCTCACAGATCGGTGGATGCACGGCCAATTCTCTCCTGGGCCGGTTTTCAATGGCGAGTGATGAAGTTACAGGCATTGGGCAGCGGCTTGCACAAACGGAGCAGGATGCCAATCCGGATGTTCTCTTTTTTGACATCGCCTATCAGTTGGAGAAAAATGCGGATAACATTAACCGGCGGAAATCTATCTATTCATACGAACTACCTATATTGAGCTGGACGGAAAGTGCCGAGGCTATTGACCTGGACGATCTGCTGCTGAGTGTAAAAAACAATGAGTTTGTGTTGCATTCGGCCAAATACCAAAAACGCGTTGTGCCCAAACTTGCATCGGCTTATAATTATGCACGTTCTGATTTGTCCGTTTTCAGGTTCCTGTCAGACCTCCAACATCAAAACCTGCGCTCATCGCTAAATATTAATGTACTAAACATGTTCCCGGGGCTTTCGCATTACCAAAGGATACAATACAAATACATTGTTTTGTCGCCCGAAAAATGGCTGGTGCCGAAGCAAATATGTAATGGAACAGATAAAACGGGAACAATGAAAGTTTTAACCCAATGGTTGTCTGACATCCGGTTAACGGCACCTTTTAAATGCGGATTTGCCGATCAAACCCTTACTTTCAATCCAACTCTTGAAGAGGACAGGCATGCATTCCTGTTATTCTGTAAAAACAAAACGGATTTTTATATTGAAGAGGCCTTTATTACAGATAAACAACTGGTTACAGACGAAAATCAAGCCCCTTACATCTCGGAATTTATTATCAACCTGGAGCACAACGAACAGATTTATACCGCTTTTCCGTTTGCGCCGCCTATTGACACGGCAGTTTACACATCTGCATATTTACCTGGAGAGGAGTGGCTTTATTTTGAAATCTATTGTCATCCTTCAAACAGTACATCCCTGTTGCTGGCCATCCATACCCATTACCTGCGCCATATAAAAAAGAAAATAAAAAACTGGTTCTTCATCCGTTATATGGATCCTTCATACCATATCCGGTTGCGGATTCAGCTAAAAGAAAAGAGCTACACGGGTGACCTGATAGCTGGTCTATCCAGATTATTGCGCCCCTATACCGAACAGGGAACTGTTGCCGATTTACAGCTTAAAACTTACAGACCTGAACTTGAACGTTATGGAAAGGAACGGATATACCTTGTTGAAAAATGTTTTGGGAACAACAGCACCTTTGTATTACACCTGTTGAGCAAACCCTTCACTGTGCATCTGCTATATTATATATCCATTATCCTGATGGAGAATATCATGCAGGGTATTGGATTTTCGATCCAGGAGCAACTCAAATTTGCTGAAAAAATGGCAGGTGCTTTCTCAGCAGAAATGAAGATTTCAATCGAAGGGTTCAAAAAGGTGAACAAAGCTTATAAGGATTTCACAGTTGAGACCGCAACTGATAATGGGAAAATTCCTGAGAAAAAAATGGAGGCTACCCAAAAGTGCTTTTTACAAGTATTGGAAACTAGCAATGGAGCGGAAAAAGACAAGCTGTTATCTGATCTTTTTCATATGCATACCAACAGGCTCTTTAATAATGACCAGCGTATGCACGAAATGGTCATGTATCTTTACTTAATCAAAAGAATTAAAACAAGAATCGGCCGACTTCAGCAAGACCGCTAAAACAGTATACAACAGATTGGTCTTCATAAAATTAATTTGTAAAAAATTTCCGGCATACAACAAAATCACTATTTTTACAGAAGTGGTAACATCGCAGTTCCAGGTAAAACTTATACTGCCAGTAAGGAATGATTTATGAAACCTTTCATCAAAAATTATTTTAATACTCCGTCTTTATTGAGTACAAGCATCGAAGCCATAGAGCGCTTTCAATCTGCCCACAAGCAATACCTTAAAACTGATAATATGGAAGCAAGGGCAGCCATGGCAGATGCTTTGAATTCGGTTAAATTGCTACAGAAGGATCTTGCTGTGCCAGATGACTCTGCAGATAAAATCAGGACCGCCTTCATCAACCAGGTCACGGCCCTCGAAAAAAACATAGAAGCCATTCACATAGACGACCTCTTCCCTGACCTGTACCGTGATAGCGAAACACCATTCCGCTTGCTCACTGACATCCTGGATAGTTTTAAGATTTCTCTTTTGTCAAAGGGCGAATCCTCTCCAGTGATTGAATTATCAACTAGCAGCAACGAGTGGAAAGACATTAGTATTACAGCGTTTTGCCGGGATGTGAAAAACAACCTAAAACAAACTAAATTTAATTCCCTCTGGGATGCGCTGCAGGCCTATCAAAAAAACAAAACGCAGCTCAGCTATACCTTCGAGATATTGTCAATGACAGGAAATTTAGGCAAACACTAAACTTCAGTTTCAAATAAATTTCAGTTTTACGCCCCTTCCTGCTGTACTGAATTGATCACCTTCAAATCGGAGTTAGTGATGATTTTACATTGATAAAGATAATGTACAAGGTTCTGGAGTGAAGTTTTTTCGGCATCAAAATCCAAATCGAAATGTTCATTCACATGCACATACCCTTCTTTATCATTAATTTTGAAGGTAAGGCCTCTTAGTATTCCGTTTTTTACAATAATAACTCCGTTGGAGAAAGATTCAAACTGGTTATTTAATTTCCTAAGGAAATTGCACAAATCATTATTCAGCTGTACCATGATGTTGAAATTAGTTATACGAATATATCAGTGTTCGGGTGAATTGAGCTATACATAAAATGGATAGGTCATCAGCTAAATCAACTATGCATTCCCTACGGGAAAAGAACGGTTGATCATAAAATTAATTGAACATTCTAATTCGCATCAGGATCGATATTTGTAAAGTGTACTTTAACAATATTCCACCTTTATGTAAGGTACACTTTAAAAAAGTGCCGGGGCGGGTTCATACATTCTTGATAGTGGCTATGAAATTTAGGCTGTAACGCAAATAAAAAAGAAATATTATATCTATCAATTTGGTAGAGTATTTATTAAAATATATATTTACCAACCTAAAGCACAAACCAATATGACCCAAAATTTTACTAAAAAACCGCTTGACCTAATAATAAGCTACTTCTTTATAAAATCTACTGCGTGTTGTTGTTGTTGTATGTGAGCTGTCCTACTGTATGGACGAGACGGTAAATAACAGTACCGGCGTAAAAAGGGGAAAACTTATCGTAATCCCCTAAATAAGATAAATTCGGAAGAAGCAGGAATTCGATTGGCGTTGGACCCTGCTTCAATTAATATTTAACTATTGTAAATATATGCATATCCTTGCACAATACAAACGTGTGCTCTTCCTATGGCTGGTTTTAGGAAGTCCAGTCACCGTAGGAACGATACTTTCTGCGATCCCAATTAACACACAAGCTCAAGCAGTACCAGCCCCATTAATTAACGCAAACATCAGTGGTACAGTCGTTGACGGACAAACGAAAGAGTCGTTACCAAGGGCGGTAGTACAGTTGGAAGGCGTAACCCATAGTGTACTTACCGATGATAACGGGGCTTTTAAATTTGTAACCGGACAGAAACTGCCTGCGGTACTGATTGTAAGTTATATTGGCTACAAAACCCAAAGGGTTACAGTTAGCCGTTCACCTGTGGAAATCAGGTTAGAACCCGATGCCTATCAGATGAATGATGTGGTGATTACAGGTTACACCTCTCAAAGCAAAAAGGCCTTTACAGGTTCTGCCTCGCAGATCAAAGCGTCGGTCATAGAAAACAGACCTGCACAAAGTTTCGATCAGCTGCTGGGCGGACAGGCCGCGGGTGTAAATATGGTACAGCCTTCGGGAGCGTTAAACAGTACCCCTGTTCTCAGAATCCGGGGCGTAAATTCCATTACTTCTTCTATCTATCCGTTGATTATCATCGACGGCGTTACGGTATTTACAGGATCAGGAGGTGACGCAGTAGGCAACAACCCGCTGTCCGATATCAATCCAAGTGATATTGAAAGTATAGAGGTACTTAAAGATGCATCTGCAACAGCCATTTATGGATCGAGGGCTGCGAATGGTGTATTAATTGTCACTACAAAAAAAGGAAAAAGAGGCGCGGTTAAAGTTGATTATGGTGCCTGGGTAAGTTTCAGCAGCCCATACAATTTACCTGAATTACTGGATGCTTCGCAATATGTAGCTATTAAAAATGAGGCCCGTGTAAACGCAGGTTTAGCCCCGGGTTTCGTGCTAGGAACCAATCCGGACGGCTCCACTACGCAAACCAACTGGTATGATGTAGCCTACCAGACTGCGGTTTCGCAAAATCATAACCTGAGTATCTCGGGCGCAACAGAGCGTACCAATTACTTTTTAGGGCTCAACTATAGTGACCAGGACGGAATCCTGAAAACGAACAGCTTTAAAAGGGAAGGTATCCGCCTCAACCTGGAGCATCAGGTGAATAACCTGCTCACGATAGGAACAAATGCATCTTACAATAACTCGTTAAACTCAGGGCCAAACAGTGGCGCCACGGGACCAAACTCAATATCTGCTTCATCGGGAAATAGTGTCAATACACAATACATTGGCCTGCAGCCGCTCGGTAGATTGACCTATATTTTACCACCAAATGTAAATGTATACAATAACGACGGCTCCTATAACATCAATACTAGTAACGGAAATATAGGCTATGGCCCTAACAGTACTGCACTGGGTGTATTTAATGCTTACAACCTTCAAACTATCCTGGACCTTGATAAAAACACATCTGAAAATAACACTTTTGTTGGAAGTGTATATGCAGAGGTATCGCTGTTAAAAAACCTCAAATTCAAAACCCTCTATGGCCTTAACAACCTGATGGTAGAAAACATCAGTTTCAGGAACCCGCTGAGTGGCGATGGCTTTTCTACCAATGGATCAGCGGCTAATTCGATCACAAAATATAAGCGTTCCAACTGGACCAACACCTTGATCTACACTACTGAGATTGCGAAAGACCATAATTTTAAGGTTTTACTGGGGCATGAGCTCATTACCACGAAAATCAACGGCTGGGGTGCCACTCGCACTGGTTTATCGGATCCTTTTTTCACCAGTTACCAGGGGGGCTGGACAAACATCACTCCTTCTGCTAATATCCAGACTGAGAATGCCATCCTCTCCTATTTCAGTAATGTAAACTATGATTTTAAAAGGAAATACCTGTTGAGCTTAAACTTTAGGAGAGATGGTTTATCTGCACTCGCCACTGGCAACAAATGGGGTAATTTTGGTGGCGGTTCTGTAGGCTGGAACGTATCAGAAGAAGATTTCTTTAAGCATTCAGCGGTTTCAAAATCGGTAAACGCACTAAAACTCAGGTTTAGTTATGGTGTAGTAGGTAACAGCAGCCTGGACGACTATGCCTCACTGACCAAATATGGCTCCGGAACTTATGCAGGTACACCAACGCTGAACTTTACACAAGCGGGAAACTCGAACCTCCAATGGGAATCGAG
>Ga0247734_1000695_pt1 | contig 28031 bp, 38 predicted proteins | sample UWRJL103311B2_FD_180933 | JGI IMG/M metagenome (GOLD analysis project Ga0247734, IMG submission 180933) | Plant litter microbial communities from Arlington Agricultural Research Station in Wisconsin, United States - UWRJ-L103-311B-2 | ecosystem: Environmental > Terrestrial > Plant litter >...
TGTATCGAAGGCTTGAGTGAGCGGAAAGGATCACCTCTTGGGGGTGTACATTACATACACGTAGATAAAATGACCCGAGAACTATGTACCAGAGCTGATGAAGATGCACAGACTTCTGGGGCAAGCATGGTCGGTGATTGGACCGAGTCCGGTGATCTCACAGTGGAAAAGACATACTCGGATGTCGACGATGACATTTTCGAGATCGAAAAGGAATGGCCGGAGGCACATAGTCCAGTACGGAAAGTTAACCAATTAGTCATCGCACTGGGAGAGGCTAATGGCGTGAATACTTATATTGTTACACCTCCTTTGATCTGTAAGTCTGAGGCAATCAGACATGCCTGTTGGCCCAAGTTGAGAAACGCTTGCTGAGATAGACTAGTTGGTCGTGGAACAGGTCTATTTTCGCCAGGATATGGACAACTACACATGTTGGTAGAATTGTCGATTCAAAGAAAACAAGCTGTTGTGATTGGATCTGGAGCTGGGGTACGTTTTCACAACACCTGCCAACAGAACCTCTGCTAACAGATATAGGTCTGGAGCCGTGTCAAGATTGATGACCTCAATCAGCTATTTTTACTCATTGCTCAGCGCATATTATCACGAGAAAAACTACCCAGCGGTCGAGCAGGTTATTATTTTGTCGAAAATGGCTCCCAAAGCTGGAAAAGTATTGCATGTGGAGTCGGCCAGGCCGGGAAAGAGTTAGGTATTTTCGAGACACCCGAAGTTGAGAGTGTCTCTCTTCAGAAAGCGGCGGAGGCTTTCTTTGATGGTCATCTAAGGAATGCCGAAGGAGTCCTAGCTTCAAAGTCAGTTAAAAGATTACACTGAACTCAGGTATATACTGATATAAGGTTTTAGTTCAAGAATAAAGGCGGATAAAGCCCGCCAGGTCTTGGGTTGGAAGCCAAAATTTGGAGAAGATGCTTTCAAAGACGAAATAAAAGAAGTTGTGACGCTCCTGAGCAAAGAATCCAATCACCAGCATAGATTTCGATAGGCTTTCGGTCAATAGTATGGTTAAGCTGGAAATTCAGGATATTTATAGGTCAATCTTAAGCTGCAGATATAAGATCTAAACTCTGGTTTACTTCATTTACTCAGAAATCCCAAGGAAGAACTCATCCCTTCTCCCAGTTATGAGCTCTTTGATGAGACCGCTTAGAACTTTCGGTTACTCAAATAGCCAAACACAGCCTTGTCCAATGAAATCCACAGAAAATGATAATATTAACAAGAGAATATACAGTGATCATAAGGAATCTGAGAGACCAGATTTGTAAAAATACAACTCTTTTGATATTTCTTATGTATAGCCGTCGAGTAGTGAACAATAATTCATGCGGAACTAGCGGCCGATTTTCATGCGGCAATGCGGCCGATTTATGTATTTTCCTCGAGCTTCACTTCGACCCCTCCAAGCGTCATCTTCTTCCCCATTTTCGTGAATTTGCTACATCTCTACTCTTGCCGCAGGTTTTTATTCCTAAAAGCGAGAATGGACGACCCGGCGTTTGCTATTGAAGTGGACGACACGACCCAGCTCATACTCCTCCATGCCTCAAACCACGACCTTCCCGCCTTAAAACCCCTCCTTCGAATCCCAGGTAATGCTTCGGTGCAAGATTCCGAAACAGGATACACTCCTCTACACGCTGCCATAGCAGCCTGTGGTCCTGCTATATCAACTCCTCCGCCTACTAGCGTCAATGGCACAGATAGCGGGAATGAAATAGAGGAGGAAGTGGACATGGAGAAAGCAAAAGCTACAGTCCAGGAATTGTTCATGAGTGGTGCGATATGGAATGATTTAGATGCAAGTGGAGAGACGCCTGGATGCCTAGCTTGGAGACTGGGCCGGAAAGAATTATATCAGATGTGTGTTGAGGCTGGTGTTAGAGCTGAGATGTTACTGGGCTTAATGGGTGGTTATGAGGCTTTGGAATCTGATGATGAGGAGGGGGAGGAGGAGGAGACTGAAGCTCAAGAAGGAGAATTACAACTAGGAAATGCCAATGGAGAGACCATAATAGAAGAAGAAAAGAAAGACGTCAATTCGGAAGATTACCTCAAGAGTGATCTTAAATTTGAGGACGATAAATTACTCGATGCCGATGATAATGGAGTAATGATGGCCTGGGAAACAGGTATAATGCGTCGCTCTGTAGACTTGCTCCTACCAGAACTCAAACCTGGTGCGCGAATACTGAATATTGGATTCGGAATGGGCATAGTTGACCGCATGTTTCGAGACACAAAACCACACTCGCACCACATCATCGAAGCCCATCCAGCAGTGCTACAGAAACTCTCCTCCCCAGAGTCTGACTTTGGCTCTGCCTGGCGAGCTTCTGCGCCGGAAGGGGGGAAATATGTGATACACGAAGGAAAATGGCAAGATATCATACCAAAGCTGTTGGAAGGCGGTGAAGTCTTCGATGCTATCTACTTTGACACTTTTGGCGAAGATTATGCACAACTAAAGCTTTTCTTTTCAGAGTATGTGGTGGGTTTGATGGACCCAGAGGGGAGATTTGGGTTCTTTAATGGATTGGGAGCTGATCGAAAAGTATGTTACGATGTGTATTGTAAAGTGGTGGAGCTTGACCTATGCGATGCTGGAATGGATGTGGATTGGACAGATATAGCAGTTGGACAGCTAGGTGAGGATGGAGAAGGGGAGTGGAAAGGAGTACGAAGACGATACTGGACTTTGGATAATTATCGACTACCTGTTTGCACCTTTCTCGGCTAACTTATCTTGATAAACAAGAAGTGTAGGTAGTCTAAAGGACTCGGAATAGTTATGATACCCTTGCAATTGGAATCCGAGTATTTGAAAAACACCTATAATCGTGGTTTCATAAATTGGTGGCTAGATACCTATGGAGATCTATCTAAACACAATCATTGTAAAGAGAGTAATTTGCCGATCACCCATATTCTTATGATCCAACCAGCGATGAGCAATACTATATCATCATATGTGTAGTCATATTCATGCAATTTACAGTGAATTGTTTGAGAGTCTATCTGTAGTTCTCTGGGTGCTCAATGCCAGCCATGTTACCCTCCGCAACACGCTTCAAAGTTAGAGCTGCAATCAATGCAGCACCAACACCAGAACCATCCTCAGCAGCCAAGATTTCAATGGGATCTTCATCCTTCTTATTTTTCTTAGCTGGCCAATCCAGGATCTCAGACAAAGCTTGAGCACCGCGAGCCTTGAAATGAGGGTACTTATTGAAGACGGATCCATCAGCGCCAACATGACAGGTCTTGTAGTTCTTCTTCTTGGCAATGGCAGCAACACCACAAGCTGAAAGACGGGCGGCACGGGTTCCAATCAATTCAGCCAGACGACGGATAAGCTCGAGCTCAGGACGGCTCGTGGTAATGTCGAGCTTGCTTTGGAAGAGATGTTCAGTCTCCGACAAATTCTCAAAGGGATCCCTGATGGAGGAGTTAATAAATGCTACAAAAGATTATAACAATGCAACTTACTCCTCAACCAAAGAAAGGAACGACGAGTCCAATGTGTATGCCTTTCGGAGTTTGTCTAGCTTTTGGCCTTCGAAGATGTGAACATCCTTGTTATCATGCAAGTCAATTAAAACCAATCGGAAAATCTCGCCGAGGTATAAACCCGCAATCATTTTCTCAAAGGTTTGTTGGCCAGGACGTGGAGACTCCTTGTCGATGATAATATCATATGGGGTTCGAGGCAAGACCTTGTGCTCATTATCGAAAGCACCCCATTCACAATTGATGGCCATAGGAGTGTCAGGTGGTAGGTTCATATGTGCTAGCTTCGGAATGGATCCACAGTCCTCCATATAGGCGGCATTACATCCAGTACCAAAAATACATCCAATCTTTATGGAGGTATCAGTGTATGCGGATGCAATCAAGGTACCAGTGGTATCGTTGATCAAAGCAGTCAGCTTGATGGGAACACCCTTAAAACGATTAGTTAGCTGATTGGGAATATCTCAAGAAGGGAGAATTACCCTCTTTTCAAGAGCAGCTTTGAACATAGGAACGACGTTCTGACCTTCAACACCATCAATGTCGAATCCCTTCGTCCAAGTTTGGAGAATTCCGTGATCGATATAGTTCTGTGTGGCAGGGTAAGAGAAAGTAAAACCAAGATTCATCTCTTTGATATTCTCTCCCTCGTGGTGCGACTCGAGAAATTGCTGCAGGCAGTCGGCAATGTACTCCCAGAGTTCATCTGCCTCGCCAGTCTTCAGTTCCTCTGGCATACGATATTTGGACTGAATAATATCGAATTCAGACTTCTCGTCGGTTAAAGTGATCTCACAAACTCGGAGGTTGGTTCCGCCCATATCAAGGGCAAGGAAAGTGCCTGTCTCATGGCCAGTGGGAAAGGACATGCACCATGTTGGGTTCATAGGCTGACATCTATTAGTGTTACTCGGGTCAAAATATTCTTGATGCTACTCACAATACTACCACCTTCGGTAGTCAAGCCTGAATACTGTTAGTATTAGTTTCGTATATAAAATATACTACTATTACCTTTAGTAAGCTCAGCTACAAAGTGCTCAGTGATACTCTTGAGCTTGGCAGTGGGAACAGTAAAAAGCTCTTCTAGTCGTTGGATTTCCTGCAAAAGATCCTTCGGCACATCGGCCATAGAACCTGCACAATGTTAGCACACCCACCAAAAACTTAAGTAAATGAAAATCCAAGCCTGCACCCCCAAGCCACCAACACGTGATAGCGGCGAGGATTTGCTTTTTGTAGTCCCATGATGAGAAAGCGATTGCTACCACCACGTGGGGGACATGATACATTGCTGGCCATATGCTATGAGAACTTTCTCGCCGCAACAGTAAGTGAATAATCTCATGGCTTTAGCTGTATAACTTATACAACTGAGTGCCCAAGACCGAAACTCAGGGAGCTAAAATGGGGGAAGGACCTTGGTCTTGGAGTTGCAAAGGGTGCAAAGACATTTCTGCAAGTTGTTTTTGGTTGTTTTTGGTTGTTGTGTTTCTTTTGTTAGTGGAGGTTGAATTGGTTTCGGAATGGTAAAGAATTTATACACTAGCATAAAAGGGTAGCTGTATTCATTCGGAGGGCTTCCTCCTACCAAAGACCCTAAGGAAACAAGGGGAAGTGAATATATTGAGCAGATGTAAACAAACAAGAAATGACTGAAATTGCAATCGAAAATATCAACAAAACAGAAACCTCAACAAAATGTGAAGGCATAATATGACCAAAATCAACTGTAAAATTGATAATAAAAAGTAACATCATACCCTTTCTAGACGGTGGTTTTCTCTGAAAAGAAGATGTATTAGCTTGAGTACATTGCAAGGTAGGAGCGACTCGATGGAGCCATTGCTTCAAGAATTTGCCTTTCAAAGACATCCTCAAGGAGCAAACAGCCCACAAGTCACAAAAAGGAATTCTTACTGGTCCAAGGCCAACCATGTTGACGGATTCTTAGAAATTGATCTTGTACAGTTTGGTAGAGAGGATTGCTCAGTTGAGAGCGACAACAATATTAAATCTTTCTGGGCTGAGGATACGGTGAAGGCTGTGAATTGACAATTTACAGGAAGAGGAGGGATGACGAGGGGCATACTCCAAGAAAGCAATAACTTTACCGAGCTACCCTGGCTTACGTAATCAGACGCGCGCTTCACTGGTATCCTAGCGCACTAATTTGTTTTGGCCGGGACAGGGGTCTCAAGCGCGCCTTTCCAAAGGCCAGTTCGTCAGCTCCAAGATGCGAATATCAATGTTCAGATGTGACTTGTGGTGGACGCTCTAAACAACCTCAAACACTCCCAAGACACTTTTCTTTCAATTACTTTGGTGCCAGGCTGGCCTGCCTTAATCCTTCAAAATGAGGCCATTCGCTATAGCTACTGCTGTGATATCCTTCGCTACAGTAGCTTTAAGTGCAGAAGCAGCAAACCTGACAAAACCTCTCACATCCCGAATCATTCTTCCTACAAACTTCAAACCTCCTCAAACCTTCAAAAACATCAATCTAGTGCACACAATCAACTTGGAGAAGAGTTATCCCAAGGAATCGATAAATGTTGTCATTGAGAATATTGCTACCACGGCTCAGGATGAATACTATATTCCCTTCACATCACAGCAGATGGAGACGATTGGTGGGTTGGAAGTAAGAGATAAAAAGGACCTCGACTCAGGCTTATTTGAAGTCAAGGCAGTCGAATTTGATCCTGAAAGGCAAGACCAGCTCTGATTCAGTCAGACCTTTATGCTAATCAACAAGCAGTGATACACAATTCTACCAGATCCGCTTGCCAACGCCCCTAAACCCAAAGGCTCAGCAAACACTTAGCATTTCATATACATATCTGTCAGCATTCAATCCTCTGCCTGCTGCGATCAAACAAGCCGATACTCAATTTGTTGTCTACGAGTTTTCCGCGTATGTCGCATCATCATACGTCACGTTGAAGCAAAAGACAGATGTCAAGTTTGGGACGACCAATATTCCAGAATATACCGTTATTCCAGGCAAACCAGAATCTCCTCAGAAGCAAGGAACTAAATTTACATATGGATCGTATGGTGAGGTGGCTGCTGGAGCTGTGGAACCAGTCAAGGTCCGATTTGAGTTTACGAAACCTCTTATTCACATCTCACTCCTAGAGAGAGATATTGAAGTTAGTCATTGGGGAGGAAATGTTGCCTTTGAAGAGCGATATACCTTGCACAACCGTGCAGCAAACCTTTCAAAGCAATTTTCGCGAGTGGAGTGGGCTTCGCAACAATATTATAACCCACCTACAACAGCGATCAAGGAACTTATGTTCCCTTTGAAAGTCGGTAGCTTGACACCATATTTCACCGATGTGATTGGCAATGTTTCCACATCTCGATTCAGGAGCAACAAGCGGGAAGCCAACCTCGAAATCAAGCCTAGATACCCGATATTTGGAGGTTGGAATTACCCATTCCGCGTGGGATGGGATGCAGACGTGAAGAAATTCTTACGAAAGATCAGTGGCGGTCATGGTTATATACTCAATGTACCTTTCCTTGAGGGCCCAAAGCAGCCTGAAGGCGTAGCTTATGAACATATTGAGCTCCGAGTTATTCTTCCAGAAGGAGCCGAGTAAGTTGCGCTACTACATGTAAAGATCGCATGACTAACACATAGTAGGAATGTTCTGTACAGTACAACGGTTCCACTAGTATCTTCCTCAATCTCGCTCCACAAAACTTTTATGGACACTACTGGCCGTACTATGCTCACACTCAAAGCTATTAACATTGTTGATGACTTCCGGGATCGCGAGTTGATTGTCACCTACGACTACCCCCTGTTAGCAGGGCTGAGGAAACCCCTTGTAATATTCGGTGGAGTATTGACTGTCTTTATCACGGCTTGGGCTATTGGGAGTCTGGACGTTGGGATTAAAGGAAAACGGTCATAGAGTAAATGTATAAATTATGTAGCATTAAAAGTTACTTTTCGTTGATGGTTCATGCCTATTTATTGCACTTTAAGATGGGAATTTATCATTCCAGCCATCCAAAGATACGGAGATTGAACCGCATTCTTCTCAGCTTAAGATAAGCTTTATTTCATTATATCTTCTTTCCATTTGAGCTGCATCCACACAATGTGCCCAATATGGCTACTCTAATAAGGGGTTCGCTAAGCTCAATCGCTGACAAATGCCGCAATTCCCGCACCTCCACTTTCATCTCCAAACTTCTATCGCTGAGAAATACCTCATTAATCAACCTGTATCCAAAGAATAATACTGTTTGCAGTAAAACAGCCTGGAGCAACTCGGCATACCAACTCTTTTAATAGGTATACAACACAAGTTTATCAATCAACGTCACCCGGAGATGTCGGGCGTTATCAAATATGTCGCCGAGGCTTTCTTTTCTGAAAACCCCGTGATCTTCGAGGACTCCCATCCCGAACAGCAAGATTCATATGTCTACTCGTACATCACTTCACTTCGGGGCTCTTTGCATACTGCCATGACGGGCATTGTACCAAAATTTCACGAGCCAGGAAAGCTGCGTCTCGTCTGGTGGCTACTTTCTGGCACACAAGGCATGAAAGATTACGAGCTCCGTCAATACATGGAATGTTATGACGATTTTCAAAAACTGCGTCTGTTACCGGAAGTCAAGAGAGTGTGTATTATGGGTTATGCAGGCCAGAACCCATATGCAGCTACACCGAAGAGCCGGATGTTGACGGATATGCTGGATCGGGAGATTGAGAAGACGAGGAAGGAGAGGGAGAGGATGGGAGGCTTTAAGACGAAACCAAGTTTGTTAGATGTGGAGAACTTGGTGGAAGAGACTGAGAAGGAGGATTTGGCGAGGAGGCAGAGAGAGGCTGAGGCCAAGGAGAAAGTTGAGGTGTGAGTGTGGGAACCTGTTGAGATTTCAGGAGTTTGAGGTGTTCTGGGAATGTCTAAACTGATGTATTAATGACAGCGTCTTTGTAGGTAGTTGTATCTTTTTGATCTCGTGTCAGAGTGGTAATATCCCGTTTCGGTTGGCGAAATTGGGAATACCTGAATATAGTTCAAGCACTGACAGATGTGTCAAGTTAAATCAGCGGAGAATCCTATGTATAATACCAACTATGATAACAATCTTTCTTCCTTTGGGCACAATGTTAGTTCGCTACTTGGGAGCTACTCTTACAAACAGGGAATTAACACAATTGCTTCAGGTATCTGGCCGTGGCACACCGAATACAAAAGTATTCATTTTTCAATATCTGTTTCTTATTTCGGTAGGTTGCTATTATGGTATGCGGCTTCTGTTGTGTTATATTTAATTTATATCTGGAGCGAATAGTATTTCCCGACTTGATACGCACCTCCTAAGTTATACCTGCTTTACTATGGCATTTTCTCTCGCAAAGTCTAAATAATAGAGCCAAAACAAAAAGTCCGACAACACATCCAGTTGCGCTCTTAACACAACAAGACCTTTCGGAACTTGGATTCAGTCAATTTAAATCAAGCAATGTAAACTAAATCTTGCAGTCGACGAGCAGTGCATGATCAGCAGACGAAGAGAAGACCTTATTCGTCAATCACGTGATTGGATGGACAATCATGTAACTTGGAATTTCTCAGGTAAGACGTTCTGGAGTTAGTTGGTATCTTTTGAAGTACCTGAGTAGATGAACAAGATTTGCAACTATCTCAAGTTGGATTTTATTACCAACGGCTATGAAAAAAGTTGTGTTCATGCAAGCACTTTAACTCAGTGAGGAAACTAGGCTTATTTTGGCGATCAACGTGTGCCTCAACGCGTCGGTATCTGCCAAAGCGCGTTTTACGCGACAATCTCCACATTCACATCAACCCCTTCTTTTCTTCAGGTTGGAAAGATTGCATCTTAACAACAACTTTACACATATCAGCCGTTACAAAATGTCTTCTCCTGGTCATCGTAGACAGCGCAGCTCTAAGTCGGCATCTTCAACACCAAAAAGAGCATCACAGCGAAGTGCTATTCCAAGTAGTCCCCCTGATCCTGCCGCTGCACAACTCCAGAATGAAGCAGCCTCATCGCAAGGTAATGGCACTCCGCGACGTGGTGTCCCATCATCCTCGCCAATGAATTATCGCTCGTCTCCTGCCGATCTGGCACGAGCAACTCGAGATGTGAGCTCTCCTTTGCGACAGATGACGAATACTCAAACGACCGATGATGGAGATCGCACTCCCAGAGCTAGTGGCATGCTTGGAGGTTAGTACCGCGACCACTTTTTATGGCCATCATACTGATAGCAGCAGAGTCTTCACCTATTCGGTACAATCCAAGCTCTAGCCCCGGTCGCGGATTCCAAAGTCGAGAGCAGTCAGCACTACCCGATATTCCTAGTGACAGCAGTGGTCTTTTCGTCCGCTCATCTCGATCACTTGGCCCTGGATCAGCTCTTAATGTTTCGAGGCGTGGGGACATCAATTCCGACACTGTTAACACCCCACATTCTAGACGTCGGATCTTCACGGATGAAAGTGGCCGTGTTGTGCGGGATATTCCTGGTGAAGATTCAGATGCACCGACGTTTTCAAACTTAGATCCAACGACTTCTGATGCACAAGCGATGGGAGGAAACTCGACTTTGTTCATATGGGGAACCAATGTTTCCATTGACGACTCTCTGGCAGGCTTTAAAGACTTTCTGCGCAATTTCACCAAAAAATACCGATACATAGTCGATGGCATTCCTGATGATGAAGAGGGTGCTAATAGCCACGAATATATCGAGATGATGCAGCAAATGTTGACATTAGGAATTACTAGTTTGAATCTGGATATGCGCAATCTTAAGGCATATCCGCCAACCAAAAAGCTCTGGCAACAAGCTCAGGACTACCCCCAAGATATTATTTCAATTATGGATCAGGGAATTAAAGATGTTATGTACGAGCTTGCTGAGAAAGAGATGTCTTCACAGAGACAGTCCCAGAGCTCTGCTGGCCGCTCATCGCAGCGTACCAGAATTATGAGCTCTGAGCCACCAATTCCCAGCTCTGATCGAATTGAGCCAGAGCCTTCGCCCAGAGAGGAATATAACGAAGTGGACCTCTGCCTTGAAGTTCAAAGAAGATCTTACACAGTTCGACCCTTTGGTCTTGATGCTACTATCAATATGCGAGATTTGGACCCCAAAGGTATATGATCTGCGAGCTTTAGAATGAATTAGACTAACTCGGTTTCTAGATGTTGATAAGATTGTAGCTATTAAGGGACTTGTCATTCGCACAACTCCGGTTATTCCAGACATGAAAGAGGCATTTTTCAAGTGTCAAGTTTGTGGACACACCGTTCTGTCAAAAATTGATCGAGGAAAGATTGCTGAACCTACCAAATGTCCTCGCGAGATTTGCGACTCTCCAAATTCCATGCAAATTGTACACAATAGATGTGATTTTCATGATAAGCAAGTTATCAAGCTGCAAGAAACTCCAGATTCAGTACCTGCTGGTCAAACACCCCATTCAGTATCTATGTGTGCGTACGACAATTTAGTGGACCTATGTAAAGCTGGAGATCGCGTTGAGGTCACTGGTATCTTCAGGGCCACTGGTGTCCGTGTCAATCCCAAACAGCGTACACAAAAGAGCATTTTTAAGACCTACATCGATGTGTTACACATTCAAAAGGTCGACAAGAAGCGGATGGGAATTGATGTTTCTACAGTCGAGCAAGAACTCAATGATGAGATGGGTGGAAACATCGAGGAAACTAGGAAAGTCACGGAAGAAGAAGAAGCCAAGATCAAGGCCACGGCTGCCAGGCCTGATGTTTATGAGTTACTTTCTCGCTCTCTTTCACCTAGTATTTTCGAGATGGATGACGTCAAAAAAGGAATTCTCCTTCAGCTTTTCGGGGGAACTAACAAGTCATTCGAAAAAGGAGGAAGTCCCAAGTATAGGGGAGATATTAATATCCTTCTCTGCGGCGATCCCTCCACTGCGAAGTCACAAATTCTTCAATACGTCCACAAGATTGCGCCGCGTGGTGTCTACACTAGTGGAAAAGGATCTTCAGCGGTGGGTTTGACAGCATATGTCACTCGAGATCCCGAGACACGACAACTAGTCCTCGAGTCCGGGGCATTAGTCCTTTCTGATGGCGGTATCTGTTGCATTGATGAGTTTGACAAGATGTCAGAAGCAACTCGTTCAGTCTTACATGAAGTTATGGAACAACAGACCATCTCTATCGCTAAAGCCGGCATTATAACTACACTCAACGCCCGTACCAGTATTCTTGCTTCTGCAAATCCTATAGGCAGCAAGTATAATCCAAATCTCCCGGTTCCTCAGAATATCGATCTTCCGCCAACCCTACTCTCACGTTTCGATCTTGTATACCTCATTTTAGATCGCATAGATGAGACCAATGATCGACGTCTTGCAAGACATTTACTCGGAATGTACCTTGAGGACAAGCCTGAAAATGCTGCATCAGAAGAGGTTATGGTTAGTCTCCTATTCTTTTCTCACCCTGTTAATGCTAACCATTAATAGCCTATTGAATTCTTGACTTCTTACATATCCTATGCCCGTGCCAACTGCCAACCAAAAATCACTCCAGAGGCTTCCAAAGAGCTTGTCGACTCTTACATAGAAATGCGCAAGCTTGGTGAAGATGTGAGAGCTGCCGAGCGTCGGATTACGGCCACAACCCGTCAATTGGAATCTATGATCCGTCTGTCTGAAGCTCATGCGAAGATGCGACTTTCAGAATTCGTCACACGTGATGATGTTGTTGAGGCCGTGCGTCTTATCAAATCTGCACTCAAACAAGCTGCTACAGATGCTAGAACTGGTCTAATTGACATGAGCTTGTTGACTGAAGGCACGAGTGCAAGTGAGAGAAGGCGCAAGGTGGATTTGAGCAAAGCTCTTCTCACACTGCTTGATGATATGACACGACAAGGACAAGCTGCGCGATATAGCGAAGTCATGAAAAAGATGGGCGAGCAATCCACCATCCAGGTCGAACCACAAGAGTTTGGTGAAGCTGTGAGGATGTTGGAGCAGGAGGGTAGTATTATGATTGTAGGTGAGGGAGCGAGAAGAAGTATCCGAAGGGTCACTGGTGTTTAATCTGGGTAGGAATGGCGTTTATGTTAAAGCAGATGGATATGGGTAACGATAGAAATGCTTTATGGTTGTTTTATGCCTCGTATCTGAATATGATGAGTTACGGAAGTCTTTTTACAAATTCCTTTATTAGATGCTATGTATAGTACATCTCTATCTACTTATATCAAAGAAACCTGTCAAGATATCCCAAGCGCCAATTCCCAAATGTCGAAATGTATACCAAAACAAATCAAGCTTATACTGGACTTCGTCTAGACTCGACTAGATTCGAAGTCCAGCATATTTCACGAGATCTTTAACATCCAAATATCACAAAGAGAAGCCCGATACCGCCAGGAATAGTAGTAATCTAGAATCGACAGACTAGAGAACCCTTTGTAGTTTACTCGCTTTGATTACTTCAGAGTCTCCGGCAAAGTGGAAGATCTAAATGGCAATAGATTCATTTTGCCAGTGTAAATCGTCCAACGCTTTTAAGCCGCAGTAGTGACCATATCTGGATGAAACTCAAGCCAATGTTCATCAGTCTCAGGTAGTACTAAATTGGTATCCGTCGGTTTGCATATTTTGGGGTCATCGCGCAGCAGGTGTGCTCTTATTGCGGCATATGCTTCATCTTGTTCTTGCTCACTTTCATCCTCCAGCTCTGACCAAGATTTGCGTTTAGGAGTATCATTTTCCTTCGACAACGAACTGATAATTACAGCCTGTCCCTTGATCGTAACTTTGTCCTCTAGCTTTGTTGATGCTGCCGCTTGAGCCTTTAGTTCATCTGTACTTTCCGCTTTCTCCGAAAGGTAGTTGTTGAGAGGACCGTTCATGGCTATATCGGCCTTGATGGTGACGATTTCGGATTCAGGCACCCCTCGGCCACTTGATTTGGGTTCTTCTAAATCCCCTTTCACTAACTTCGCGGTATCTTCATGGGAACATAGATTGTTTTCACCTTGGCCATGTCCGCTTTCTTCATCATTTTGTTCTTCTTTGACCGCTTGTTCTAGCTCTGTCTGAGAAGCTTCTAGTTCTTCAATAATACTTGGTGGTGAAGCCAACTGAATATCCAAATCAATTTTCCTCTGCCAAGGATTTATCTCAGGTGGTATTGCCTCCTTGGTTGGTTCAGAGGCATGGCTGAACGGAATAGAGCCAGTTGAACGGGCTGGAAAACTTGAGCCTGCTTCCTTGCGAGCCTGACGAGTAGAAAATCTTGGTGATAGGTTTTGTCGGGGTTTGTCCGGAGTAAAGGAAGTTGGGATTGGGGGTGATGATAAACCAAGTCGTTTCTTCATCCTGCGTTTCTCTTCTCGTTTATCCTTCGCCACAATCCATGCATCTGACTATCATAGAGGTAGTTAGCATAAATTTCAACCACTCAAAAAAATCTCAACCAATAGCTAGACTTGCTAAGAGTGCAATCCAACATTGTGACACATCCAAAAAACAGTGGCTAACGAGGCCAAATCTCGAAAGCTTGAGCTCATCTCCTAGTTATTGTTCATTTTGAAATGTGTCATAGTGTTTGAAATATTTCTCTCAAGGTTACTTTTTCATGAATATGTGGATTACTTACATCATCTTGTTTCGGTTGGAGTTGTATGAGGGTGGAATTGGCAGTGGCAGTGGAAGTGGATGTGGTGGTGGCTAGCGATAACTGCTCATCTGCAACGTTCATGTCCTCCTCCCCACCGCTTACATCTACATGTTGTTCTGCATATATATCAGGAGCTCCAGTCTGAATTTTTCCTTTCTTCGGTCTTGCTTTGATCTTCTTTGGCTTAGCTCTCTTGAGCTCCTTTTCGCACTCGGACTGTGCTGCATATTCGTTGCCTTTACCATCCCCAGTCTTAGCATAGACCGCGAAAAACCATGATACTATAGCCTTCAGAATATATGTAGGTACCAAGCCTATAACAGGTATGATCTTGCGGTCAGATACGACGTCGAGTTCTTTACAAGTCTCGATTTGGTCCGATATCTTATTAACCTGTGCTCTATGTACTTCCTTGCTCTTTTTTCTCATGTCATCCTTTAGCAACTTTTTCTTCGCTGGGGTCACTGTAGTTCTGCCCATCTTGTAGGTTGCGGTACTAAGTCAAGCAGATAATTTCGGTGGCTATGAGTCGGAGCGACAGAAACGAAGGAAGTGAGGGATGTATGATCGACTTCTTGGGCCTGTGGTCTTCTAAACTGCTTTGCGCATCGATCGAAATCCTACGCTGTAAGAAAAGTAATTTTATGAATAATCTTTCGAAAGTTGCGAAAATGTATTTGCCCGAGAAAGCAAGAATATGTACATGGTCAGATATGTATGAGAAATTTAGAATTGAACTGGATTGACGACTCTTCTAAATTTTTGGGAAAGCTTTATAGGAGACGAATGACAAGGGCTTAACCTTAATAATAATTATAACTTCCAGGTTAGACATTTTGGTAAATATTTGGTACCCTATTTCGACAGTTTAGCGTTTCTAAACTTCTAGGGTAGGATCCGGCTGTCAAGTTGAAAACCCCTATTTCTTTAGAGGCCAATTAAAGAGGGCGAAGGAAGCGGAGTTTGCTAAGAAGAATGTTCTAAGGTTAAGATATCGCGAAAACAAAAAACCGACAGCGTTGAGCAAAGTTGAGCAGATTAAGAATAAGCAAGACGAAAAAGATTCCATCCTCAACCAGTTCTCAATATGCTTCGTCGTAGCTATAGTTAGCACGTTCATCATTCCCAAGAACTAACAAATAAAGCATGGATATGTAGGATAGAATTGTCATGCGTCTTGATATTTTGCTTTTTGGCCCAATGAATTAAGTGAGTCGGTTGCCAAGAACTGGAGGTTGGCGTTCACAAGCGCTAAAGGTCCTAACTATAATAGTGAAAGTAGTCTGACTTGACCTAGTTCTAGAAAGCGTGGATTTGAGTAGTGGAAGAACATTACTCATGTGCTAGCCCGTTAGCCCGAGAAGAACCCTTAACAACTTTCGACTATTACCGTTCGTCACTTTCTTACATTGGAGAGTATGGCTACTTTAAATTACAGGGATGAAAGATATCGGCTTCCTGATAACTGTTTCTCTGCAAGGCCTCCGTTTCTTGCTAGTCCTATCATTAATGTGGTTATTTACTCTATCAATCTTGCTATTCTATCCCTTGTCTAGATAAATCTGCTAGAACAAATATGAGCCATATCAAGCTTATGGTCATAAAGCTTCTCATTAAGAAGTAGGAAGATTTGAGGTTCAGACAACATATAATGAAAAAGCTAGACATATAGGTAATCAGATAGATTATTGAGCTTAATGCCTCCAAACACGGATTGCTTTATCTTTTCCTCCCGAACCAACCTTTTGGCCATCCGGACTCCAATCAACTGCATATACTTCGTCTTTATGCCCAGGTAGGTCTAGTCTTTGGTCAGCACGTCTTACTAATTTTGGTTTGAAGATGAAATAGCTTACCTTCAGCCAGTTTGTGTGTCCGCATATCCCACACCTTTAAGGTTGTATCTTTGCTAGCTGTTACTAGCAACCTCGAATCGGGACTGAAAGCACATTGGTATACAGGAGCTACATGTCCTCTCAAAGTATTGATAAACTTTCCGTCTCGTGCGTTCCATATTTTGGTGTGATTATCAAATCCAGATGATGCAATAAGTAGGCCATCGGGTGAAAATGTTACATGATTGACTTGTTTCTGGTGGCCTAGCATTCGCTGAACAGGCTTCGTTCCTTTCAACGGCTCCCAAAGGTACATCGTGAAGTCATCACTTGCTGATACCAGTTTTTCAACAACTTCCCCTTGCAAGGTTGCAGCCTTGAGGAATCTTTCTTTCGATTTTGCTATTTTGCCTTCATCAGAATCTGGGACCTTACCGGTATGGTCATAGAAAGCTGTACGCATGACAAAATCTGTTGAGAGAGCAAGGTGATTGACCCAATGTGCATGTGCGCTCAAGGTATGTGCAAGAGTACCGTCCTTTGCGTTCCAAACTTTGATGGTTTTATCATGTGAGGCCGTGTAGATGAATCCTGTTCCTCCCCACTTCACACATGAAACTGAGCCTTTATGACCACTCAATACTAGTTCGATTGTTTGCTGATTAGTAGACCATATCCGTACCGTAGAATCTTTAGAAGCCGAAGCCAAGCGCGGCTCTCCTGGCTTCTGAGCGTGATATGGTTCCCAAGCTAGACTCGTCACCCATTTTGTATGGCCTTTCATCGGATTCCCTAGTTGCTTTCCTGTCTTTGGATCCCAGCAACGTACGGTGTTATCCATACTCCCTGTAGCTATCCTTGACTCGTCTGGAGACCACGCAACTGCCAAAACCCAACTTGTATGCCCCTTCAAGGTATGCACAGGGGTTCCTGTATCGCAGTCCCATATTCTAGCAGTATTGTCCCCAGAACCGCTTACCATTCTCGATGAGCTTCTTGGTGAGAACTGTGTTGCAAGTATAGCTTCGCCGTGACCTGGTATAGTTGAGGCACATCTCGAGACCGCCTGCACTCTGAATACAGCTTGCGGAGCTGCAGAGATGTTCTGGACCTCTTCTGTGCTAATTAACCCTGGGGCAATCAAGGTCTTCCACACATTCGTAGGGAATGCAGTTGTCAGATCCTCTTCCCCTTTCTTTTGAGGAACCGGTAGTGTGAATCGATACGGGATATGTTCAGATTTGTCCTAGTGAAATCATTAGCCAGTAGTGAATAATTTGAGATCATATAATCACATGTCCTTGAAGAGCGTTTAACAGAAGCTCTAGATTCTTAGGTGTAGCATCTGCAACTGGTACTAAGACTGGCCCATCCCCAATAGGCAGACCAGTAGTCTCGTCGAAGAATTGTATCCTCAAAGTTCCAGCATCCGAAGGAATAACTTCAATTTCCTGCTGTTGCCTTGCTCGGTTCGAGGCATCTGTTCTTTGCCTCTTGCTAGGAGGTGGAACGACCGTCGCCATCTTAAGTTTATGTATTTGGCGAGAATTAAAGCTGTGGTTGAACTATGGGAGGTTTCTGAACTATACCTAGATCCTCTGCATCAATCGAGGGGTTCTTTTTTTCTTTGCCAAGAACATTTCTGCCGGAAGTATTATTCACCGCCTAGTGATGAGCACTTTGCTAAGCACACTCTCGGCACTACTTCACCACCTTGCTAAACCAGACTCCATTGGTGATATGACTTCCCTTCAATGCCATCTTTTTTTGCTCTATTTAAAGAGAACAATCAAATGGAAACTACGGCGATAGTATTGAATTTATATATCCACTAACCATCCAGCATTAATCCACCTAGATCTCACCAATGGCACATCCTCGATCGTCCACAGCATTTAGTACAATGTCCTATGGTACCTCGAGATTCACTACGACGAGCTCATATCCGTCATGTCAGAATGCATATACCAATGTTTCATCACAAGCTCTATATGGCGGGCGATCCAGTACTACTCGTCCAGGAACTTCTCGTCCCGGCACTGCTCGACCAAGCACCCGCTCAAGATCCCGTGCCGGATCTACCATTGGAGGAGGACAGTCTCAAAAAATAATTTGTGCACTGAGTGAAAGTCGAGGAGTTTCTCCAACTGTCGGGCTTGCCTTCGTAAACATATCCACTGGTGAGGCTGTTCTTAGCCAAATCTGTGACAACCAATTCTATGCCAAAACACTCAATAAGTTGTTAGTCTTCGATCCATCGGAGATTCTCATCGTGTCTACTTGTGGTCCACCAAACCCGAAGTCAATGATGTATCAATTGATTGAGAGCAACATTGTAGGAGCGAAGATTATCACCATGGATCGTAGATATTGGTCTGAGGCTCTGGGGCTCGATTACATCCAGCAACTCGCTTTCATCGAAGACATAGAAGCTATCAAAGTTGCAATTGGAGGAAATTATTTCGCGACATGCTGTTTGTCTGCAGTTAGTATAGACCATGCAAACAGTTTCAAGGTCTCTGACTGACAGTTCATAGGCACTGAAATATGTTGATTTAAGCCTCTCCCTAACTTTCGCTCATAATTCTCTTCGAATAAAGTACCAACCTTCGGAAGGATCGATGTTAATTGATCTTTCTACCATCCGGTCCTTAGAACTCATCCAGAATGTACAGAACGCCAAATCAAAAGACTGTTTGTTTGGATTGATGAATGAGACACTTACTCCAATGGGCTCTCGACTTCTTAGGAGCTCCATTCTGCAACCATCCACACAACCTGAAGTCATCATGATGCGTTATGAAGCTCTACAGGAGCTAACTAATAATGAGGATATGTTCATGCAGATTAGACAAGGTAGCTGCCACTTAAACTCTATATTTACAAGATTTAGCTATTAACTGATCGAAGCTCTTAGATCCTTTCTAGATATTGAGAAGCTTCTCACAAACGTTTGTGAAGCTGTATATGATTTGTATACTGGACTAATCTGTATAGTTGATCATAATCCCAACTAGATCCGACATCCAACTGACTGAGCAGTCAATCAATGACATACTTTTGTTGAAAGCCTTTGTCCAATCCGTCAGACCGTTATTTGAGGCACTTTCAGGTGCTCGAGCTGAGTTGCTCCAAGAGATTCGACAAAATTGTCGGTCTGGGGCTATCGACCCTACCATTCAACTTATTACCACCGTAATTAATGATGACGTGACTTACGCAAAGACTCCCTTGGACCTAAGAAATCAGAGAACTTATGCGGTTAAGGTATGTAAATTCCAGCCATTTAAATTATAACACTCATGTCGCCAAAGTCCAACGTCCATGGCCTGTTGGATGTAGCTCGACAGACTTTCAAAGAAGCCACAGATGATGTACATCAATATGTCACAGATATAAACCGTGAGTAATTCTGATGCTGCATCGCGGTGACAAAAGGGGGGGTTATTCTTTTCTTTTTCTTTTTTAAAAAAATTGTGGTTGACATTTTGTAGAACAGCATGAAATGCGAGCAGAAACAAAATACGACAATTCCCGTCGATATTGGCTGAGAGTCGCTGAGAGTGATTTTGACGCCCGCGAACTTCCTGATATCCTGATCAATCGAGTCAGAAAGAAAGGTTGGATCGAGTGCCAAACCCTCAATCTTATGAAGCTGAACCAAAGAATTGAACAATCACACCAAGAAGTGCGTGTTTTATAATTTTAAGTCTATGTTCAAATTTGCGCTGTGCCTGCCTTTGGCTAACTCATAAACCTCAGGTCATCCTTATGAGTAATGAAACAGCCCAAGATTTGCTTGATGATGTCCGTCTTGAAATCCCAAATTTGTTTCGTGTATGTGAGAGCATAGCAATGCTGGACATGATCGCCGCGTTTGGACAATTGGTACGTTCTTTTCCTTTCTCTCTTTGAACTTAGCAAGAACCATCGTTCTTGCTGATGACATGAGATTGAACATGAATAATGCATTAAAGGTCTGCTAATGTAGCTACTGGCCAGGTAACATGTGGCGGAGAATATGTTCAGCCAGAGCTTACTGATTGTTTGGTCATTGGTTCTGGGTATATTGCATTCCGGTATCGCAAGTATATATATTGCTAACTTAGGCAATCTAGTCGTCATCCAGTTCGAGAAAAAGTTCACAAGGAAAAGTTCATACCCAATGACGTGTATGCTAGCGATCAAACACGATTTCAGATCATTTCAGGTTGTAACATGAGTGGCAAGAGTACCTATATTCGATCCGTTGCATTGATGTCAGTGATGGCCCAAGTTGGTTGCTTTGTTCCGGCAAGCTATGCTTCGTTTCCGATGATCCATCAGCTATTTGCTAGAGTATCGATGGATGATAGTATAGAAGCAAATGTGTCAACCTTTGCATCTGAGATGAGAGAAACTGCCTTTATACTCAGGCAAGTATTTGTGCCCAGAATGATTTTTTTACCAAGTTCAAAGTGTTACCTGTGCATGCTAACAAAGAAATCCTAGAAACATTGACAAGAATAGCCTCGCAATTATCGACGAACTTGGGCGAGGAACAAGTACTCGAGATGGACTAGCTATCGCACTGAGTATTGCCGAGACTCTTGTTGATAGCAAGGCGTTGGTATGGTTTGCAACACATTTTCGTGAGCTAGGTGCGTCACTTAACTAATCGGAAAACTCCCTCCATCGCTAATGATCTAGCACAAATCATGTCTCAGCGAGTCGGGGTTGTCAATATGCACCTGAGAGTCGACATGAGTACGGAAAACTCTATGATAATGCTCTACAGGATTAGCGAGGGCATTGTTAAAGAAGAACACTACGGTTTAGCCCTAGCTCGCGTTGTCAACTTGCCACCTGAAGTTCTTGAAGTTGCGGAAGAAGTCTCTACTGCACTCGTTGCCCAAGCAGAAGCAAAAAGGACATCATCACATGCAATGGCAGTAGCTAAGCGCAGAAAGCTTGTGCTCAGCTTGAGGGAGGCTCTGAAGCAAGCTGAAAGCAGTCCTATGGAAGGCAAGGTTCTTTTAAGTTGGCTCCGGAAGCTTCAAGAGGAATTTGTTAGCCGAATGGAACAGATCGAGAATGATGTTGCTAGCAGTGTAAAAGACAGTATTGCAGAAGAAGAAGAAGAAGAAGAAGAAGAAGGGGAAACGATGAGATGATCGAATTGAGGTTAACTGAGAGTCGACTGCCTGAAATATAGATTCATGTTGCGGACCCGAAGCTGCAATTTTCTTTGTACACCACCTTGCCACATTCTAGAAAAATAATGACGAGCTATTACATATCTCAAGTTCCTTTGCTTCTCCGATGTATATTAATTCTGCCTCTAACCTCCATCTTCATCAACTTTCTGAACTCTTTCTGACCTCTTTCTGATAACGAAAACTTTTCAATCATCTTTTGAGTTCCTCATCAACTCTAACATCTTCGACTGTTCCACTATCATCAACTGTAGCTTGCTTTAAAATACAGCCATTTCTAGGCTCAAGCTCACCGACACTTCTCGGGATATAACTCTGCACTATTAATCTCAGTCCATTTTTCTTGTTTACTGGACCAATGCGTGACCCATTCCTCTTTATTATTACTGTTCGTGCCATCTCCTTATTCTCAAACAAGACACGAACGAAAAGTTCTGGTAGCTTGTATTTTTCTCTCAGGTAGGTATGTTCCTCATGGCTGAACAGTGCTCCCCATTCGAATCGGAGTGGATTAAAGCCAAAGAACTTCGATTTGATCTGTGAAATGCAAGTTATTTGATTGTGTGACTTTCAAGAGATAAGAGGGGACTAAGTTACTCTAATGTCTCCTTCATTGTACCATCTCCCAAAGCCTGATAGTAGAACTGCGTGCTGTGGTTCCTCGGATGAATTTGCGTCACGTTCTGCTTCGTCCTGTTGGAGAGATTGTAGTGCCCTCTCCCGGCTTCGCTGCATATTAATTGCTCGCTTCTTGTTGTCATGGATATACTGACATCGTACACCTGAGCTGATTAGCTTATTTCCTGCTTGACCACTCACGATCATTAATATATGCCAGGCCTAATGTTGAGACACCACCAGAGCTAAATTCCAACTATGTCAAATACTCGATAAGTTCGTACCGTACTGAAGTCGATTGCCAAGGTCTAGTTACTGTGGAAGTCTAACAACCTCTTCTGCCAGTGATACGTCGGGTGTGAACGTGTCGATTCGTTGAGTACAGCACAGGCAATTGAATGTCAAAGCTCTTCGCTGATCCTCAAAAATATTGCAGTATAAAAAGGAATACAAACAGGAGCTTACCTTTCTTGCACTCAAAACCTCCATTGTAAAAAGCACATTGTAGACCACGGCCGTTTGTATCAATCTTTGTTGGAGGAGGAGCTTGTGTTTTCATTTTGGCTGAAGTCGGAACGCCAAATTCATCACTGGTATCAGTTCCTCTATCTTTACAGATCCCGATATCACTAATCCCCTCTCCATGATCTTCTTCGTGTTTTATTCCACCAAAATAGAAGAATGCTGCAGGCTGGAACCTTGGTATTGTTTGCTTATCATATGAAGTAATGCGCTGAGGGTTTGAGGCATCCATGGTGAAATTGGATTGGTTTTGTTGGGGATATTCTAGAGTTAGGTATAATTCCTTGAATGGGTTTGAATTTCCTCCACAAGGAAGTCGCGGAGGGAGAGAGGACTGTTTGGCTGAGATATTTAATTGGCTCGCTTACTGAAAGGGGTGGAAGAGGTAATCCTGCAGCCTGTCCTGGGTCTGTTTTATTACGAGTAAGAATGAGAGATTGTAACAAAAACACTGTTACTGTGTTATATCAGTATCAGACAGTTAGTATGTTCAGACAATGCATAATATTTACAATCTAACTTCAACGATATGGCAGCATATCATGTATATCGACAACCATAATAAAGTCTTCTACATTACTCTTCTTCCCAGTCTGGCTGTACCACTATGTCCAATATACTATGTTTCAGTAGGAGAGCCTGAATTCCAGCAATTTGTTCCAAAGGAATAAGTTTATGAACCAAAAGAGCTTGTATTGCACAAACAAGCCTGGTTTGAACATCTCCTTTTAAAACATTGCATTGTATCAAGGTTACATGCCTAGTTAAGGCAAAACTTCAGCCGCATTCAATTTGAAAAATATGATCATCGCTCTCAAAGCTCTTTACCTGAGGTTCTTAAGGTTAGTACGATGTAAAAAACCCGAAGTAATTGAACAGATTTTATTTATTTTGCAGGAGACTAAGGTAATCTATCGATGGTGGATCCATCAACTCCATTTGGCTCTCCAGCAGCATATTTTGTTATATCAACTTCCTCTACTTTACTGGTCCATCCAAATGTATCCTTGATCTTGCCAGATTGAATCCCCTTCAATGTAGTAAGAAGCTTAATGCAGATTGGGCCGGGCTCTTCAGAATCTGCCTCAATATACGAAGTTGTTTCGTCTCTTGATTTTCGAGTTATAGACTTGATGGGAACGAGAGCTGCCGCAGTTCCTGCGGCCATTACCTCCGAGAAAGAGGGAAGCTCTTCATATTTGATCTGCAATCTTTTTAGCACACGACACACACAACAGGCACATGTGACGACTTACTGAGCGACACTCGGTCTTCCATCCAAAGCTTCTTGCAATTTCCAAGACCGAACCCGAGGTGACACTATCAATCACGCACTTGCTGTCTGGTACCACCAAAGTAATCTCTTCTCCATGCTTCTTCACGCCAATGAATCCGCTTGTAGAAAACTCGTCGATCTCACTCCTAGTCTTAGAATCTAAATGTAATGTAATTCCGTAGCCTTCCTTTCCTGCCCTCTCACTCCATCTTAAAACCGGGGCATAGTTGCCTCCCACCTTAGCACTTCCAGTTCCATCAGGCGCAGAGCGGTCAAATTCTTCTAAAATTAATGCCTTGACAGGGTGGACACCGTGATATACACCGACGGGAAGGACATAAACGCAGAAGGTGTATTCTTCAGGGGGGTTTAATCCCAGCTGTGCACTTGAACCGAATATGAGAGGCCGGATGTACATTGCTGCACCAGTCTCATGCGGTGGCACATATGCTGCATTTAAGCTAACTGCTGTGTGTACACATTCTAAGAACAACTTCTCGGGGACCGGAGGAACAGAAATGAAGGATGCAGAGTGCGCAAAACGAGCGGCATTCTTGCTGGGGCGGAAGATGGCAATGTTGTTGTCAGGAGTTCGGAAAGCCTTCATTCCCTCATATGCTTGTTGACCATAATTCAAGCCAGGCGCCATACCATGGAGTCGGAGAAAAGGATCAGTCACAAAGGTCGGAGAGGACCATTCGCCAGTTTTCACACTGTAGTGAGATTCAATGTGGCCATTGACTGAGGTTGTTAGTCATGGAGGGGTATCGCGAGGAAGAAGACATGCCTTCACGGACTTTGAAGCCAATATTGGACCAGTCTATAGTGTTCACGGGTTCTGGAGGGAAAGTCATGTTGAGTTTTGTGTGAAGAGTCTGAGAGTCAATTGATAGTTTTTGAGGGATGTAAGAATGTTTTATAGTAAATCTCGGGAACTTAAGTCTCAGCTCAGTGGTGTTGAGGAGTCAGCCTCCCACTACTTTTCTGTGCCGATTTCGGGAGGGGCAGCTAACGGTAATTACAGGGGTAAGTGGGCGTCTGTAGCGTGTTGACAGGGGTGAGCATATCCCGGGGAACACCTCAACCTCATCTCATCTCATCCTCCCCAAGGTAGTGAATTGCATAGTTGTAGGCAAATTAGAGCTTCACCGATACTTCTTTAACTCACCCACATCGCCACAAGCATTACTTCCCATTGTGAATACAACAAAGCAGAAGCATGTCAATTGCCCGGATCAGTCTCCAATGAAGTCTTTGTCATTTATCCTTTAACAACCACGAGCACCAACTCTTCCATACCCATTACAGTAGCATCCATGTTTGCCCCAGCTGGTCGCAGGAGCCATCCGGTGCCAGTCTTGCCCACAGCTAGCAAGCGCTCATCAATACGAATCCGTACAGCTGACTCTCATTCTCGGAAGGATACATTCAAGTTTAGGATGCCCCGACGTCAACACATCACAGTATGGACAATACTGGCTATCATTACGTTTCTGTGTTTCTGGTCTGTCTTGACCTTTAAAGGGAAAGCTGGCGGACATGTGGATGGATTTACACCTATTCCCCATGGGCCCTTGATATTGGACGAGGGGGTTTTGAAAGGGGAGGCGACGGCCGCGAAATTGGAGAATGCCACTCTGAAGTACGTCCTTGAATACATGAATATTATTGTAAATGCTAATAAAATCCACAGAGCAGAATTAGGGAACGCAGCCTGGAAGTTATTACACACAACAATGGCCAAATTTCCTGACAAGCCAACGGAAGATGACAGTCAGGCACTAAGTTCCTACCTCCATCTCTTCGCTCGACTATACCCTTGTGGAGACTGCGCGCGACATTTCCAGAAAATTTTAACCAAATTTCCTCCGCAAGTAAAAAGTAGGAGCTCGGCAGCAGCATGGGCTTGTCATGTACACAACGAGGTGAATAAGCGCCTGAAGAAGGATATTTTTGACTGTAGTAAAATTGGAGACTTCTACGATTGCGGATGTGCAGAGGACGGGCCTGTAAAAACAGACGGGTTCAAACAGCTGCAACTAGAGAAGGAAGGCTTAACTCGTGGTGGCTAGATAAACACGCATTTGGAGGAGCATTAGGAGCATTGTATGAAATGGTGTATTTAGCAGTGGCGTATCCGGCGCAAGTTATGGTGATTTTTGGGAACCTCATATTGGACTGGAAAGGGAATAACTGTACACTGGTCAAATGGATATATAGATCTTCCTCTACCAGACTACCCCTCGCCATTGGAAGATCAGAAAACTGCTTTCTTTCCACAACGAGCGTGGGTGGACTAAACCACTAAAGGTGTCAAAAATAAAAAGACCCTACAAATGGTAGTTCTTCATAAAGCAAAGTCAACGTTCACCCTGTTCCCCCTCCTTTCAATTTCCAAGCCACCACTACCCCAGAATGAGGGAGTCTGATGTCATGGTTCTATTGGTCTATTGAGCGGATCAACTCTGTCTGTTAATTCAGTTCTGCAGACATAATGAAAAAGAGGAAGGGGTGACAAATACCCATTTTTTAAAAATAGAAGAAAAACCGAACTGGCCAGTCTTCTAATTGTATCCAGTCAATGCACTATTTGGACTTGGAAGACTAACGTTACCTTAACTTAGATGGCTATGAAGTGAGAATTGAATGGCCTATTAAAAACTTCGGAACAATCATACTTGGTATGGAGATTGGGATAGAAGACCACTTTAGATTATTGGTAAGGCGTTTAAGATTGAGGAGAAGCCTGGTATAAGGGAACTTGATTTTGGGCTGTCGGAAGTACAGATTTGGGAACGACTGTGGGCCGTAGACACTAGAAGGAAAGCTTGCACTATCGAAGCGTGTCAGTGGCTGCGAGTTATGGTATAAGGGAAATGATAATTGCAGTCACATTGGTGGAGGTGGAGAATTTGTCGAGCCTATGGAAATAGCTGATCCTCGAGCAGCCGTTCTACATCACACTTGTTGAAGTTGACAGATTGGGGAGATTGCACTTGTAATGCAGAAATACTAAAACCAACAGCCAGACTTGAGTATATGTGCTCTAGAGTAGGGAAAACTTGCAACTAGAGCTTCCATTAGAGGCACTTTTTATGGTGGACGTGTTGAGTAATAATTGTCATGGTATGCATTACAACCATCGCATTCATTTGAGCTTAACCTGACATTGACGAGTAGTCTTATGTGTGAATTAACGATTCATGATCTTGGTTCTAAGCTTGAGGAATATGGCACTTATAGAAGGTGTTGTGCTAACTGTAAATTGAAATTCGGGGAGCCGTTGACTATAATAGGTCTGGCAGAGTATGAGAACATTGACGTTGCGCTCATTCAGAGAGAACATTGATATCCTTCAAGGTTGCAGCATACCTAGCTAAGTGTTTCAATGGAAGATGATTACTTATTCCATGGAACAGTCACCTATGCCTTTTCAACATCTGTTGATCCCATTCGCTTATCAAACTGATGAACCATCTTCACTTCGCTTCTCGTCCTCTCTGCATACAGATACTGCGCCATTTGCTTATACACAAATTGGCTTGCACCATGAAAGCTAATCCCATGATCACTATCCGGGAAGTAGTGCAAATGCATGTTCTTCGGACTAACCCCTCCCCTAGTTAACGTGTCCACCAGAACAGCACTGTTCTGGAAGTGAACATTATCATCACCTGTACCATGTTGGATCAGAAAGCCTCCTCTGGCATTTTTAAATCCCGATACATTATGGACGGCAGTTTCCGCATAACCATTTGAGTTTGTCGAAGGAAGTTTCATGTACCGCTCTGTGTACATGCTATCGTAAAATCGCCAGTCTGATACAGGCGCAGTGATTAGTGCAAATGAGAAAGCATCGCTATCGAGCTCAAGCACTTTGGAGGCGAGATAACCACCATACGACCAACCCATGATTGCAATTTTGTTAGCATCAACATATGGCTTTTTGCCCCACTCTCTTGCGGCATACACCTGATCTTGTGCTTCGAATTTTCCTGAAGGGAGTTAGTTGGATTCTCGATGTAGTGTTGGTAACTCACCCAGCTGACCAGTAACAACCGTTCTGAATTTTCTGCCCTTCAGACCAGTCCCTCGGTTATCCACAGTCAGGATGATATATTCGAGTTCTGGATCTGAAGCAAGATAGGCTCTGAAATCAACCTGTTTGAAGCTCTTTCCTGTTTGTTGAGACCCAGGGCCACCGTATGGGTCAAAAACCACAGGATACTTCTTACTACTGTCAAAATTCGGAGGCAGCCTCTCCATTACATTGAGACTATATCCGTCAGGATGATCAATGGTGCTCCAAGTTACTTTTGGAAGAGTGTAGTTCGCTAGCTTAGAGGCCAG
>Ga0247734_1000696_pt1 | contig 28011 bp, 37 predicted proteins | sample UWRJL103311B2_FD_180933 | JGI IMG/M metagenome (GOLD analysis project Ga0247734, IMG submission 180933) | Plant litter microbial communities from Arlington Agricultural Research Station in Wisconsin, United States - UWRJ-L103-311B-2 | ecosystem: Environmental > Terrestrial > Plant litter >...
CAGCGCTGCTTCTCGGGTTTGCGATGCTGGAAAAGGAGGAGGATCTTGAAGAGGAGAACGGGTTAAGGCTTTTCCGGCGCCCAATGCTATCCTTCATTTCGTTTGGAGGTGGCGCCATTGTGCCCATGATTGGGGTTCGAGGAAATAGTTAGAGCCTGCAAGGCTGCTAACGGAAGAAGTATACAGGAAGTAGAGTAGAGCTGATTTGTTTCACATCGACTGGCACAATGAAACGGACAATAATACTTGGATAGAATTCAATCAAAAGGTCGTAGGTAGGTCAGGGATGTAGGTCAGGGAGGAAGAAGCGCGTGGATACAATGATTGTTTTGATGTATGTTTTGGACGTTTGACCTTTATGTAGTCCAAAGCAGCTGATGCTTGCTGGTGGCAGAAGACATTGGGAAAAACTCGATCTCCTGTGGAAGTATGGCAAGGGTATTGTTCCTCGAGAAGGAGTAAAGGGCTGCTGTCCTACGTGTTCATCTGAAACTGGATTGCAACTAATATCGGAGGTGATATTGGGATTGGGATTGGGATTGGGATTGATACCGGTGTTGGTATTTGTGTGATGATTAGATGGCTGTGAATTGGACAGTGGTGTGTGAAGGAAGGATGGTACGGTATACAGGAGGGTGTTTGTTGGGTTGGTAGAGGATAAGAAACTACGAATTGAGTGTTGAAGTGAGTTTAAGTTGCTGGACAGGGATGATGACGCGGTGGACCCCCACCAAAGAACAGCCAGTAGATCCTTGGGGTTCTGATTGGCAGTGCTGGTAGCTCCTATCAATTAGCAGATGTGAAACAATTGAATTCAAGGCCTTGGTAGGGTTTGTTATACAATATGTAGTTTGCGAGGCATCATCATAATAAACGTTATACTTTCTTTCTATGTGTCCATGTGGTTGGTGGTATAATACCAATACCAATACCAGTACCAGTACCAGTAATACGTCCCTAGGCAGGCAGGTCCGTTTCCAGAGCCACCACCGGCGCGCGTCTAGATATCATCATTCCACCAGACTATACCTCAGCACACTCAACCTCTTTACTCTTTACCTTCAAGCAGACTGTCAACGTAACTGGGGTAATGCCCGAAGCAATTGGAACTACGTAAAGGAAGTTATGTCTAAGCCTCTGTTTATAGGCGAGCGTTACGGGCTAGCAAGGCAAGGTGAATACGAGGTCAGCGTAACCCCTTTTCTTGAACTCGTGATACGAAAGCTGCAAGATACGAGTTTGTAAGTCTATATACAATAAGTATGTTGGCTTTCAACCCACAGATGTGACCCAGGCGAGCCAGGCCCGGCACTTGCACAATGTCTTGCAATATTAGATATCACACGCCCCTTCGATTCGGCCATCTTGGATTCCATACATTCATTATCTTCGCAACACAAAACCGCCGTTGCGGCTTCCTTTGATGGTGGAAGCAATCGGAAGCAGTAGCTCTGTGTCAAGCAAATCCTCATTCACTAGCCTGGAATGTCGACTTTAATTTCAAGAGTCGCCATGCCATCATCATGGGTGTTCTACGTGCTCTGTTGGCTCTTCAACAACGGTCTCGAATTCTCCGACAACTGCAGTTCCCTTCACCGCGTAGCCCCCTTCTTTTCCTTCTATCCAAATATCATATTTGTTAGTCTTCGTACTGTCCTTCTTGACACAAACCCTCAGCTCTTCGTTGACATAGAGTGGGGCGAGGTTCCGATACTCAAAGTTCAAAACCATCTCGTTCTTTAATTGAGATCGCAGGACTGATAACATGAACACCAATGATAAAGGCCCGTGAACAAGGAGATTTCTATGTCCTTCGACCTCGCGGCAATACTGAGGATCAAGATGGATGGAATGAGCGTTAAAGGTAAGGGCCGAGAAGCGAAATAACAGAGCTGGCGTAGGCGTGATTTTTACAAAGAAGTCGGGCACTAGAGCAGCTACGTGATGTTAGCACAGACAACAACAAAAACAAAAATGCAGAATTGGGAGCAGCCTACGCTTCAGTATTTTGCCCGGTCTCTCCGAGTCTTTCTTCATGGCTGCTGAGGATTTTTGTCTAAAATAGACTAAGTTCCTTTCCTCCACAATGGATGGTGGTAAGAGATGGTTGTTGCCGACTTGCTCGGCATTTTTGAAGCTACCCCATTTCGAATCGTTCACTTCTTCTCTAGACAAGCTGTGGCCAACTTCTCTTTTAATGTTTACAAAAATCTTCTCGTCTCCATCAGTTCCCCTCACGGCTACATTCGACATCGATTCTGTGCAGTAAACGCGACTGTTACAGAGAACTAGTTGGTTGAATTGGCGAGGATCAAAGCGTAGGGATCCTCCAGCCCACATCCGGCGATCAAAGGGAGACCCAGGAGACTGTAGATAATCTGTCCCATCTGGTAGAAGGCTACTGCTAGGTACTTGAGGGGGAAAGTAGACAAGATGATGACTTTGTGGAAGGTGGTGATTACTGTATGTGGTTGGGAGCTCAAGATTCTGTTTAGTGAAGTTGGCTGGCTGACATGAGTCGGGCAAAAAATCAGATAGAGTAATATTTAGTAGATGGGAGGGAGTTGGTGACAAATAGTCGAAGATATAATTATTGGGACGAGAAGTGAGCTCTTGGTGTAGAGACGATTGTAAGGCCTCAATAGATGAATATCGAGCTATCCTTATGCCATTGAAAGAAAATTTAAGCCGTGAACCACTTCGGGGTATTTCCAGAAGTGAACGGAATGGTTTCATTCTCAGAGCAAATAGGTTGGGCTTGTGAGAGGTATGTTTAGGAGGATTTTGGCAATGGAGAACTCGAACATAGCCTTGTTTATAAGCCACCACACCTTCCCTTATCTTTTATCGATAAGCGATAACAGATCCGACCTCGGCATCAAAAATACAACGTAAAGTTCGGAGCACCTTCACCCAGTTTAGGATCTCTTCCCTATACAACTTAATGTGTTTGAACTCAGCTTTGAAGTTTATCTTCCCAGCTTCCTAACCATCTCCAGCTTTTTGTATACTTCCCAAGACAACTCAATGCTCCCTCAACCCTGCCATCTTGATCCTTTATACGGCTCCCCTCAAATTCAACGAAGAAGATGTACTGAAATCGAACTGTGGTTGTAGGTCTGCTATTGATGCTAGTGAGGTTGAGCTTGTATTGCCTGAAACATTCGAGCACATCTGCCAGAGTACCCGGTTTGCTGTGATCGACACTAAACGATACCATTGACTTGCTGGGAAGTTCAGCCCCGGATGTTACATCTACCGGCTTTCCTTTTTGAATAATAAAAAACCTCGTCGTGTTGTCTTCTCGATCTTCAATGCTCTCTCCTAGAATATCCAGACCATGCACCTCTGCTGCAAGACTACTTGCAATAGCTGCGCTTTCACCTGATGTATCATTTTTGACTATCTCTGCCGACCGACTTGTTGAGCTTTCGTCTCTTCGCTCGACACCCTTCAAGTAAGCCCCGAGGAAAGACTCGCACTGACCAAAAGCTTGAGGATGAGAATGGATTCGTTTAATATGCTTGAGGCTTGATATTGGTTTCGATTTTGGCTGAAGGGGTGTAGGTACAGAGGGAGTAGGAGTACTTGTGCCAGACAACACTGGCGAGCTGGTCAAGGAGGCTGGCGGAGATTTATGGCCCAGAAGGCAGTGCCTGACATCAAGATATGATTCGCCAGATATGAATATATCTGGGTAGAGCGAGTTACGATCCGCCAGGAGTTCGAGTGTGAGTATCACCGCTCCATTCGTAGAGTTTTCGAATGGCACAACGCCTCGTTCTGCTTTTCCTGATTGTACAGCATCAAACACATCTGAGTGGGTAGTTAGACTCCATTAGGGTCATTTCTTATTCATGTCTTACCTGCTATGGTTGTAGCTGGCTGGTAGTCATAGGTGCCCTTAGGGAAGCATTTAATAGTTGCCTGTGACGTTCTGTTAGATGCTTGGTCTGGGGATGCAGTAGATCCCTTACCTGGTGAGTGTATGAAGAAATTGGGCCTAGGAAAGAGACGGCCTGTATGAAATGCCGTTCAACACCTCCCATCCTGAAGACTTGAGACTAGATGTACAGTCTCTTGGGAAACCGCAGAGGAAGTTGATGATTCCTGTCACCTTATTTCTGAACGAGAAATTACCTTCAAATATAGAGCAGCAGCAGTGACTGGCTTGTCCTACAATTTCATATCATAAGTATATAAGTAAGATTTGAATACCCCACTCTGTGTTCTGTGAGACTAGGTACTGTACTGTACATATGTTGAGTATATGAATACAAACAATTTTTGGACCACTTACCGATGGTCGGCATACCCCACCACAACCCCTCCCGCCTTAAGCGAATTTTTATTACGGGAAAACATAGTTTTGTGCTAGTGAGACTGTCTTCGACAGCACTGAATACCATAGAGCGCGGCTGACAGAATTGGCATGTGCAAGAGTATTAAAACTATGTGAAAGTGGTAAGAACCAAATTGTCCACGGCTTACAATATATGCTCGCTCTGAAATTTGCGTGTTTTCGCATAATGCCAAACCCAATGATCTGATTTTGATGACACTTACCTATAAAATAATTCACTAGGGAGCACAGATGTTGCACATGGAGGGCTGAATCTCTTTGATTTTGTACTCCGCTCTGTACTGATGAAATACAATATATCCACAGCTTAAGCTAGGAAATCAAAGACATCGATACCCATGATTGATAGCAAATTCGCCAAAACACGCTCCTCCACATCCTATTACCGTGACCATGATAAGCAGCATATTAATCCTCAGTTGATAAGATTTAAGCTAGAGTCTATGTCAGTCTACCAAGCTAGCCTTGTGTCGATTGTGCATACCATGCTAGATGGGGTTCCAACTTAAGACGTCGTCATCATCGATCGAAGCGGGCTGGGCCGTGCTACTACTCCTTTCGTGGCACGAATGGCTTTGACTTCGGGCTCTGCGGCACATGGGCGTGCTGGCAGCTTTTGAATTGACGGTGAGACTGAAGTTGGCGCCTCGCCATATGCGAGGTCCTCAATCTGTCAATCTACGATGAATTAGTATTAGGCCTTAGAGTTTGTCCGCGATATGGATAGCATACCGTCGTAGTAATCATCATCGTCATCAACTTCTTGCAACTGTTCAAAATTGACCTTGTAGCGAAGAAGACCACCAATACCACCGAAGCCCTTGACAAACTGATTTCCCTCGCTGGAGCGATCGGAAACAAACTCCAATGTAGCACCAAAGTCCTTGTACTTCTCAGCGATCCATTCAAGGAATGATTCTTGAGTTACCACTTCCATTTCCTGACCAGTCTCTCTGTCCATAAATTGCTCACGATTGGCTGCCTCCGACTGCTTGGTGGTATGGAGTACAGTAATAACTCCGTTACTATCCTTAAGCGTCCATCTATTGATCTCCAGATTTTCGAAGACTATCAATATATCGACGGCACCGAGTTCAAGTGCCTTTAGAGTATCGTCGACACCATAGCAGACAAGCCCAGAGTCTTGACTAATCTCTTCAAAGTACTTTCCAATCAGCTTCTTCTCCTGGATAAATTTGACGTTGCTAAGCGTTTCGGCAGAAAGCTCGATGGCCTGGTTGAAACCGTTCTCTCCTCCATAAGACACGTCAACAACCTTAATGACCTTTGTCTGGAGCCGGTTATCAAATAAGTCAGACTGGTTCAAGTCGTTCTTGAAATCAGCTGAACCGGCCAAAATGATTCCAGCAACGTTGACTTTGTCTGCAGTGATGAAATTTTGTACAGCGAGTTCGGCGACCTTACGGACGTAGTTGTGTCGTTTTTCTTCACGGAGACGTGCGAAACGAAGAGCAGACTGTCCTCCACGACCGTGCTTCTTTGGCAAATCGACAGAGAACTTATGAACAACATCACGTGTGTTGCCACTGAGAGTGCCAAATAATGCTCCGTTACCATCCATAATAATAAATCCAAATTTCTGGTCAGACTCTAGGAGTTCTGCGAGTGCTTCGGTATGGAATTTGTTGTCGCAAAGGTATAGAGAGGTATTAATCGGCTTGAAGGGCTCGAAGTCGATGTTCACCTTTCTTTCTTTCCCCTCTGAAGTCAGGATTTCCCCGCAGTAGACAACCAGACCATTAGGTGGAACCTTGTTGTAAAGCTTTAATCTCTGCTGTGTTGACGTGATGGCAGAAAGGACGGACTGGCGATTGACGCGGGACTTAATATTGGACGCAGTTCCCTACAAGGTGGTTAGCAGGGAAATTGATGCTGGGTCGTAGACGAGGCTTACATATTCTTCTGCCAACATCTTTGCCGCTCTGGAGACTTGATCCTTTGGCGCTATAGAATTTGTTAGCAGTGCTCCTAAAGACAGGCTTGAATACGTACGAATAATAAGTGATATCATAGAGGTTCCATTTCCTCTCGCAGCTTCCAAGCGCTTGATCAGCTTTTTCACCTTCCAAATTTCAATATTCTTCTCCGCCTCGTTGGCCTGAGCGTCACTCATTTTGACAGGTGCGACACTTCAGGTTGTATGTTGTCGTATATACTAGGCGCAATAAATATCTTGATGCTGTACTGTAAATCGCACAGTGGTTAAGTAGGTTCTTTTTCTGTGGCGGGGATGTGGGAAGTCAATGTCATTTTAAGGTAGGACGCTCGCTTCGTAAGGAAACGCTAGTTGCTTAGGTAAGTTCACGTCGTTGGTTAAATCCCACATACTCAGCCTCTCTCTGACAGCTTACCATACTTACCATATATATATATATACATACCGAAAACCCATTCTCAGGAATTCGTCTCCCATCATTTGCTGTGCATTATAAAAAGTTTTTATTTCAATCAGTAGGACATGGTTGTCCTTAGCACTATCAGCGGCCAATAACCAGCTCGAAGGTGGTAACATAACTACATCTCTAAGCCAATACATTTTACTATCTTTGGCTATTATCATTACTTGTATTTCAGATAGAAACCTTGGTTTTGAAATTGTCAAGATATGTGTTGGGATGGTTCTGCATCAAAATTATTATTCCGTTAATTGCTTCATTTTGATAGCATAATAGTAGCTGCCAGAGCCTGTTATTTGTATCAAGTGACATTCAGATAAAGCTTCGAGTCAGGAAACAGCTGTATACAATATGTGGAGCAAATATGATAATAGTGTATTATCATTGTATTGTGTCGTGTTCTGAGACAATCTATCTCGGAATAAATTACTTTGGAGAGGTTGATCATCCGTGCGAGCTTTCAATATCATGGGTGTTTGAACAAAGTGGCGGTGAATGAATTTTGAGCTCTTTTGAACTAATGATTCAGAGAGTATGTATAAGTTCAGTTAAACCAAGATTTACGATGAGATCGGCCACATTGGATAAATTAAAGAGTTCTCGACTTATTATCACGGGAATTCCACACTATGCTGTAGAAGAGAAACACTGGTTAGAATGAATGTGTTTCTTTGAATTGATAGTTGGCAAGGAATTTAGAATGATTGAAGATCGTAAACACGCATGATCGACGAAGGTTCTATGAGACTACTACAATCGGCCATCTCTCGCAAGGAGATTGAAATTGACAAAATTGCGAACATTAATAAAAACAACTCATCTTTCGTATCTGGGTGCAGAACTCATCCAAAAGTCTGGCTTTGTATAATACAACTTGCTATAATGACGAGCTTACTATAGTGTTGAGTGTTTGGCATAGTAATTTCCAGCAAAAATGGAAGTAAAGAAGATTATCATGTAGTACCTCCGTACACATGTGCTTGTACTGTACTTACATATGGTATACGGAGGTAGTGAAAACACGACACATGGGAAAGAATCGGAAATCCTATTTATCGAGCAATTGAGCACTTAAGAATGCCAAGAATTCCAGAATTCACTGAGGTTTATATTCACTTGAAATAGCCGGGTGATTCAACACAGCCCAACGCGCAATAATTCGCCACGCTTAAAATCGTTGCCAGATTCATAAATCGCAACACCAACTGACCGTGAGCACGCACTCTTTCAACACCCCACTTCCCACAGCAAAAACCAAATCCAACCCATAAAGATGTCTTCCGAGCAAAAGAAACTGTCTTTGAAGGACCTCCGTACGGTCTCCAAACAGGTTCTGCAGGATCTCCGTGAACTTCAGCATGAAGGCAAGACGCTCCCCGATATTCTCTACAACTACCGCCTCCAAGAGGGAAGACTCGTGCGCAAGAAGAAACGTGCAGGAAGCATTTCCGGAGAAGAGGCTGCGAAGGAGGAGATGGAAGAGCAGAAGCAGAAGCAGAAGCAGAATGATGTGAAGGAGTCCACGGCCGATGATGTTGCTCACGCTGCTCACGCTGCTACGACCAGCCCGACTACACCAGCTAAACCCCAGCCATACCCAGGTACTTGAGAATCCAGCCTTGGTATGTATGACATCCTCATCGATGGACCAGCCGATGTAAGCCATTTCTGGTCTAACAAGCCATACCTAGATAAACGAGATCACGATAACGACTTCACGAACTGGTTATGTTTACTTAAGGTACTTAATGTTAATGGAATTGCTCTGCCCTTTAAAATATGGAGACTATGGTTTCCCCCAATTCGTGACGTCCGTTTGATCTTTTCCCCCAGCCAGCCGCCTCGGCAAGGCTGGCCTTATTTTCAACTACATCCCAGCTGCTTCCAAGCCAAGTAAACTCCCCAATCTACTTCTCTCACCACATCACAATGTCTTCATCCCTTCCTCTACAAATCGCCGAAACGATTCAAACTGCATCCATAAATCACGCCCCAGACCCCTCACACGACCTCAATCCCTCCACCACAGCCTCAGAGAAGGTACCTGTAACAGTCTCCCCACACACCTCCGCTTCAGACCACTCTCTGGACAACTACGCATACGATGACGACGAGGGCATTGATGATGAGAATGAGGAAGAGATACCATATAGTGTGATCCGGCCTTTGCCGCGAAAAGCAGCGTTGCCCCCTTTACCTGATTTGAGGTTCGAGCAGAGTTATTTGGCTAGTATTGCCAATGCAGATACCACGGCAAAAGTAGTTTTTATCACTATTCGCGACCAAGTAAGTTATTCGCACCTTTAAATTATACTGTTCAATCGCTAACGGTCTTCAAAGATATTGCAACCACTCCTCCAAGGCACAGTCCTAACGCTCGGCCTACTAGGTTGGCGGTATTGGAACAGAAGCGCACAGCTGAGCGGAGGCTCACTAGGGGCAAAGGTACGGAGATGGTGGTACCGAACAAACAATTGGCCGATAAAGGAAAATTTGAAGAAATTTGGGCAGGATCGGAAGCTAGCCGCGGAGTTGGGAGATGTGAGCTGGAAAGACCCCACGATGGGCTTTACTGACTGAGACAATACAGTTTTATCAAAATCAAAGCTCATACAGTGATTAAAAGAATCCTAGATCGCATGCAACTCGTGTACGATAAAAATGAGTACATAATGGATTCCTAGAGCTTCGTCCGCAAAACGTGAGATGCATAACGTATGCTTGCAAGAATCACGGCTTCCATGTCACGTCTCCCCATATAGGAATGGCCCCTGGCACCACCATCGTTTCTCCCATGTCATCTTCTTCTTCACGGCCATCATAAGACAGTCCACAATGAAAAAAATTGGTAGCTTCTCTTTGATTGAGCGTGTCATCCTTATGTGCAGGGGCCATGCTAATCTTCTCTGTATCGTTTCAAATTGACCAAATGCCCGCAGGCGAGGAAAGGAAAAAAGACTTTGGAAGAGACGACAGGTTTATATAGAAAGTCATAGGGCGACTAGCGGAGCTAGTGAGTCAGAGTCAGAGTCAGGGAAACCAGGAGGGCTGTTGCCTGTGCTGGTGAATTTCCACACCGGGAAATTCCCGAAAAACTTATTTGGAGTTCGTTGATAGCCTAAATAACAATCATACCCTTTTCAGAATTGCAGATGTTGGGCGATACCGTAGGCAGTAGAGATCTGACCGATCGGTCAAAATGGCGTAAATATCGATAAGCGTTATAACGCCAAGTAACATTAAATCTCACGAATAGAATTAAGATGCTATTGTAGCTGAGTCTCATGCCAGTATTAATTTTTCTTTGTTGAACTCTTTTGTACGAGTTCAGACTGTTACTAAAATGGGTATCTACCTGTGTGATACATGCCGCACCTTGGTTGCATGATTCAGGGCAAGTGTTACGATACTCTGCCACCATTGCGCGTTCCAAACGCCTTTTTTTACCATGTCTAATCTCACAAATGATACCCCAAATTTTTGCCACCATAGTAAACATAGTCGTTAATCATGAATCTCCAGAAAGCTGAACGGATGCTGGGAACAAGTGTGTCTTTTCTGGACTGCCTCTAAATGCAAGTGTTGGTGAAATAGGTGGGATAGTAGCTGGCTGCGTGATTGCGATTGGTTTTGGTGGTGTCCCTGGTGTCGATTTGTGATCGTCAAATGGTATTGCCACACCTTCTTTGTTGGCTTCTTTATTTGCACTACGGATATCCTTCTCCGTGCTTACTTCAGGAGGAGCAGCTTGAACTGTGGAAGTGGGACTCGACCCAGGTGACTGTGACTTTCGAATTTTGATCAAAGTCTTTTTTTCTGGAGTAGGGGTCTTGACCGCAAGCTTAACCACAAGAGTCTTCTTGTCCGCGTCCACATCTGACATCGCTTCGTCTGAGAGCTCATCCTGATCGTCGACATCACTCTCAAGTGGAATTATCTCATCTTCTTCCTCATCGTCACCATAATCTTGCTCACTTGCATCGTCCTCATCACTGTCCATCTCGTCGACTGAGTTATAACCTTCAATATGTGCCTTTCCTTTCGCGCCCCAACCGTTCGTAATCTTCACCGTAGCAGCTCGCCGTGGCCTACCTTCAACTGACTCTTCTGGCTCTTCACTGGTTCCGTCATACCCTCCAGATTTGACACTAGGAGGAGCTTGTCCGCTGAGCATCGTCTCTCCATACATCCCTCCCTGACGGGACTTGACTTGCCGACCACTCTGGGTTACAGTAGGGCCTTCGATTGGAGAGTGATTGCGAGTATTGCGAGTGGAGCGTCGATTTGTAGTGGCGTCAGAAAAGCTTTCGTCTTCCCCATCAGAATAGGTATATTTCATACGCTTGCCTCTTGTACGACCTTCATACATCGAGAAATTGGGTTCAGGGCGCTTGAACTGTTGCTTGCGTGCTTGTCGATACTCACGGCGCTTGCGTTTCTAGGAGAAATTTTAGTCCTAATATCACACTGCACGGTCACAATCACTTACCTCTTCAGTTGCTTCAAATCGAGGAACAGCTGCTAACATCTTTCCACTCAAAAGTCTAGCCTTCTGTCCCCTATCTTCTTTCTCTAGCTTCTCTGCCAAAGCCGTCAACTCGTCGATGCTGCCAGCAACGCTCCACCATGTTCGCTTGATGCCAGTATGATTGCTCTCCCTATAAACCCTAAAATGTGTATCATCCAATCCTTCAATAAGGTAGTAGCGGCGCTTGTCGCCGTCAGTTCCCCAAGGCTGTACGGAGAGTGGTTGGTTCATATCATCTTCGTGGCGGTTTTGTTTGTATGATGCAGTTATTATTCCCTTGACAATATCAGATGAAGAGAGGGACCAGAGGACGAGCGTTCGGAGGAGAGTAAGCTATAGCACAATTAGCTGAGTACTAGGAGAATCAAGAAATCATAAGCCTTACTCGCTGGGTGGGTTGCATAGTGGCGAACGTAGCTCCTTGAGAGAGGGGGTTTTTGGCCTCCCAGTCCTTTGCCCATTGCGACTTGTGTGTTTGCACAGCTTCCTCTAGTGCTCGATTATAGTGGCCAGGCCTGTAAACAAGTTTAGCTTTCCAACACTCCAGCACCGAAACGAACAAGCTTGCAGCTTGAGGGACTACCCACTTTACATCTTGCTTTCGGTTCAACAACAGACCAAGGACAGCACAAAGGAATAGTTCCACATGTTCTCCAGGCACGGTATCTACAACGTCACGCTCAAGTTCCTGGGGGCCGAAGTTTGGAAGGGACTTTGGAAATGCCTCCGTAAACCTAGCTCGGTACATGACAATGAACTACAGAATTGTCAGTGACGATTCGGGACGATAGTAACGCGTTTCGTACGTGTAAGAACGCGACATTAAGGTTCAATACTTACAGCGATGTCTGGATTATCGGCCAACACGTATTCATGGTCTGGAGAAGGATCGCGCTTTGGTCGGGGAGGAGACTTGGGCACTGGGGGAGCTGCACCAGGCTTTGGGGCCTTTGAGAAGAACTTGAGAATGCCATTCTTTTTGGTCAATTGTAAAGTCTCATCCTCAGAGGGAACAGAGGACAGCTCGGAGGAATCGTCGTCGCTCATGGTTGTGGAGTTGGGTCGTGAAGTTGGGCTGCGTCCTTGATGATGGGTGGAGTTACGGAGTACGTTGGCGGAGGTGGAAAGGCGAGAGTCAAGAAAGTTTGAAGTGGACGCCGCCCGCCCCAGCAATAATTATTGGTCTGAGCTCAAAAGGGCACTATATCACTATGTCACTTTGTTACGCTGGCTTCCATAAAGAAGTTTTAGATTTAATTATTGTTTATTGTCCAAATGGCAATTAAGGCTGCCAGCCAAGTCCAAATGTCGTTCTAGTCGCTGTTTTGGAGGCCCTATGTCTACATGCCATCGTTATGTGATCCAAACGCATCCCCTTTGTCCGTCTCCCTCTATCTTTTTTCAATAACATTCTCCTCTACCTGGCTATCCTCCTTGAATGACAGAGCAGCATAGGACTGCCAACCTCGTACGTACATGTCGTCGTCGTTTCATCTCTCCATCATAGGAAGCCATCGCAAGCCGTAAATCTCATTGCCTGCGATCGGTAGCGAAGCGAAATCAAAAGTTAGGAATGAAATTTCCAGGTGGGCTGGAAATTCAAAGGATGGCCTGACTAGAAAGATCTGATTCCCATGAATCTTTCACCCACGCCTACCTAGAGTCGCAATCCACGATTTCGCTTATCCCTTTGCTCAATTGCATTGTCTCTAGCCCTTTCCCAGACTCTTAATACTGCATCAAACTCCCACCATCCTTAATGGTAAAGGAGGCCCAAATGACAAACTGAAAGATCTGGGTGATTTGACTCCTTTAAGGAAATTTGAACGCACAATAGCAAACATCTGCCAGGGGATCTTAAAATGCTAGGTAACATAAAGTGGGAACAAGATAGGCGCTGGAGCCATCGTGAGTTTGAGTTGAAGGATTGTTGCCGTATCGCATATTAGAAACCCAGTGATTTTGTCAGGCTTCTCAACACGGTCAACGATGAACAACCACCCCACTCTGCCAATCAAATGAAATTCAAATAAAAAACATTCATGTGAAAAGCTATCAACTTTTGTGAAAAAGGAAATTCCCAGATTCTGAACTTGTTTTGAAGGTAAGGCCCAGATCAACTAGATCCGTTGAAGTCCAACTTCCAGGACCAATGACCTGCGGACGTGGCAAAACAAATTAAAATTAAAATTAAACGTATATAAGAATGAGAAGCTGTATGAGCAGGATATGCTGCTGAGAGAAACCGACTTGGTCTCATGGTTAACCATCCCTTATTGTTCTCGGCCATTAAGGCACTGTTCGATAAGAAACCTTGACAGGAGCCCGCATATGTAATGGGAACTTTCGGCATGGAAGCATGACTTTTTGAGTAGTACAGCTGACTTTGAGGTGTTGATCTATTTTCTGGTAGCAAGATGTTGTTGCATTAAAATCCAGCCTCGCCAGCTCAGCCTTTTTGTCGAGACTCACGTGATAGTTGCTGACTTCTTAATCACAATTAACAGTTGATGGATTTTTTATATAATGTAGAGAGCAGAGGTGTAATCTCCTATTATCACAAAGATCTGGTCGGATATTCAATTCACATAAGCTGTCGGGTCTGTGTCGCCTCTGTTCTTCGTCACGTATAGCGAAAACGCTAAGCTGTTTCTGGACTAGGCGAAGCGATCGCACACAACCAAATTCCGCCAACTTCTGAATTTGAGGACCTCAAAGCACAACGTCGACAACCACGCATCATGGGTCGCGTTATTCGTAATCAGAGAAAGGGTCGTGGCTCGATCTTCACAGCCAACACCCGCCTCAACAGCAAGTCCACCTATCTTATCTGCTTGACCGTTGCGCAAGCCTGCACAAATTTCATCAACAGCGTCTACCGTTTCCTGGATCTTCATTGCTAACTTTTTTGCTTCTAAACAGAGAACCCAGCTGCCTTCAGACAATTGGACTATGCGGAACGCCATGGTTATATTCGGGGAGTTGTAAAGGAGTAAGTACTAGAGGGAAAGCCAAATCGTTCTGTAGGCTGACTTTTGCGAAGTATTATTCACGATCCTGGACGTGGTGCACCACTCGCAAAGGTCCAGTTCCGTGATCCTTACCGATTCAAGCTTCACACCGAGACCTTTATCGCCAACGAGGGAATGTACACAGGACAATTCATCTATGCCGGAAAGAACGCCAACCTTACTGTCGGAAACATCCTTCCTCTCGGCTCCGTTCCTGAGGGAACTGTTGTCACAAACGTAGAGGAGAAGGTCGGTGATCGTGGAACTCTCGGACGCACATCTGGAAACTACGTTACCGTCATTGGCCACAACCCAGATGAGGGAAAGACCAGAGTCAAGCTCCCATCTGGCGCAAAGAAGGTCATCAAGAGTAGTGCACGAGGCATGATCGGTATTGTTGCTGGAGGTGGAAGAACCGACAAACCATTGATGAGTACGATTTCTGGGAGTGCTAGTATAATAGTACATTTTGCTGATTAAAGTAACAGAGGCCTCGCGTGCTAAGCATAAGTTCGCTGTCAAGCGCAACTCATGGCCTAAGACTCGTGGTGTTGCCATGAACCCCGTCGACCATCCTCACGGAGTATGTATATTCTTTGGACTCAGAGAAATTTTGGATCTAACAATTTCTAGGGTGGTAACCATCAACATATTGGTAAGGCTTCAACTATCTCGAGATACGCTGTCCAAGGTCAAAAGGCTGGTCTCATCGCTGCTCGGAGAACTGGTCTGCTACGTGGTACTCAAAAGGTTAAGGACTAAATTGATTGATGAGGTTTTCATTGCATATGGGACATGCTGGCTACGCATCTTTGTATTTCCAGGAGCTTGGGGATAGAAACAAAGAACTTGACACATGCGCGGAGTTCCATTTACTAGTGACCATTCATAATCACCGTTGACCCCTCTTTCCATATATCTTGTAATTGTACTCTATAGCCCGCCAATTTTGTCGAGTATGAACTGTTTGGGGCTTCATATAATTACTGACTCGATATGTTACTATATAACCTCTGATACGCTTTCCCTCAATAAAACACAGTTTCTCGGACACTTTTACTAATTTTCGGGAGAAGAAGCATCCCCCGTACGACACTTGGCATCAACTAAAACCCCACCATGAACCCCACCACATTCGAAAACAGACCTTCCTTCCATATTGCAAATCTCCAAAATTCACATTCAATCAAAATGGCACCTAATCAATACGCTCTCCTCTGCCTAGAAAACCCTTTGCTTGGTATGTTACTGCTTTCCCAAGTTTTCTCGCACGTCAGCTCCTCTTGGTGCTGAGTAAGTGTGTCTTCGGGAGATCCGATTCTTCAAAAAAGGCTTCAACAAGCAATTGCAGAATGACGGAGGCGTCGAAGCTCTATCGAACGCAGTTTATATAAAATTATATATATTGAGGTCTTTCGGACAGCAGCTGAAAATAAAGAAACCACGGAGAAAGAGATGCCTTTCTGAAAACTCAGACTAACCTTTCTGCCCAGATATTCAAGCTTTTGGTGACGAAGCGCTGCTTTCTAAGTATGGCCTCAAACCTAATGATGCCATCCTTGCCGAAGAAAAGCATTTAGGCATCTATGAAGACCTCCTCAACAACTATTCCGCAAAGCTCATCGCTGGAGGCGGAGCCCAAAACACAGCTCGAGGTGCCCAATACATCCTTCCTGACAACTCCGTAGTCTACCTTGGGGGTGTTGGCGACGACAAATACGCAGCCATCCTTCACGATGCCGTTAAGACCGCAGGTCTCCGTGTCGAATACCGAGTTGACAAAAAGGAGAAAACTGGACGTTGTGGTGTTGTGATTACTGGGCATGACCGCTCCATGGTTACTGATCTCGGCGCTGCAAATCATTATGATCTGGAGCACTTGAAGAGTCCTGAGGTATGGAAGTTGGTGGAAGGTGCCACGCATTATTTCGTTGGTGGTTACCATCTCACTGTCTGTCCACCAGCCATCCAGGCTCTTGCTGAGGAGGCAGCAAAGAGCAATAAAGTGTTTGTGTTTTCACTGTCTGCACCTTTCATCCCTCAATTCTTCAAGGATCCACTTGATGCCAGTGCTCCTTACTGGGATTATGTCATTGGTAATGAGACGGAGGCGTTGTCTTATGCTGAGAGCCATGGGTTGGGTACGAAGGACATCAAAGAAATTGCTAAGCATTTGGCTGCGTTGCCAAAAGCGAACAAGGCAAGGGATAGAGTGGCTGTTATTACTCAGGGCACTGATCCTACTATCGTGGCCGTCAATGGAGAGATCAAGGAGTATCCAGTCCATGCTATTGAGAGCTCTAAGATCAATGATACTACTGGTGCTGGTGATGCGTTCGCTGCTGGCTTCACTGCTGGTTTAGTCGCAGGTGTCCCTCTTGCACAGGCTGTTGACCAAGGACAATGGTTGGCTAAGTTGAGCATTCAGGAATTGGGCCCTTCGTAAGTCACCTCCCTGCTTTTTCACTCTCACATGCACGGGAAATTATTCGATGATACGGAGCAAGTTCGCTTTTATGCTCAAGACCTATGCTACTTCCTCCCTGAAACACTCCCCCATTGCAGAAAAGCAGACTAATAACATCCCATCATGTAGATTCCCATTCCCAAAGCAGACCTACCAGCAATCAAGCCAGTAAGACTGGCTAAGAACATTCCTTTGTTACCATCAAACTATTTTGGACGGCGTTCGGTAAAGGTTTCAACAACGGGAGCGTCTACAACCCTTATGCTGATGAGGTCATGACTGATATGACTTAAATTGATCCTCCACGATCGAAATTATAGAAAATTTTATACCACGAAAAGCCACTCCCCATCTTTCCATTGACAAAAGCTTTTCATAACTTTAATTGTGACTCTTGACATTTTGACCGATATTTTCAAAAGTGTAGCTCAGATGACCCACGCTTATAGCGGTTGGCAGTACTGTTACGTGATGGCAACCGTAAAAAGATGGTAATTTTGTTGTATCCGTCCTATCTTTAGGTGAGATTGGACATTACTAAACCAATACTTCATCCACCTTGGCCGCCAGGAGGCGTTTGCGAATAGGTACCTTGAGCATGCTGGCTACCATCCCAAATTGAGCTGTTAAGCATGGTGGATCGATCAAAGTGACTAGCACCAGTATACGCTGTGGTATTTTTGTTATTGCTTGCCGTGAATGCACCGCTTGGCGTTCCAATAGGATTGTTGCCATATCGAGCAGGAGTGGGATTGCCGTAAATGCTGCTGCCATCCGTGAACGCAGAAGACTGGGTAGGGAAGTATCGCTGAGATAGGGTATCATGCAACATTCGAGCAACTGGTTGTTCAGCAATAGAACTGGAACCCAAGGACTGGCTACCCCATGAAGAGGTATTGTGGCCAGGTATCTGGCGTTGGCCAGTCATTGCATCAAGGGCATCTGCAGCAGCTAGTTGACGCTCACGGGAGGTATAATGGAAGGGTGGTCGTCCAGTGGAAAGTCGTTCGGGGCTAGTAGGCTGCAGCTCATTTGGCTTCGGCGTGAATGCCGTTTTCCAAATACCGTTCAGGCTTGGAAGCATATCGGGCTTGCCTTGATGAGTATACACTCCATTGCTAGCTATAGGGGCGAAAACCTCGTCTGCGGTGCGGCTGTGCATACCATATGAAGTATCGTCGCCAGTACGATGGCTCTTGCTCGTACGTTGGCTAGCTGTTCGTTGATTGCCGTTTGAATTATCAACGAGTTGGTCAACCATGGCATGCATATAAGTGTCGATGCTTGCGCGAGACGCAGGTGCTTCAAAATTCTCGGGTCTGGGAACAATTTGGCTGGCAGAATCCTCAGGTTTGACAGGACTGCTTGTGAGCGCTGGTGGGCTTGGTAGAGTAGAAGCAGAACCTTGGAAATTACCTGCATGAACCTGTACCGAGTTATCGGTCTCGACGTAGGAGAATTCTGCAGTGCCCGTAACGACTTTGATGGGGGAGCTGTCTTTGCACTGCAAGGTCAAGGCACAAAGAAGAACATCTCGTACGCGAGCTAGCATTTCAGTATCAGGCGGACTTCTCTTGACGCCCTTATCACTAAGTCTGTGCTTCAGGTTATTGTTTCCGTCCACGTAGAGGTTGCTCTCGCACGTAATTTCTGGGTCTCGGAAAGGTTTGAAACCAATGGTGCTCTCATCCTCCTTGAGCAGGTAGTTGACGGTGGGTAGGTCCCCAGTCGGGAAGAACTTGACAACTCTGGACATCACCTCTGCATATAAGCTCCACATGGCCTTGATATGAAGGTGCAGCTGGATCTGGGCGTTATCAGGAACGTTGATGATAATATTGGACTGCGAGACAAGCCAGGTGCTATACTGGCGGAGAGCTGGTAAAATTCTACGTGCGACAGCGGTGAACATCTTTCCACTGTTGTTAGCTTTCGATACATTTGCACCATTTGGCAAATCTTGTCCACTGCTTGAATCTTCAATCTCTGGGTGTAAAGTTTGAAGTAGGACGTGGAGAAATCTCACGTTCAGTCGAAGGAAGAAGTAGAAGGATTGGATAGCTTCAGCAGTGACATCGGCTCCCTGTTCTTTAACTCGTTCCTCGGCATAATATCCAGCAGCAATGTTGACAATGACGAACTTCTCTAATTTTGCCTCGAACTTGTCCTCCTTCAGCAGGAGAGGGAGGCGAGAGAGAACCTCACTTTCAAGCTCATTATGGCCTGTGAAAATAACGCCTTTGAATAATTTGGCATGCAGTCGAACAAACCACAGCGTAAGGGTGGACTCGTTATCTGTCTTGGATCGTGAAACAAGCGACTTCTCCCACAAGGTGGTGATCTTTCTAAACTCTACTTCAAGGTTCTTAGTAGCGAGTGGGTGTGGCTCCTTAACAGCGATCGCACGGTAGAGGTGGTAGAGAGCATCCAGATGGTTCTGATCAGCCAGTGCAATGACAGCCATCTGGTTATGCGAGCTTCCAGAATCGGGGCAAAGGTCCGCAGCCAAACCATAGAAGCCAAGTGCGCCCTCCCAACTACGGGTCTCAGGGGTAAGCCTAACCTCATTACGATACCGAGACAGATCTCCGAGGCGCAAAAGCGTGGTATGGCAGGATTGTTCGACAAGGTGCTTGATATGAGGGGATGCATCGATTCGGTTGTCCACAGATTGTCTACTGAGTGACATGCACTGTGCAATCCGGTTCAATCCTTCAATCCCACCAAAATGAGAAGCAAGGCGCTGGATATAACCGGTGTAGAAGAATCGGGTTTCCTTGATGAAGTCTACATAACGCTTCTCATACTTGCGACGCTCCACCTTCTTCTCTCGCACGTTTTCGCGGTAGTGGTCGACTAGCTTCTTAAATCGTTGCTTGATTAAGCCATGCGTATTCCACAGGTGCGTCTCTACTTCTTCGTCGACGGCGAACTGAAAGTCCATGAAGATGGTTTCTTGACAAGCAGTGCGCATTCTGTTGAATTATTAACGGGCGACGTATAAGAGAGAACTAGGAGCTTACCCTTTGATAAACTGGTCAATCTCATCAAAGGAGGGGCTCTCCTCCTTGTTCTTGAGCGCAGTCACAATGTTGTTCTGGATCATTTTGGCATATCTACTTATGTTAGCCTGGCTGGAGAAAGTTAACACTGGCGGCCATGGTTTTGCTTACTGCCACTTGATCTTGGGGTCCGGCATGATTGCTGGTTATTTGTTGGCCACCATACGATACGCCAGAAGCAAACCGACGGTTATGTTGCGTTAGATCTGTTTTGTTCTTGCGATTGTCGCAAATCCGAGGACGGGGCAGTGTAGCATTGCGAAAAGATGGGTGTGCTTGAGTTTGGGTTGGACCGCATGAATGGCACTAACGCGCGCTGGACTGGTGTGGTGAGTGAATAAAAGATCAAAGGTAGCGGAATGAAGTGTATATTGGAATGAATTATATGTTGGCCAAAGACAGCGGTCAATGAGCAAGGTGTTGCTTCAACCCAGGCTTTTTTTGGAGTGAGATTTCCAGTATCAATGAGGCAACCTGACGATCAATGATGTGTCGGCCCCTGCACCCCTTGGCGATCCACCACATAACCTTATTAACCCTTTGTTCTTACCAGACTGAACTTATGCCGCAAGGCTGAAAGGTCATGTGATAAGGCTGGTTCAACTTCAGAAGAAACCCTTCTGACGTAAGAACATCTATAAGGGTACAGGAGTTTGGTTGTTGAGATTGGCTTCCTTTTGATCTCGATTGTAATTCACCCGCCTCTCAGTATATGACCCTGACCGAAAGGAAAACTCTACAGTCAGTTTACAGCTTCATTCCCTCCGCCTTACTCTATGTACAGTACAGTGCACATCACATCACATCACATCCAACCCCTCCATATGCCAAGACACAAGGCTGTGGCTCTCTCTCTCTCTAGAATGTCAACCAAAAGTTAGTAAAACAATATTCATGTATGGACTAGGCTATTGCTGCATCTATCCCGCCGAACACCAAAAGCCCACAGGCCACAGCAAAGGAGTCTTGATATCAGAGCTGTAAATGCAAGAAAAATAAGCAGAGGAAAAAGGGAATCTGTCAAAGTAAATGCCCCGCCTTCAGTATGTCTGCTTCTGGAGTTAATCAGCATGGAAAGAGATCTAGAGAGCCCGAGTCAGGATCAGACAGCTCCTCTACAGACTGTTCAGACACAAATAGTAGACCGTCTATACCAACTCCCCTTCCAATCACGACCCAACATATCTCTCAATCTTCAAAGATTATTCATCTCGACTCGGAGAGCGGTGAACGGATCCCTTTAGCAAGTCAAATGCTATGCTCCCTCGCAGGCCATCGGCACACGCTTTCCTTTGCGTCGTACGAAGAGTATGAGGTACACTACAATAAAACCCATGTCAACAGGTGCCTTGAGTGCCACAAGAACTTTCCAACGGAGCATTTTCTAAATCTTCACATCGAAGAAACTCACGATGCTTTGGTGTCTGTCAAGAGGGAGAGAGGAGACAAAACTGTAAGCCCATCCTGTCAAGTTCATCTTTCATGAAGCTAATCTCGTACCACAGTACTCTTGTTTTGTTGAAGATTGTGACAAGAAGTGCTCAACTCCCCAAAAGAGACGCATGCACCTGGTTGACAAACACCTCTTCCCCAAAGACTATGATTTCTACATTGTGAAGGATGGTATTGACAACCGCAGTTCAATGTTGAGATCAGGACGTCACCGAAGAAAGAGCTCCGCGGCACACAACTCAATAAGCACAGACAGCAAACCAAAGAGCTCTGCTCGCGGTTCACGAGCCGGGGCCGAGAAACAAGATTCCAGCAAAAGTCCTTCGGTTTCAGAAATATCTGAGGAAAGCAAGCCTTTGACTCCTCCATCTTCGCGAGATAATGATGATATGGTGGATTTGGCCGGTGCTATGTCCTCACTAAAATTTGTTCCGCCAAGTGTGAGATTTGGACGGGGAAGGGGGAAGGGATTCAGTAGGACATGATATGAGTTTATGAGTTTACGATTTACAATGATTGGAGATTCTATCTCTGAAGCGTCTGCTGCAGTAGAGCCCAGTGTGGACTATATTAAATAAAGAACTTCTCTTTAATGAACAACCAAAGCAGTTCCAATCTTGGTAGAGTTCAGCGAATAATATCTTGTGTGACATGCACCATTAGCCCCTATCAGCGCCTTATTGATGTAAGTGCTAACCACTCTCACAATTCTTCCCCTGAAAATCAACCTAGGCATCCGACAGCTTGTTTTTTTTATTTTACTGGGTCTAGATACAAGACAGAAAGGAAAGGATAATCAACTTCTAAGAGAGAAGTTAAGCAAGCTTCTGGCAGAACAGAGATTTAAGCGATTTCTTCTTTGTCTGCTTATTTGGAATTTCTTATGAATTACAAGAGAGGAACCAGAGTTTAAGAGTGATTTTGGGATGTTATTTGCCTTCGCAGCTACATTAAAATTCGATTTTGGGTCTCTTTTCGAGAGTTTGCAGCGTGGAGCTTCAGCTTGCAGTAATGATGAAGTTTCTGTCTATTAGGAGCGGGAATAGGATGGTGATGTTGTTTCTTTGTTCGACCACTTACCGAAACCAGGGATTAAGCACAGCTTTGCTACTTACCTTTCTGACTTGTGTTACGGTTGCAGTTTCCAACTGTCTCTTTAGATGTGCTATTCATGGTCTCCTAAAAACCACTGGGACTAGACCCACAATAGATATATTGAAAAGGGGTAGTCTCGCTTAAACTAAGCAATTTGGAGATACCTTTCATTTCTGCACTCTGATAATTCTAATAGGTCGTTGAAGATTTTCTTATTGCCCTTTTCTCTTTTCTTTTGGGTTATATGACATGAAAACCCCCCAAAGAAGGGTTTATGAAGCCTACCTGGCGTTTACGTATGTTATAATGCAACTTCTAAACAATGCGGGATTGCAATACAAAGGTAGTCAGAATGAAGATACTGTACCGTGCCTAGGTGAGGTGTTTACTTTTGTAATATTTAACTTTACCTTACAGTTTCCCATAGTAGGAAAAGGCCAAAACCACATATCTGCTGAATACGTATGAAGGATGTGATAATACACGATAGAGACAATGTCCATCAGAAATCAAATAAAACATGTAGGTTTTGATATGAAACGTTGCTTTTTCGTTATTTTAGGGGTATCAAAACTCATAATCCTCTATTACCTAAAACGCCATAATTGTCCGGACAATATACAAGTCAGTTCCACGGTTCGTTTCGTGTCATTAAAAAATGCCCATTCGTGCTCCCCATCCGTTACCTTGTGGATTAATCGCAATCTGGTAAGGAAAGGGATTTGCTTCGCTTGTTGTGATCGGTGGGATGTGATCTTTTTCTCTGTTGACAGTGGTCACAATCTTCATCGCTGCTTTCAGCAGCATAGCCTCCATAGCTTTCCTGACCTTTGCTCTTTCTATAAGACATCCCTGGTCAGCAATACTCTTTGCGCATTTATGTTAATGTTCATACCACTTTCAGTTCTTGGGGTTGCTAGCGTGACGTCCAGCGTCCACTGTTCCCAACACACCTCTTCCTCCCCCTTAGTGAACCAAGCCTTCCGTCTCTTCTTTTCAAAGAACTGCACCGCTAGAGAACCTCTCACTCCTGTATTCCTAGCCCCCATATCCGAACTTGTGCCCAGCTGGCGAACAAGGGAGGCTGTTCTTTGATCGATCAAGGTCTCCAGCTCTACATCTTCCACCACCGGTAGCGTCAGATCGAGAACATCGCGAGTCTTCGGCCGGATCGAAGGGAAGAATCTATGGAAGAATATGGTGTGCAGTATGCCTATTGATCGTTCCACGTCAGTTAAAGGGCTTGGTCAGCAGGAGAGGAGGGGAGGTTACCTCGGACAACATCTTTGACGGATGACGGATCTGCGAAAACCTCAATGATATATTCTGGAGGTCGCCGTGTATCCATTGCTCAGCTAGTCTATCTGTTGAGATACTTTGATGGTGCGATGTGGAGTTTGTGTTTACACTTGGGATGCACGATCCACGGAGCACACCAACAGATACAGAGTCACTCTAGATAAGTAGAGGGGTGATAAGACTCGCTTTCCGAGCCCGCCAAGCGAAACCCCAGCGAGCCCCAGCCTACCCTGGTTCACCAGCCACAATTGCTGGTTGTCAAACTTACCGAGGCCGAAACGATCTGGTCACCATAACGGAGAACCACCACCCACAGAAGAGTGAGTTAAGTACCAAACTGCCTGCTCCAGACCATTTCAAGTCTCTTAATTACATACTTCTCACACGGTATGTCAACACCGGAAATACTCTCCTACGAACAATGATCGCCGCCACTCGCAAATGGCTTCGGCGGAACAGAACTCCCTTTGCGATTGGATTCGGGGTTCTGGGGGTTGGTTATGTGGCGACACAATATGTTATGGGCAAGATATCAGATGCCCGGCAGAGAATGAGTAGTGATCGTATTGCGAGAGAGAAGTATATGAGCCTGTCTTAGTCGATGGGCCGCAACACTGACACAATCAGTCTACGTCGTCGATTCGAACAGAATCAAGAAGATTGCACATTCACAGTGCTAGCCCTTCTTCCAACTGCCACAGACAACATACTGGCGGAGCTAGAAACGGAACGCATAACTTTCGAGTTACAGCAACAAAAGGCTGCAAAATTGGCCCGCAATGGCGAGATCCATCCATCAGAACTCGGTTCGGGTCCTCCTAGCGTGACTGATGATGATGGCAGGAGCATGGCAAGTCTGCAAAGCGAGAGTGGTATACATGCAAGTCAACTGGGGATTCCACCACAAAGCCTGGTTGGTGATGGCCTTCAGGATGGGGGGCAGAACGTACAAAAGGCAAAGAAATCTAAATTACAATTGTGGAATGATCTCAAGATCAGTGGTGAGTGTTGAGGAGTTTTTGATTCAACCCATTGGCTCACAGAATTATAGCTATAACCCGAGCCTTCACCTTAATATACACGCTAGCCCTACTTACACTTCTTACGAGGGTACAGCTTAATCTTCTAGGCCGAAGAAGCTATTTGTCAAGTGTAGTTTCTTTAGCTACTGGGGGCATGGATCAGTCAACTATTAGTCTGGAAAACCATGACGATGACAATCCCGATCAAGCGTATGGGAATGACTTTGAAACCAACAGACAGTACTTGACATTCAGTTGGTGGCTTCTCCATCGAGGTTGGAGACAGATCATGTTGAAAGTAGATGAGGCGGTCAGAGAGGTATTTGGTAGTATGAGCCCAAGAGAGGACGTATCTCTGCAGAAATTCTCGGAATTAACCCTCGAGGTTCGAAAGAAGGTGGAAGGTGCAACGGGAGCTGATAGACAAGCACATAGATGGTTGGAATATCTACTACCGGCAAAGGAGGAGGAAACTTTTGTTCTCAGGGAGTCCGGCATGAGCACCGAAACCGCATCTACAGAGTCTCCCTTAGGCAACCCACTCCGACGATTATTAGATGAGACATCAGATCTTATCGATTCTCCACCGTTCTCCCATGTCCTTACTCTACTTCTCGATGCTGGTTTCTCCACGCTGGTGGATCAGAAGATTTCACAGCAAGTATACAAAATAGCACCCACCCCTGATTCACCAGATGCACCTGCACCAAGAATTACCGAAATTATCGATCCTAAGCCAGTAAAGCTACCAATTTTGCTTGCTCTTTTGACTAGACAAGCGCATTCTATTGGAAATGGAATGCCTAATGAATATCTCCAATCTATGGAGCAGGTTCGAGATTTAGAGGCTTTTGCCGCAGTTGTTTATTCTAGCAACTGGGAAAGCGAAATCAGTCCAGGTGATGATGTTACCGCACCTCTAGAAGGAGACGGGCAAGGATTAGACACAACACGTATTCCTACGGCAACTGAAATACCTTCTGGCCAGCAAAGTATGGTTGATGTAGGAACCGCAAGCAGTTTCGAGGATGCATGGGGCAAAGCGGTAGAGGCAGTAGAGGAAGTAAGGGAATCTTAATTGGCATTGGTAATAATACTAGGAGTTCCAGCGTTGGCATGAGCGGGAATCGGGACGGCTGGCAGTATGCTTATCGTAGAGTGGGTTATACAGTCGACAAATGTATGATATGTACCTTAGGCAATATTCATTTACTCACACATTCACATCGTTCTGGTTGTATCAATTCATAGTATGACTGTTTCTAAAATCGAGTGCTTGCTGCAACTTAGATCTCATTCTAAGCCAGAGCTTTACAAGGAATAGGTAACCCTGCCAAAGTTACTGTAAATTTGGATTATGTTAACATGTATAATAAATATTCCGGTGATTAGAAAAGATCCTAACGTCAAGCACCAACTAAGCCTGTTGCGGGCTGGTTCTGTTCCTGCAATCTTTACTCATTTGTATATGATAACTCTCAACACGAAGAGTCTAGTTTTACATCTCTTAGTATTAAAAGTTCTTCGTCGGCCGGAAAGGGGGAGTTGGTGAGGGACAGCTCTTCCAACAATATAGCAAAGTTACTAGCGATTCCAGCTAACAGAGAGTGCTTGGGATTTATTTAGTTATAAAATTACGATATCGAGACGGGCCTTCGGTAAATTTCGTAATTGACATACTGAGCCCAGATTGTAAGCTGAATTTAACCTATGTCTTGCTCATGTTTCTCCATATGACCATATTCATGATGGATATGACAGACTAAACATATCTTCTCTCACCGTCATTCTAGCAAGGAAGATGCTACCTCTATGAAGTCTTGAAATCGCCGGTTATAGACAGTGTCTGGAAGTTTAAAATTGGTATCAAGTTTATGAATGCCCAAAAACGCCATTGATGCACCAACGCCAAATATATGCCGTTCTATCCAGCTCTAGACCTTGGTATCACCAATACTCTTTGCCCTCACTCTATGTACTGTGGTTACTCACAAAACTCCCTTGACAAACTGATCAAGAGCAAGCTCGAATAATTCATTCGCCACACCCTCCCCTCCAGGATGCTCCACCGGTGACAAGGGATTCTTCACCACTGTTTCAGCTATTAGTAAAGCGTAACGATTTATAGCGCAGTGGTTACCTACCAAACTCCACGTAGAGGTTCACATATATCTGATGGAGGACATTTCTCATATTGAGCGTTTGTGTATCCGTCAGCATCACAAACTTAATGCTGGAAGGTGTCTCGTAATAATGTAACTTATATTGACCCGTCCGGTACGATATAAAACTAGCAGTCTTCGTCAGAAATGTTTATTGCCTGCCGTATCCCGAGCGCTTACCTATCATCAGGACCCCCAAGCTTCCGCACCATGTTCCGCAACGAGAATATGGTCCCGAAAATCAACTTTGCGTCATCCTGCGCACTCAATCTTGCCGGTCGTGCTCTGGCAGGTCCAAGATCAGGCGCGACTGGCCCGCTGCTTGCTGCACTGGAGTCAGAAAGAGGTCGCGCTGCTGTACCGCTTGATGAAATTGGTCGATCCTGTCGGGCCCAGAGTCTTGAGTATATGCATTCCGCTGTGTAGTAGTTAGTATCATAAGTCATTAGAGTAGGGTAGCTGCTTACTATGACGGTCGAATATGTAGAAGGAATAGACCACCATTCTGTTGACGGGTCGTAGTTAATGACTGCGCGAACAAGGCTGCACTTGTTAGGGAGCGGTTGTGACGGCTTGTTGGGCCCTAGTAGGAATCCACTTGGGGGTAACAAGCTTTCGCTAAATGGGGAGGAGGGGAACTGGACTGGCCCAGCTTGCAGCCTTACTGGTACGTACCATACCGTACTCGCTATATATTCTTCAGCTCACCATATGTTATCCCCTTCCCTCTCTTCTTCGGCCTTCCAGGTCTAAAATAATCACCAAACTCCGCGTCAGAATATGAGTTTGCTAACAGGCGATTGTGTTCTGCCACGCCATCCTGGCGATGTGAGCAAGAAGGAAGCCGAAGTGGGGGGTATCCTGCCTTCACATGGTACTCATTCCGCCTAGCAGCTATTTGTATGCTTCCCAGAGCAAAAGAGCTAACAACAATTTGTAGGAATCTCCTTAGATCTGCCAGAAGGAGATGGAATTACAGAAGCAAATCGTCCTTCTTTGATCCAACATCTGTGAGACTTTTTATCACCCTTCATTAGCTCCAGTTTATCTAACACCCCCAAGTTCGGCGCCAGCATACCACAGTCCTCTCCGACACCATCGACGTACTGCATCGGAGCACCGAGTTGTGAAGG
>Ga0247734_1000698_pt1 | contig 27995 bp, 24 predicted proteins | sample UWRJL103311B2_FD_180933 | JGI IMG/M metagenome (GOLD analysis project Ga0247734, IMG submission 180933) | Plant litter microbial communities from Arlington Agricultural Research Station in Wisconsin, United States - UWRJ-L103-311B-2 | ecosystem: Environmental > Terrestrial > Plant litter >...
CGTCGGCTCCTCTTGTAGCAATGGTAACTCCGCCATTTTCACAAATTGGTTTTTTATCCTGTGATATTTGGTAGCCTTTTGGAAGATCAGGGTAAAAATAATTTTTCCTGTCAAAAATCGTCCGTCTGCTAATAGAACAATCACATGCCAATCCAATACGGACAGCATATTCAATAGCCTTTTTGTTCACTTTTGGTAATGTTCCGGGCAAAGCCAGCGTCAACGGGCCGATATTTGTATTAGGTTCAGTACCAAAAAGATTACGATCCGAAGCGAATAATTTAGATTCGGTTAAAAGTTGACAATGCACTTCAAGGCCAATAACGGTTTCGTAAGAATCCAAAAGTTCTTCGCTTAGGTCAGAGGGATTAATTTCAGTTTGAGTCATAATAATTGCAAATGCTTTCACAAAGATACAAATACGGGTCGTCCATAATATGAACGACCCGTATTTTCTGTTTTTAACATTCTATATGATATGGGAATATCTATATCGAATTTTTAAAATATTACTGAAATCGTTATGAAAAGTTCCAGTGTACTTTGTCTTATTAAAGGATTATAAAGAATTAATCCAGCCAGCTATAACTACGATATCCGCTTTTGGTACATGCGCCATAGGTGCCATTGGAGGAAAACCAGGCCAATGTTCCGGTTTTGGACTATGAACCAATTCAACAATCTGATCCGATGTATATTTCTTTTTTGCAACATCAGCATAAGCCGGTCCAATTACTTTATCATAAGGCTGGTGACAGGCCAGACATGCATGTTTATTTAATAGTGCAGATACTTCGGCAGGTACTGGTTTACGCTTTGGTTTTGCATCTGCAGGAGCAGCTGCGGCAGTTGTATCTCCGGTTTTCGCAGCAGAATCTCCGGCAGGAGCAGCAACAGTGGGTGCATCAGCAGGCTTTACTTCAGGTTTTGGAGCTCTTCTTTCATTCTGAATCTCTATAAGTGCCGTTTCTTCTCTGGACTTGCTTCCAGATCCATAATAATGATCATATTTATCCTTGTCTTCCTGTGAAGAACAACCGATCCATACTGAGGCTGCCAATGCAATCAGAGCCAAAGAAGTAGTATTTTTAAGTGTCATTGGTTTTAATTTTTTAAGAATTTCCGTCATTTTATCGTTTATACTGATAAATCTCTACACGAAGAAAGCAAGTTTGCACTAGATTTCCCTCATATATATTATAAATGATTCATTATTATTAAGCTAAATATCACCATAAATGTCTAAAAATCAATAATTTATCATATAGTTGTTTTATGCAAATTGTTTAATTTTATTTTTTATTTGAAATAAATTATTGTGATTAATAATGAATGTTATTACTTTTGCAGTCCTATTTGTAAAACGATGTAAAGTAATGGCTAAGAAAGGTAATAGAGTACAGGTTATATTAGAGTGCACTGAACAGAAAACAAGCGGTGTACCAGGTATGTCACGTTACGTGACTACAAAGAATCGTAAAAATACGCCTGGCCGTATGGAATTGAAAAAATTCAATTCTTTCCTAAGACGTTATACGATGCACAAAGAGATTAAATAAGCATACTATTAAGTTATTGTTTGACGTTTTTAGCTAATTATTTTAGCTGATTCAGTAAAATAATAATCTATTAATTGATAACGATAACATTTTAAATATATACAGAAATGGCAAAGAAAGTAGTTGCTACACTGAAAAAAGAAGGCGGTAAAGCTTTTGCTAAAGTAATTAAAGCCGTGAAATCTCCAAGAACCGGAGCTTATACATTCAAAGAAGAAATCGTTCCTCTTGAAGGTGTTCAGGCTGCCTTGAAAAACTAATGCTGATAGCATTAGAATTACAGGTTTCGATACTGAGTTTTGAAAAGTCCCTGAGGTTAGTCCTTTCGGGACTTTTTTTGTTTATTTTTGGATTATAAAATATAAATACACTTTTGGTATTGAATTTCAAGCACACTCATTTTATTGACTTTACCCCTGCGCTGATATGAGCATATTTGGTTTTTTTTCAAAAGAAAAAAAAGAGACATTAGATAAAGGACTGGAAAAAACCAAAGACAGTTTCTTTGGCAAACTTGCACGTGCAGTAGTTGGAAAAACCACTATTGACGAAGATGTTCTTGATGAATTGGAAGATATTTTAGTAAGTTCCGATGTAGGAGTTGAAACAACTGTTAAAGTTATCAAGCGTATTGAAGAGCGCGTTGCCAGAGATAAATATGCTACCACAGCTGAACTGGATAATATTCTCCGGGAAGAAATTGCCGCTTTACTAACTGAGAATAAATCTGTTGACGTTACGGATAGCTTTGAAACTGAACATCTTCCAAAACCTTATGTCATTATGGTTGTTGGAGTAAATGGGGTTGGGAAAACGACTACTATTGGGAAACTGGCACATCAGTTTCATCAGCGCGGACATAAAGTTGTATTAGGTGCAGCAGATACTTTTCGTGCAGCTGCGGTTGAACAATTGAAACTTTGGGGAAAACGAGTAAATGTTCCGGTAATTGATCATGGAATGAACACTGATCCTTCGGCTGTGGCTTATGACGCATTGAAAAAAGGAATTGAAACCGGAGCTGACGTCATTATTATAGATACCGCAGGACGATTGCATACGAAAGTCAATCTGATGAACGAGCTGTCGAAAATCAAACGGGTAATGCAAAAAATCATTCCGGATTCTCCACACGAAGTTCTGTTGGTTTTGGATGGAAGTACGGGCCAAAATGCTGTGATTCAGGCACGTGAATTTACCAAGGTAACCGAAATAACTGCACTTGCTATTACAAAACTGGACGGAACTGCAAAAGGCGGAGTTGTGATCGGGATTTCTGATGAATTTAAAATACCAGTCAAATATATTGGCGTAGGCGAAAAAATGGACGATTTGCAGGTTTTTGACAGAGATGAATTTGTAGATTCATTGTTTAAGAAAATCGGATAATTGAGCCTTTATCTTCTGTTATGACCGTTCCTTGAATTTATTTCAAGCTAAATGAATAGAAAGGGTATCTTCCGGAATTATATTCACGGTGCTCTTAGTATGGATACGCTTTTCATTTTTTCGTTTGTTTTCGGCATTTTTGGCTGGTGTATCTGGCAGCTTTTGCAATTTACGAGAGATACAATTGGAGAAAATTCTCCCTTAAAAGTTAAGCGAATTTATACATCTACGACTTTCAGGTATTTCGTAACAATCGAAAATTTTGTAATTTATTACATGGCTATTCTGGCAGGAATGTTTTTTAAGTTGCTGTTTACAATGGAAGTGCACGTTTCACATCATATGGCCTGGCTTGTATATCTGCTGATTTTTGTAATTTTTGCATCGCTGCTGTTCATGGTTATTTTGTATCTGTCGTTATTGGTAAATCACTGGAAATATACTGAAAATGTAGTAATAGAAACTCGTCCGGAAACACATCAGGTTGAGGTTAATTTGCAAGGAAGGATTATCAGATTGAGCGAAGAAAACATTGAAAGAATTCAAATTGTGCATACCAATAGTAAACTTAATTTCGGTTATCTGACTTATTACTTGGTAGGCGGAGATTTTTTTATTCTTTCAAGCCGCATGGATGGCTTTTGGGTAATTCAGGAATTCTTTAAAAAGACTTCTGTGAAATATGAGATGAAACGATTTCCATACATAAGTTAATTTGTTATCTAAATTTTGCTGACCTTTGCGTCCGTTTTATAGCTCACAATCAAGTAGTTTACTTGTAAAGTGAAATAAGTTTTGTTTACAATTAAATAAGCTAACAGCCGATTTTTGTCTGCTTCAGCTACTCTCAATGAAAACCAAAGGTATAATTAAGAATAAAGTAAATATTGTTACGCTGGGATGTTCCAAAAACCTGGTAGATTCGGAAGTTCTTTATACGCAGTTAAAAGGAAACGGATTTGACGTAGCACATGAATCCAAAAAAGATAATTCCCAGATTGTTGTCATCAACACCTGTGGTTTTATTGATAATGCAAAGGAAGAATCCATCAATACAATCCTTCGTTATGCAGACGCAAAAGCAGCGGGGATTGTAGATAAAATATATGTAACCGGATGTTTGTCTCATCGTTATAAAGATGAGCTTTCGATTGAAATTCCAACAGTTGATGCATGGTTCGGCACGAATGAACTTCCACGCCTGCTCAAAACACTTAAAGCGGATTATAAACATGAACTGGTTGGCGAGCGCTTGCTGACTACTCCTACACATTATGCATACATGAAAATTGCAGAAGGCTGTGACCGTCCATGCAGCTTTTGTGCTATTCCTATCATGCGTGGCGGACACGTATCCCGTTCCATTGAAGATCTGGTAAAAGAAGCAAAATCATTGGCCAGACGCGGTACTAAAGAACTTATTCTGATTGCACAGGACCTTACTTATTACGGTCTTGATATTTACAAAAAAAGAAATTTATCAGATTTACTGGCACAACTTTCTGATGTAGAAGGCATTGAGTGGATCAGATTACAATACGCTTACCCAGCTGGTTTTCCGATGGATATTCTGGATGTAATGAAAGAACGCAATAATATCTGTAAATATCTGGATATGCCTTTGCAGTCAGGATCAACAGAAATTCTGAAATCGATGCGCAGAGGAATTACGCGTGAAAAGACAGAAGCACTGATTGAAACAATCCGTGAAAAAATTCCTGAAATTACTTTGCGTACTACCCTTATCGTAGGCCATCCGGGAGAAACAGAAGCACTTTTTGACGAAACTTACGAGTTTGTTGAAAAAATGCGCTTTGACCGTTTGGGTGCTTTTCAGTATTCGCATGAAGACAACACGCATTCCTATTCAATGGAAGATAATATTCCTGCTGAAATCAAACAGGAACGTGCCGATGCAATTATGGAATTGCAACAGGGAATTTCTTACGAATTGAACCAGGAGAAAATCGGAAATATTTATAAAGTTCTTTTTGATCGCAAAGAAGGCGGACATTTTATTGGCCGTACTCAAAGTGATTCGCCGGAAGTTGACAATGAAGTTCTGGTACCGGCAAGTCAATATGTACGGCTTGGTGACTTTGCATTTGTGAAAATTACAAATGCAGAAGAGTTCGATTTATATGGAGAAGTGATCGCTTAATTTTGAAATAATTCTGTTTATCAGTATCCTATCTTTATTATTTTTGCAGCAAAATATTTTTAGATAAATTTAATTTTCATGTTACAAAGAGTACAAACCATATTTTTAGCCATAGTAATTATAGGAATGGGCGTTTTCCTTTCTTTTCCAATCTGGACTAAAATTTCAACAGCAGGAGTAGAAAAAGCTAGTTTAACTGCAATTTCACTGACACATCAAATCAACGCTGTACAGTCAGAAGTACAGCCGGTATATTATCTGATCATTGTTGCCATATTAGTGGCTTTGGTGTCTGCTTATGCGATATTTAGCTTCCGCAACCGTATACTTCAATCAGCTTTATGTGCTGTGAATTCCATTTTGATGACCGTCTTAATTGGGTTGGTTATTTATTTTACGTATTACAAAACAGCCAAATTTTTTGATCCGGAATTGCCGGGCAATTATGAAATAGGATTTTATGGTCTGGTAGCGTCAATGCTTGCTAATGTATTTGCAAACCGTTTTATCAGAAAAGACGAAAAAAAAGTACAACAATCCAACCGGTTCAGGTAATAATATCAGGTTAGAATAAGTACTTCATTTACAGAAAACTCCAAAACAGACGAGAATTAGTCGTTGGTTTTGGAGTTTTCTGTTTTACTTCGTCATTCCTTTCATTTATTCAAATCATTTCCAATGACAGAAGAAATAAACCAGTATTTTCCAAAGGCTTATACTAAGATTGATGAAGCAACTAAATTATCCGGTTTTACAATGGCCTCAGATGCACTTACCTGCTCTTTGCTCCGGACGCTCGCAGCCTCAAAACCTTCAGGTAAATTTCTCGAGCTTGGAACAGGAACCGGTTTATCTACTTCTTGGATATTGGATGGAATGGATGAAAATTCTTCATTAGTTTCGATTGATAATGAAGCTCAGTTTCTGGAAATAGCTGAAAGATTTTTAGGAAATGATAACCGTCTGACTCTAATTGAAACGGACGGCGCTCAATGGGTTGAAAATAATTTACAGGAAAAATATGATTACATTTTTGCCGATACCTGGCATGGAAAATATCTTCTTTTAGACGAAGTAATGAATATGTTAAACAAAGGTGGATTTTACATTATCGACGACATGCTGCCTCAACCCAATTGGCCGGACGGACATCAGGAAAAGGCAATTAAATTAATCAGTGATCTGGAAAAACGCGAAGATTTAACGCTGACTAAACAAGTTTGGGCAACAGGAATCGTGATTGCAGTGAGAAAGTAAGAAAATAGGGAAATAAGATTTAGGTAAAGTTTAGATTGCAGTTAAGTTGTACTGAGCTTATCCGTAACGCAGCTACGGGCCACGGGCTGCGTGCCACGGATAGATAGATTATCGATAGAAAACCAGGATGCGAAGCACTTTGCACCCTTTCTCTTCTCTTTCACTAGCAAACGCTCCTCTTACCTTTGCGTGAAACCTTATTTTTCAAACCAACCCTTCCCTCAACAAGTCATGCAAATGAACAAAACCTACAATTTCTTCATTTTCCACCACCACAACCTGCGTAATGCTTCGCGCCTGCATAATTTCCAATGCTTTCACTGCATATTCCTGTGAGCCTACTGAAATAGGATTTACAGTCATAATATCACTTGCTTTTAAGTGAAAAAGTGCCTCTCCGGCATGTTGGTTCAGCATACGGCGAAGATCACCATCAGTAATAATCCCGGCCATTTTTCCGGAGGCTTTTATGACAGATGTTGCTCCAAGCCTTTTGGAAGTAATTTCCATGATAACCTCCTGCAATGTAGCAGTTTCAACAACTACGGGTAAAGCATTATTAGGATATATATCGCAGACTTTGAGATACAATCTTTTTCCAAGCGAACCACCGGGATGATATTTAGCAAAATCCTGATGTGTAAAGCCTCGGGCTTCCAGCAAACATATCGCAAGTGCGTCGCCTAATACCATTGCCACTGATGTACTCGTAGTAGGCGCTAAGTTTAAAGGATCAGCCTCATTGGGAGCATAAGCATGCAAAATAAAATGGGAATTCCGGGCCAGATAAGAATCTTTGTTACTGACCATCGCAATGATACTGACTCCGGTGCGCTTTAATAAAGGAACCAGAACTTTAATTTCAGGTGTATCACCGCTTTTAGAAATGACGATTACAACATCATTTTCCTGGATCATTCCCAAATCGCCATGAATTGCGTCACCTGCATGCATAAATAATGCCGGCGTACCAGTAGAATTGAGCGTTGCTACTATTTTTTGTCCGACAATTGCACTTTTACCAATACCAGAAACAACAACACGAGCCCCTGAATTTAGAATGACTTGTACACACTTTTCAAATTCATCATCAATCCTTTCTACAAGATTATGTATGGCTGAGGCCTGCTTCAGTATTACTTCTTTTGCTATGGACTGAATATTTTTTATTAATTTCAAATCTGAATCACAGTTTTTTATTGAGAACCAATTGCAATTATTAATTTCACAAACAAAGATAGAGAAGTTTGGGATAACCATTTTGTTAACAGAGTATGGTAAAGAAGGTTGATACTGTCGTATTAGACACGTTAAAAGAAAGACTGAAAGAGATATTTGGATATAGTCAATTCCGGGGAGAGCAAGAGGTTATTATTCAAAACATCCTGCTTGGTAAAAATACTTTTGTGATAATGCCAACAGGCGCGGGAAAATCGCTCTGTTACCAATTGCCTGCTCTGGTAAGTGACGGACTGACAATTGTGATTTCGCCACTAATTGCTCTAATGAAAAATCAGGTGGACCAGATGACTGCATTCGGCATTAATGCCCAGTTTCTGAATTCCACTCTTAATAAAGCTGAGATCAACCGTGTGAAAAGTGATGCATTGGACGGAAGTCTGAAATTACTCTACATAGCACCGGAATCTTTAACAAAAGAAGATAATCTTGATTTTTTAAAGAAAGTCAAAATTGCTTTTGTTGCAATTGATGAGGCTCACTGTATTTCAGAATGGGGCCACGATTTTCGCCCTGAATATCGCCGGATATATGGAATTATAGAAAGTATTGGTAATCTTCCGATCATTGCCCTTACCGCTACTGCTACACCAAAAGTACAGCAGGATATCCGTAAGAATCTTCAGATGGAGGAAGCTGAAACTTTTAAATCTTCTTTTAACCGAAAAAATCTTTACTACGAAATACGTCCTAAAAAAGATACCAAAAAGCAACTTATAAGGTACGTTCGTAATAATAAAGGGAAGTCAGGAATTGTATACTGCCTGAGCCGGAAAACAGTTGAAGAAGTTGCTGAATTGCTGAAAGTCAATGATGTGAAGGCACTTCCGTATCACGCCGGACTGGACAGCAATACCAGAATGAACAATCAGGATGCTTTTCTGAATGAAGAATGTGACGTTATTGTAGCAACCATTGCTTTCGGAATGGGAATCGACAAACCAGACGTTCGTTTTGTGATTCATTACGATGTACCTAAGTCTCTGGAAGGATATTATCAGGAAACCGGACGCGCAGGACGTGATGGCCTGGAAGGTAACTGTCTGATGTTTTACAGTTATGAAGACATTCAGAAACTGGAAAAATTCAATAAGGATAAAACGGTAACTGAAAGGGATAATGCACGCCATCTTCTGATGGAAATGGTTGCTTATTCTACTTTGGGCGTTTGCCGTCGTCGCCAGCTATTGAGCTACTTTGGTGAATACATGGATAAAGACTGCGGATTTTGTGACAATTGTGTAAAACCAACTGAAAAAACCAAAATGCAGGACGAGGTAATCCTTGTATTGCGTGCTGTATTACTTACTGAGCAGCGTTTTGATGGCGAGCATATCGCCGATCTGATCATGGCTACTGATAATCAATATGTAAGAAGTTACGAACACGACAAACTGGATGTGTTTGGAAAAGGTCTTGAATTAAATGAATCCCGGGAATATTGGGTTTCTACCATACGTCAGCTGGTTATTTTTAATTATCTGGAAAAGGATGTAGAGAATTATGGGGTTCTTAAAATAGGTGAAAAAGGAATTAATTATATTAATGATCCTTACCCGGTTACACTTCATAAAGACCATAATTTTGAGGAAGAAGAAGTAAAAGAAGATGATGATAAAGACGGAGCTAACGGAGCGGGAAGTGCACATGCTTATGATGAAGCGCTTCTGGGCATGCTTAAAGCACTCCGTAAAAAAGTTGCCAAAGAGAAGAATTTACCGCCTTTTGTAATTTTCCAGGATCCGTCTCTGGAAGAAATGGCTACTACCTATCCTACTACCCAGCAGGAAATGGCGCAAATTAATGGCGTCGGGATGGGCAAAGTACAAAAATTCGGGAAGCAGTTCATTGACCTTATTACCCGTTATGTCGAAGAAAACGATATTGAAACGGCAAAAGATGTGGTCATAAAATCCACTGTTAATAAATCCAAGATTAAGATTTTCATTATTCAGCAGGTCGACCGTAAAGTTAGTCTGGATGAAATCGCTGAAGTAAAAGATCTGGCACTTGCTGATGTTATTGAAGAAGTAGAACATATTTGTTATTCCGGCACCAAACTAAACCTTGATTATTATATTAATCAGGTTATTGATCGTGAAAGGCAGCAAGACATTTATGATTATTTCATGACTGCTGAAACGGACAATATAGCCGCCGCATTGGATGAATTCTCAAAAGATGAAATAAGTGAAGAAGAATTGAGATTAGTGAGAATTAAGTTTTTATCGGAATTGGCAAACTAACTATTTCCTGACCTTAAACCCTGTTCGAAATATCATTGTTTGTCAAAATTTAATCAAGTTATGAATATACTTATATTAGGTTCTGGTGGCAGAGAGCATGCTTTTGCTTGGAAACTCGCTCAAAGCCCCCTTTGTGACAGTTTGTATGTAGCACCAGGAAACGCAGGAACTGCTTCAATTGGCACAAATCTTCCAATTTCTTATAATGATTTTGAAGCTGTTGCAACAGCAGTTCTCGAAAACAATATAGAATTGGTTTTAGTAGGACCGGAAGAACCATTGGTAAACGGAATTGTTGATTATTTTGAATCACGCCCGGATTTATCTAAAATAAAATTAATTGGACCTAATAAAGCAGGTGCACAATTGGAAGGAAGTAAAGATTTCTCTAAAAATTTCATGAAAACTTATGGAATTCCTACGGCATCTTCCAGAACATTTACATTAGACAGCCTGGCAATCGGGCTGGAATATTTGGAAACGCTTCCTTTGCCAATCGTATTAAAAGCGGATGGTCTTGCGGCTGGTAAAGGTGTAATTATTGCTGAAAAACATTCGGAAGCAGAACTTGCTTTTACTGAAATGCTTGTTGATGGCAAATTTGGAACAGCAGGAAACAAAGTTGTTGTAGAGCAATTTTTAAAGGGAGTTGAGTTATCAGTTTTTGTTTTGTGTGATGGTGAAAACTATAAAATGTTACCCGAAGCAAAAGATTACAAACGTATCGGCGAAAACGACAGCGGCCTGAACACAGGAGGAATGGGAGCTGTATCGCCCGTTATATTTGCTGACGCGAATTTTTTACGAAAAGTAGAAGAGAAAGTTGTAAAACCAACGCTTCATGGGTTGAAAAGTGAAGGGATTAAATATGTTGGATTTATATTTATCGGATTGATGAATATAAAAGGTGAACCGTTTGTAATTGAGTACAATGTACGAATGGGAGATCCGGAAACCGAGGTAGTATTACCACGTATCCAGTCAGATTTTGCTATGCTGATGGCTGCAACTGCAAAGGGAACTTTACATGATTTTGAATTGAAAATCTCCCCGCAAGTTGCTGTAACCACAGTTTTAGTAGCAGGAGGTTATCCCGGTGACTATGAAAAAGGAAAAGTAATTTCCGGGATTAATAAAGTAGAAGATGTATTATTATACCATGCAGGTACTACTTTTGATGGAAATACCGAGGTCGTAACGAATGGAGGACGGGTGATGGCTTTAACAGGTGTCGCTAATTCTCTGGAAAATGCCGTTCATAAATCCCAGCGCGCTGCGCAGGTGATACAATATGAAGGCAAATATTTCCGGCACGACATCGGTATGGATTTAATTCGTTATAACGATTGATGAGGAGGAATAAGCTATGGGATGTGGATCATGTTCATCCGGCGGGTGCAGTACTGGTGGATCATCAGCCACCTCCGGATGTGGAAGTAATGGAACCTGTGGAACAGGTGGATGCAATAAAATGAATGTCTTCGATTGGTTGAGCCATATGGATGTACCAACCAGTCAGCGGTTTGACGTTGTAGAAGTTAAGTTTAAGGGTGGAAGAAAGGAATATTTCCGTAATATAAATCAACTGGAATTTATCACCGGCGACTATGTCGTTTGTGAAATGGCTTCCGGCCAGCATATAGGTACAGTATCGCTGCAGGGTGAATTGGTACGTCTTCAGATGAAGCGTAAGAATATAGCTGTTAGCGATGACGTGCATGTAATTTACCGGGTAGCCAATGAAAAAGATCTGGACAAACATACACAGGCAATGGCGCGTGAAATGCCAACGCTTTATCGTACCCGTGAAATAATACGGGAGATGAAACTGAATATGAAATTGTCGGATGTTGAATTTCAGTCGGATAATACTAAAACCACTTTTTACTATTCTTCTGAAGAACGTGTGGACTTTAGGGAGCTGATTAAATCACTCGCTTCGGAGTTTAAAGTCCGGATTGAAATGCGGCAGATCAGTTTGCGCCAGGAAGCAAGCCGCCTTGGCGGGCTAGGTTCCTGCGGACGGGAACTGTGCTGCTCGACATGGCTGACCGATTTTAAAAACATTTCAACGTCCGCAGCAAGATATCAGAATCTTTCACTGAACCCAGCCAAATTGTCGGGCCAATGCGGAAGGTTGAAATGCTGTCTTAACTACGAGCTGGAGACTTATATTGATGCTTTGCGTGACATTCCAACTGTGGATGCGCCACTGAAAACGAAAAAAGGAATTGCTACGCTTTTAAAAACCGACATTTTCAAAAAGATCATGTGGTTTGGATTTGAAAAAGATACAAACTGGTATCCGGTAGCAATTGACAAAGTGTTGGAGATTATTGAATTGAATAAGAAAGATATTCTTCCGGAATCTCTGGAAATTCTTACTCCGGAACCTGAAAGAAATCTTGACAAAGGCCCGCAAAGGCTGAACAGCGATCTTGAAAATCTGGATCGTAAATACAGTGAAGAGCAAAAGAAGAAGAAAAAGAAGAAAAATAAGTCCGGGAAAAACCGCGCTGGCGCTCCGCAGGCATCTCCTTCTCCTTCACCGCAGTAAGTTCTAAGCAATTTCTAAATATTATTTGAGTAGTAGCCTGTAACAATTACAGGCTACTATTTTAGTGTTATCAGTAAATTTGAATCTAAAAGTCATTGAAAAAGTATATAGATAAACTTGGAAAGATTTCCGATCAAAAAACAAGAAAAATCATAGGATTAATGTCCGGTACCTCGCTGGATGGACTCGACATTGCACTTTGTAATATCGAAGGAAGCGGTTCAGAAACTGTTTTAAAATTAGAACATTTTACAACTATACCTTACGAGGATGAATTTCGTAATGAAATCCGTAAAATATTTGCAAAGCGGGAAATTGACTTTCAACAATTATGTGTTCTCAATCCATTTATCGGAAATGAGCACGGAAGGATGATTCTTGACTGTTTGAAAGAATGGAATATTCTTCCTGAAAATATTGATTTGATTGCCAGTCATGGGCAGACTGTTTTTCATGCACCTAAAAAGCAACATAAATTAGCCGGTTTTCCAAATTCAACTCTTCAGATTGGAGACGGAGACCATATTGCTGTTAAAACTGGTATTATTACAATCAGCGATTTCCGGCAAAAACACATTGCAGCAGGCGGAGAAGGAGCTCCGTTAGCCGTTTACGGTGATTATTTTTTGTTTTCTAAAGAAGGAGAAAACAGAATTTTACTGAATATAGGTGGTATAGCCAACTTTACTTATCTGACAGGAAGCGCAGAGGTTTCTTCTATTTTCACCACAGATACTGGTCCCGGAAATACTCTGCTGGATGCTTATACCCGCCGGTTTTACAAGAAACCTTATGATAAAAATGGCGAGATCGCTTCCAAAGGTATTGTGAATGACAAACTTCTGGAAGCATTAAAAAAGCTTCCTTTTTTCGCTGCCACGTTTCCCAAAACAACCGGCCCTGAAATTTTCAACTTCGATTACGTAGAAAATGCCATTCAAAAATCCGGACTTACTACCATTTCAAGACAAGACATTATAGCAACTTTAACACGCCTAAGTGCCGATTCTATTGCTGACGCAATTCGCCGCGCCATTGATCCGAATGAATCGTACGCGGTTTATGCCAGTGGAGGCGGCGCGCATAATCCTGTATTAATGGACTTTATCAGAGAACAGCTCCCAAATTTTTCAATTAAATTAATTGATGAACTGGGTGTTTCCGGCGATGCAAAAGAAGCCGTTTTATTTGCCGTTTTAGCAAATGAAACAGTAGCCGGAACAACTTCTGCATTTGGTGAAAGAGAAGGTGTTCCAGGCATTTCAATGGGAAAAGTTTCATTTCCCGGGTAAGAATATTTATTAAAAATCTGTCCTGACCATGTACGATATTATTATCATTGGTGGTGGAATTGTTGGCTTAGCCACTGCTCTCCGTATCAAAGAAGAAAAACCTTCATTAAAACTTTTGTTACTTGAGAAGGAAAATGAAGTTGCAAAACATCAGACAGGACATAACAGCGGCGTTATTCATTCGGGATTGTATTATAAACCCGGAAGTTTAAAAGCGACAAACTGTATCCGTGGCTACCAAATGCTGCTTGACTTTTGCAACCGGGAAGGAGTTCCGTATGACTTATGTGGAAAAGTGGTAGTGGCAACCAATGAAGTACAAAAGCCACTGCTCCGCAATCTTTATGAAAGAGGAATTCAAAATGGTTTAACCCAAAACAGAATGATCTCTGCCGGTGAGCTTCATGAAATTGAACCGCATGTAAAAGGTCTGGAGGCAATTTGGGTACCCTATACCGGAATTATTGATTATAAAACTGTTTCTGAAAAGTATGCTGAATGCCTGCAAAAATTAGGAGGAGAAATACTTTTCGGTCAAAAAGTAATTGATATTAAAAACCGTAACACGCACTCCGAAGTAGTTTCTGAAACGGGTAAAATATTTGAAGCACGCTTAATCGTAAATTGTGCCGGACTATATTCTGACAAAGTTGCACAACTTACCCAGCCAGAAGATATTAAAGTACGCATCATTCCTTTCCGTGGGGAATATTATAAAATTCGTCCTGAGAAGCATCATTTGGTAAAAAACCTCATTTACCCAGTTCCCGATCCAAATTTCCCATTTCTTGGCGTACATTTCACCCGTATGATAGAAGGTGGTGTGGAAGCCGGGCCAAACGCCGTTTTTGCATTTCGCCGGGAAGGATACAAAAAAACCGATATCAATTTTCCTGAATTATTTGAAGCACTTGCATGGCCTGGATTCAGAAAAGTTGCTGCTAAATATTGGCGTACCGGAATGGGAGAATATTACCGCTCTTTTTCAAAAGCTGCATTTACCAAAGCTTTACAGGAATTAATTCCGGAAATTCAAAGTGACGACCTGGTTCCGGGAGGCGCCGGAGTACGCGCACAAGCATGCGATTACGACGGAGGTTTGCTGGATGATTTTTCTATTATTGAGAATAAAGGTTCAATCAATATTTGCAATGCTCCCTCTCCTGCTGCAACGTCCTCTCTTTCCATCGGACAAACTGTCTCTGAAAGGGTTTTAGCAAGAATTTAAGTTTTCTCAATCATTTTATAAACAAGAAAAGCTTCCGGACCGGAAGCTTTTCTTGTTTATAACTAACAATTTTTAAGCTTTACTTTTCTTCGTCTGTGACATTGCGAATATAATCACATGTACAACAGCAAAAACCATTGAGAAGTAAAATAATCCTGCGTCTGCTCCATCTGTCATGTAATGATGTGCAAGCGCAATACCTGCCAGAATTACTGAAAGAACAATACCAGTAAGTCCGGCAACTTTACGTCCGTTCATAATGGTAGTAGGCTGCCCGTCTGATAAAAAACTATTTTTGATACCATACCATAAATAAACATCAAACCCGATAATCATCCATACGAATAACCGAATCCAGGTATCAAGAGGTAAAAATGCCATCATAAAAAAGCAGGTGGCCACACCTAAAATTGGCACCAACGGTACTAATGGTGTTTTGAAACCTCTTGGAACATCCGGCATTTGTTTTCTCATTACAATAATACCGATACAAACCAGAATAAAGGCAAATAAGGTACCAATACTAGTCATTTCACCAACAACACGTGCCGGTACAAACGCAGAAAACAAACTTACAAATAACATGAACATGAAATTGCTTCTAACCGGTGTCTGGTATTTAGGATGTACACTGGAAAAAATACCTGGCAATAATCCATCCTTGCTCATACTAAAAAATACACGGCTTTGTCCAAGTAACATAACCAATATTACGGAAGCGTATCCACCCAAAATTGCAACGATAATTGCACGGTTCAACCATGGATAATCCGGATGTATTAATCCTGAAGCATCTGGCTTTCCCATGTGTTCAATTGCTACTGCTACCGGTGCTATCCCGTCCTGGCCTTTAAATGAAGTATAATTTGTCACCCCGGTCATTACGTGTGCAAAAAGTATATACAGTAAAGTACAAATAATCAATGATCCTAATATCCCGATCGGCATGTCTCTCTTGGGATTTTTAGCTTCCTGTGCAGCAGTACTTACCGCATCAAATCCGACATAAGCAAAAAATACAATAGCCGCCGCACGGATAATTCCACTAAAACCATACTCCCCGAATGTACCCGTATTATCAGGAATGTAAGGTATGTAATTAGAGTTGTCAATATACTGCCATCCCAGTACGATAAATATAATTACTACCGTAACTTTAACTCCAACAATAACAGCATTCACAGAGGCACTTTCTTCAGTACCTTTCATAAGTAGCAAACTCACCATTATTACAATGAATACAGCAGGAAGATTGATAATACCTCCGTCCCAGGGCCCAACTGTAAACATCGCTGGCAGGTGAACATCAAATCCCTCACAGAATTTAACCAGATACCTACTCCAGCTAATACTTACAGTAGCAGCTCCTACGGCATATTCAAGTACTAAATCCCATCCAATGATCCATGCTACAAACTCTCCCATTGTTGCATATGAATAGGTATAGGCACTTCCTGCAACCGGTATCATAGAAGCAAACTCTGCATAGCATAATCCTGCAAAGGCACATGCACAAGCAGCAACCATAAAAGATATTGTAATAGCCGGCCCCGCCTGGTTAGCTGCTGCACCTCCTGTTATAGAAAATAGACCAGCACCTATAATTGCACCAACACCTAGTGCAACCAAACTTCCAGCTCCCAACGTACGCTTTAACTGATTCCCCTCCCCTGTAGATTCCTTTAATAATTTGTCAATAGGCTTTTTAACCCAAAGTTGATTTGCCATAGAGAGTAATTAGATGTAATAGTTATGTCAATAATTCCTAAAACTAAAATAAAATTTGTTATGTATTCATAATTGCAGAATAAAAAAGGGGAAAGTAAAGCACTTTCCCCTTTTTATCCTTTAAATTATTATGCTTTGATCTTCTTACCAAGAGCAGAAGGCAAATTGCTGTCTGTAGCAACCGCAGCAGGTTCTTTTCTTTTTTCACGCTGCAGCAAATCAACTACGATTGGTGCGGCAACAAAAAGTGAAGAATAAGTACCAACAATTACACCCAGCAACATACAGAATGTAAATCCGCGAAGTACTTCTCCACCAAAAATTATCAGTACAAGCAATACCAGCATAACTGAAATACCGGTTACAGCTGTACGGCTCAATGTACTGTTCAAGGCATTGTTGATAACAGTTGGAAGGCTTTCATTTCTTGCTTTATCATCTGCCAGATAATCACGGATACGGTCATAAATTACAACGGTATCATTCATCGAATAACCGATCATCGTCAGGATCGCACCAATAAATGCCTGATCAATATCAAGAGAGATATAAGGGATCCAGCCATTAAATAAAGAATAAACAGCAAGGATAATAATTACATCATGACCCAGTGAAACAACCGCACCATAACTGAACGCCAGACGTTTGAAACGTATAAATATATACGCAAAGTTGGCTACCAATGCAAGGATAATAGCATAAACCGCAGAGATCATGGTATCATAAGCAATGGTAGGCCCTACTTTCGAAGAACTTACAATTTTGCCAGGATTGCCGCTAAGCTTGGCAACTCCTTCCATAATCTTTGTATCTGCCTTTAAATCAGCATCAGGCTTAGTATCTTCAATCAAATAATCAGTAGTAATTTTCACCTGATCAGCTCCTCCGTAAGTCTTGATCTCAGGACTTGATCCAAGAACCGTTTTCATGGCAGCACGTAATTCATCCGTTTCAACTTCTTTATCAAAACGAACCACATAAGAACGTCCACCTTTGAAATCGATACCTAATCCGAATCCTTTAAAAATAAACGATCCAACCCCAATTACCATAATAATGGTAGAAACGATGTAAAAAGTACGGCGCTGAGATACAAAATCGAACGAATTATCTTTAAACCAGTTTTTGGTCAGTGCAGAATAAAAAGTAAATGTCTTTCCTTTTTTAATCTGAGCTTCCAGCAGCAAACGTGTAATGAAAATAGCAGAGAACAACGACGTGATCAAACCTATAATAAGTGTTGTTGCAAAACCCTTCACCAAACCGGTTCCAAAAGTATAAAGAATGATCCCCGTTAAAAGCGTTGTTACGTTGGAGTCAATAATAGCAGTTAAAGAATGTTTGAAACCATCAGTAACAGCTTGTCGGAAAGGCTTTCCTGCTTCTATTTCAACTTTAATCCCTTCATAAATCAATACGTTTGCATCTACTGCCATACCGATCGTCAACACGATACCTGCAATACCAGACAGCGTAAGAACTGCTCCCAGAGAAGCCATAATTCCCATCAGGAAGAACAAGTTGATCAATAACGCAACGTCAGCAATCCATCCGGCTTTGCTATAATAAGCGTACATAAACACCAAAACAATCACCAAACCAATCAGGGAAGAAACAATGCCATCTTGTATTGCTTCTGCACCTAACGTTGAACCAACTACTGCTTCTTCAACAATGTGAGTTGGAGCCGGCAATTTACCTGCTTTCAAAACGTTAGACATATCTTTCGTTTCTTCTACTGTAAAATTACCAGTGATGCTTGAGTTACCATTTGGAATTTCACCCTGAACAGTCGGAGCGGTATAAACCAGATTATCAATAATAATAGCAACAGGACGACCAATACTTCTGGCAGTTAATGCACGCCATTTACGGGCACCTTCACCATTCATACGCATTGTTACTTCCGGACGGCCACGCTCATCATAATCATGTGAAGCATCTACAATCACATCACCTTCCATTGCAGCCTGTCCATTGGATTTTTTGACAAAATACAAAGGCAGGATCAATTGGTTACCCGTTCCTGATTCTGATCCTTTACGATCCCACATGAATACAAGGTCAGCCGGAAAGAAAGATTTCACTTCCGGACTGGAAAGGATTGCACTAGCACGCGCAGTATCTTTCATAAAAACACCCAAGCCTTGAGGCATAGGAACAAAAAGACTTGTAAGTGCTGCACTTTGAGCTGCTAAAGCAGATGAATCAGTTTTAGTAGAATCAGTTCCTTTTTGTTCAAGCTGGGCAGCAAGTCCGCCTAAGCCTGTTTTTTTAGTAGTATCAGCTGCTGCACCGGCAACAGGTTTCAACTTAGCTTTTTGAGCCGCATCTTCTCTTGTCAGATATTTTCCTAATTGGTCAAGTCCGGATGCAAGTTCATTGGTAAGATATACTTCCGAAAATTCAAGTTTTGCAGCACCGGATAATAAACGGCGTACACGTTCAGGATTATCAACACCCGGAAGTTCTACCAGAATCTGATTTTTGCCCGGTAAACGCTGAATATTTGGGTTCGTTACACCAAACTTATCAATACGTGCCTGAGTGATCTGAAATGCTCTTTCAATAGATCCGTCGATTTCCGTATTAAGCATTTTGATCACGTCATTGTCGGAAGAAGTGCTGTTAATTTTGCCTCGGTTCGAACTGTTAGCAAAAACACTTGCCAAACTGGTATTTGGCGCAGCTTCTTTATAAGCACTTACAAAAAGCTTTACAAACGAGCTGTTGCTTGCTTTTTTATCTTCACCTGCTTTTTTCAAAGCCTGTTGAAATGCTGCACTGCGGGCATTTCCACCAGCCATACCTTTTAGGATATCTACCGGAGAAACTTCCAATACAACGTGCATACCTCCCTGAAGATCGAGTCCAAGGCTCAATTCGCGTTCCATTACTTCCTGCAAAGTTTGTCCCAGATATACATCTTCGCGCCAAAGCGAATCAATATAGTGCTGTTTTTTTGCCGGGTCAATTTTACCCTGAGAGTTGGTAGCGTAAGTTTCTGCTTTACCCTTTATATTACGCGAAACGAACGTAAAAGAAAGGTAATAAACGCTAATAAGGGCAAGCACAAGCGTTAGCCCTATTATTCCATTTTTATTGGTCATTGGTATTATTAAAAAATTGATTGATTCTTTTGAAAATGTAATAGCTGTTGTAGTCTTTGAGCAATTCACTCATAAAGCTATGAAACAAAGGATATTGCACGCAGTAATTTTATGAGATAAAAACACAAATTACTAAATGGCAATAATAACTCAACCGACAAATTCAGGGAGCGTTGGTGACTATATAACTTCCGAAGATCCTGCCAAAACAGGTGAATAAAAAAACAGGCTCCGTAAAAGCAACCTCAATAACAGCCTCTTTCTGAATAAAACTCCAGACTGGCTGAGACAGGAAATAAAAATACTGGAAAAAATCAAACGAAATTGCCGGTGTAATTACGGCATCAAGAGAAAGAGAACTGACCGTTGCATGATTAGTATCCGGTGCTTTGGAATGATCGTCTTTCGAAATATCATGAAGAGCAATTTTTCCATTCAACGAGGCCGTTGCTTTATCATTATCTACCGGCCACGACTTTACGCCGGCTACCATCAAAAGCATGGCGGCCATTAATAAAGTAATTGTCTGATTTATAAAGCTTCTGGTTTGCACGGTCTTAAAATGCTGCTTATGAAACCGCAAATTTTAATGTAAAATCTTACAATCCCAAATATCTGACGCTTAATTTCTAAAAAACTATATCAGTGTAGTTCTTTCAGGCAAAAAAGACGAATTTAATTCTTACATAACAGGAGGATATTTATGGCATCCGTCCATATTTTTTCATCAGTTCTAAAACCTTGTCTTTTGGTAGTTCTTCTATTTTATGTCCCTGCGCGCCTTGGGATGTTTTGGCCATAAAAAGAGAATTAATAATAGCTTCTTCAGTAGCTTCAATCGCAGCCATAAAAAGAGGCGATACATAATCATTATGAAGGTAAGTCGTTACAGAAGTAGACTGAGGAGATTCGTGCAATACCCGGTTAGCAGTAGAAAACGCAATTACATAATCACCACTGCCATTGGATGCAATACCGCCCGTTTTAGCCATACCAAACATAACTCTTTTAGCCAGCCGTTTTAAGTTTCTTGCATCCAGGGGTGCATCAGTTGCTAAAATCATCATGCACGATCCGTCCGAAGATTTGTCCAGAGATTCTTTAAATGAATATTGTCCCAATTCTTCTCCCACAGGGACGCCGTTTATTTGAAGGACTCCACCAAAGTTTGTCTGCACCAGAATCCCTATCGTATAGCCGCCCAGTTTTAAAGGAAGTTTACGTGATGATGTTCCAATGCCACCTTTCCAATTGAAACATACTGTTCCTGTGCCCGCTCCCACATTTCCTTCGGCAACAGGACCGCTTCCGGCTTGTGCTAATGCATTAAGCACATGTTCCTTTTTTACATATCTTGCCCTTATATTATTCAGGTATCCATCATTAGTTTCTCCAACAACGGGGTTAACAGACCGTACATTTTCATTGCCCTGCTGGCCTAAAGTCCAGTCGATCAGTGCATCTGCGGCGACAGGAACATTGAGGGTATTTGTTAATATGACAGGCGTTTCCAGCGTTCCCAATTCATCTACCTGCGAATATCCGGCAAGTTTTCCAAAACCATTTCCAACGTAAATAGCAGCCGGTACTTTTTGTTGAAAAACGTTTCCGTCATGCGGAAGAATGGCCGTTACACCCGTACGGATATCGTCTCCTTCTGTCAGTGTAATTTGTCCGACTTTTACACCAGCCACATCGGTAATAGCATTTAAGCTTCCCGTAGGCAAAACACCAATTTTTATCCCAAGTTCACGCGGACGGGTTTGGGCAGATATAGTGGCGGACATACCTGTTAACAGTAGAAAAAAAAATGTAAGTTTCACTTGTAGCATTTTGAAATATTGCTTCAAAATACAAAAAAGGATGATAAAAATTTACCATCCTTTCAATATCAATATTCAAAAGCCTTTTAAACGCAATTATTTAACGTATAACTACATTTTTCACTCTTCTGGTCTTGCTTTTTCAGGATCAATAATGGTTTCTTTTCTACTCACAGCGGAAGCGCCAAAATATCCTAATGCTTTTTCCCCAGCAGGATTTGTATTAACAACATTTGACTTGACATTTTGCATCGGGACAGCAAAAAGTCCTCCATTTGCTGCCTGTTCACTTACCTGATTCAGGAATTCAAATGCCTCGTTAGTAATACTATGCAACTCTGCTCCTACCGAAGCTCCGGCTGAATAAAGTGAATCGGTTGTAATAGACTGTCGAATTGGCTGTATAAAAATCAATCCGTCGGATGGTGCACCGGCGCTGAATGCTGCATCATAAGCAATGGAAATCCATACCGCATTACTCACTACAGCTTTCCCGTTTATGACAGGCTTGATCCAATAAGTATCCCCTGCTCCGGTAAAATCTCTTGCATAAAATGAAGCAATATATCCTTTCTTGGGGCCTTTATCAGGTGTAAACGGATAAGTTTCATGCTGATAAACAATTGAGTCAATAGCAGGAACACGTTTGATTTCATTCACTGCCTTGTATGTATTTGCCCCGTTTACTACTTTTAAAGTGTAAGTACGTCCGATATGTCCTAATGTATCATTCAACGTATTTCCCCAAATATATTGCCCATTGCCGGCCAGATCTTTAAATTCATATAATTTACCTTTATCATCTGTAACAGTTACAGCCGCACCCAAAACAGGCTTAGCAGGACTATTATCAAAATAAGCTGCCGACCAGGTTAAACGTATGGTTTGTGCACCGGGCTGATTGGTGATCCAGCCATCCACTACCAGTTGGGTTGGGCCGGTTGCCGTTTTCAGATCAATTACATCTTCGCAGCTTGTCAGGCTGATAAAAATCAGAAAAGTCAGAGAGCTAAAAACAGCTCTTTTCATTGTGGAAATTATTTTAGTATTTTTCATTTGGCTAATTTCAAAACTTAAAGTTGTAAGTAACAGCAGGGATAAAACTTCCAATAACAGAATAACGTACAGCTTCTGTCCTAAGTGGTGTATCTTCATTGGCACGGGTATATACCGAAAAAGGATTACGACGGTTGTAAACATTATATACTGAAAATACCCATTCGCCGTCTCCTGTACCGAACAACTTCCTTTTCGACTTCAGAGTTGCTGCCAGATCAAGGCGGTGATAGGACGGAATGCGGCTGTTGTTTCTGGCTCCATTATAATTATTAGCAATCACTAATCCATTCACTATAATACGGTTGGTTGGGAAAGTGGCCGGAGTACCGGTGGCAATCGTAAAGTTTGCCGACAGTGTTAGTCTTTTTTTCAACTCATAAATGGCAACTGCTGTAAAGTTATGAGGTTTGTCGAAACGGGCAGGAAACCAGTTATTGTTATTGATCGTTTCCACCTGGCGCTCGGTTCTTGCCAACGTATAACTTACCCAGCCCGTTAACTTTCCTTTATTTTTTTTCAGATAAAATTCTGCTCCGTATGCGCGTCCTTTTCCGGTTAATAAATCTCCCGCAACAAACTGATTAAGAAGCAAATCTGAACCGGGAACATAATCGATCTGGTTGTATAATTTTTTGTAATAAACTTCAACCGAAGCTTCATACATGTTATCCTTAAAGTTGCGGAACCAGCCTAATGCGACCTGATCTGCCTTTTCCGGAAGAATATTGGCAGAACTTAATGTCCACACATCCAAAGGAGAACTGGCTGCTGTATTCGAAAGTAAGTGCAGATATTGAGTCATCCGGTTGTAACTGGCTTTAATAGATGTGCTAGCCGACAAACCAATATTGACAGAAAAACGTGGCTCCCAATTTCCATAAGATTTAATCAGGTCGCCTTTTTTGTATTCTGTTCCGGGATAAATGGGCAGCTTACGTTCGCCTGCATTAACCTCCTGATAATTGTATTCTATTCCCGGACCAAGGCTCCGGAAGTAAGAGTAACGAATACCATATTGTAAGGCAATGTGATCCGTCAGCTTTTGCTCATTTCCAATATATAATGATGATTCGTCAGCATAACGGGGTTCCAGACTGATATCTGTATTTTCACCCTCAGATACAGCAATTGCTTTGCCAGGCCGTGAGTCATAGTGAAGATATTGTCCCCCGAATGTAAGTTGATTTTTTGGCGTAATATAAAATGTAAAATCAGGCTTTATACTCGTGCTGATGATTTTGGATTTCCAGTCAAACCGGTCCTTTGCGTCAGGTTTATTTTGATTTTGGCCCAAAGAATAATCGTAATTACTGTAAAAAGCAGTCAGGTTCATAAATAGCTTATTGGAAAAAATATGATTCCAGCGCCCGGTAGCGGTTGTATTACCCCATCCAAAACCAAAATCACCTCCGCCAAAAACATCTTTACCAAGATAACCGGATGCAAAAAATGTGTCCTTATCACCTAACCGGTAATTTACTTTAGCAGTAAGATCATAAAAATTAAATTTCGAATCACGCAGGTCTTTGTTTAGAAAAGGTTTGGCAAGAACATCAATATATGACCTCCGGCCTGCAACAATAAATGATCCTTTTCCTTTTGCAAATGGCTGTTCATACGTAAGCCTGGAGAATATAGTACCAAGTCCACCATTAATTTCGCGTTTCTTGGAATTTCCTTCTTTCATCCTTACATCCAGAATAGAAGATATCCGTCCGCCATACTGAGCAGGAATCCCCCCTTTGATAAGCTTAACATCTTTTACTGCATCCGGATTAAATACAGAAAAGAAGCCAAATAAGTGAGAAGAATTATAAACGGGTGCTTCATCAAGCAAAACGAGATTTTGAGAAATATCTCCGCCCCGAACATTGAACCCTGATGCACCCTCACCTACCGTAGTTACGCCGGGAAGTAATTGAATACTGCGTATCAAATCCACTTCTCCCAACAAAGCGGGCATTTTGCGGATGGTTTTCATCTCCACCTTATTTACAGACATTTCAATGCCTCTCACATTTTCATCTTCTTTTCTTGTGGAAATTGTCACCTCTTCCAGCTCATTACTTTCAGCAGTCATTTCTATACTGACAATTCTATCTGCATCCAGCGATACTTCTTTTGTCATTTTTTGATAACCAATGTAGCTATAAACCAATGTATACGAACCACTTGGAACTGTGATCGAATAAAAGCCATAAGTATTGGTGACAACACCGGTTTGCGCTTCACGCACATATACAGAAACTCCAATTAATCCTTCGCCGTTGGATACATCTTTTACATATCCGCTAACAGTCTGCTTGGTTTGAGCATTTGCAGCTATGCTGATAAAGATCAGCAATATGCCCAGCCATTTTTTGTGTAATTTATTTTTCATGTTTCATTTTTTGTGTGGAGTAAATTGAATTTTTCCAATGTATTGACAATTTAGTAGAAGTTTACCCCCATTGGTTTCAATATTAAATCCTTTGTTAACCCTACAAAACAAGTAAGAAAGCACGAGCCATGATACCAAAAAATGATGAACTGATGGAATTCGGGAATGAATGGGGATATTAACTATTTGTAAGGCAGGATTTTAATAGCTTTCCGCTAAGAAAATATTTTTACTTCACTATCATCCGGGCATGATGCAAGTAATTGAAGAGAGCTTCTATTTAAAATCGGATGAACATAGTCCGGCGCAATTTCAGCCAGTGGGATCAGTGTAAAACGGCGTTCGTGCAGCCTTGGGTGCGGTATTGTAAGACGGGCGCTGTCCAGAATTAAATTCCGGAAATATAATATATCAATGTCAATAACACGGGCACCCCAGCGTTCATAGCGCACCCGGCCGAGTTCATGTTCTATTTCAAGAATGATCCGAAGCACTTCTTCGGCTTTCAGTTCAGTCTGTATCTTAACAATCTGATTTAAAAAAGCGGGTTGATCCAAAACACCCCAGGGGGCAGTTTCATAAACAGAAGATACTGCATGTATTTCACCAATTTCTTTTTGTATCAGTTCTATGGCAGTTTGCATCACCTGCAACCTGTCACCCAAATTAGAGCCTAAAAGTAAATACACATAATTTTCTTCAATCATATCAAACAATACTGTCTGGATATATTAGTGCTCTGGAATTTTTTAAACACGAAAAAAGGACTTCCCGGATAAGAGAAGTCCTTTTCAAATATGTAGTAATTTTTTAGAACGTAAGTGTTCCTTTTTCGTATGCCTTTTGTATAGTTGCTTCAATACCATTTTTATTAATAGTACGGATTGCAGATGTTGCTATTCTAAGCGTTATCCATTCTCCTGTCGAAGGAACAAAGAAACGTTTCTTTTGCAAATTCGGGAAGAATTTACGTTTTGTTTTATTATTAGCGTGGGAAACATTATTTCCAACACGAGTTCTTTTACCTGTTATTTGACAAATCTTGGCCATGACTTACTATTTTTCCAAATGAGGGTGCAAATATGCGCATTTATTTTTTTTAACGCAAGCAAGAACAAAATAAATTTGATAAAATAAATTTTACCATCTCATTCTAAACCCTACACCATGTATATTATCGATCCGGATATTGGGATCTGCTGCCAGATATTTCCTTAATCTGGATATAAAAACATCGAGGCTCCTGCCCATAAAATAATCATCGTCTCCCCATATAGCTTTCAGCAGGTCATCACGGCGAATCACTTGATCCGGGCGATCAGCAAGGTATTTTAATACTTCTGCCTCCCGGAATGTCAGACTTTGTGAACCGTCGTTAATTGATAAAGTAAGCTTTTGAAAATCAAATGTATAATTTCCGATTTTTCCGGAATCCGGCTTTGCAGCTACCGGTTGCTGATCAGGTTTGCTCCGGCGTAAAAAAACATCAATACGAAGTTTAAGTTCTTCAATACTGAATGGTTTAGTGATGTAATCATCTGCTCCCAGCTTCAATCCTTTGATTTTATCCTCTTGCAAAGCGCGTGCAGTCAGAAACAATATCGGAACCTGGCTATCTGATTCTCTGATTTTTTCTGCTAATGTAAAACCGTCCATTTTTGGAAGCATGATATCCAGCACACAGATATCAAAGTGCTCTTTTCCAAAAATTTCCAATGCTTCAACACCGTCATAAGCATGAACAATCTCATAATCATATTGTTCAAGATTATCCTTGGTCGCAAAAGCCAGGTTCGGGTCATCTTCTACATATAAAATTTTCTTTTTCAATTCGTACTGATTTAGTATTGCTGGTTTATTGATTTTTCTGAGTTGTCATATTATTTATTACCTATCGGATGGCGGAAAAGCCATCCGACGGGTGCGATCATTTATACCTTTTTACTTTGAGGTATTGTAATCTTAAATGTACTTCCTTCCCCTAACTTACTTTGCAATTGTAAAAGCCAGTGATGGGCACGTACAATTTGTTTTACGTAACTAAGGCCAATTCCAAATCCTTTTACTTTATGCACATCTCCATAAGGAATCCGGAAAAACTGGTTAAAGATCATTTTTTGATATTCAGGAGCTATGCCAATTCCCTGATCCTGCACGGTTATCATCAGATTGTCGCCTTTATTGCAGGTCCTGACAATCACTTTTGGCACATCATCAGAATATTTTAATGCGTTATCAATCAGGTTGGTAATCATGCATCTGAAATGAAACGGATCAGCAAGAATAAGCAAATTTTCAGCTTCACGAATAAATTGAATTTTGTCGTCAAAAGGCATCAGCAAATTTTCTATGACCTCGTCTGCATTGATTGTTTCCTTTTGCAGGCTCAATAAATTCCGTTCCGCTTTTGCCATGGAAAGCACCATTTCCACTTGTCCCTGAAGCCTCAGAATTTCCTCCTGAACTATTTGAACATATCTTTTATGGCGCGTGGGTTGGGTAAAAATAATTTCAGAATTTAAAACATCCGCAGCTATTCTGATAGTAGAAATAGGTGTCTGTAATTCGTGCGTCATATTATTGACAAAATCCCGCTGCACTTCTGATAATTGCTTCTGCCTCAGAATAATAAATAATGCATAAGCAAAAAAAGACACCGCCACCAAAACTAAAACTGATGACCATATTGCACCGGTCATACTGCCTGCAAAATAGGTTTCCTGCTCGGGAAAACGTACACCAAAATAGTAAGGATATTTGTCGGTTTTAACCCAATTAGAAGTTGTCGTGGGTGTTTTATCATTATTTTTAGTACTTAACGACATGCCATAACGCATCCGGTTAGTCGTACAGTCATATATCCCAACTTCAAAATTCGTGATCAGATTGTGTTTTTGAAAACTATCTTTTATAAATAATTCAAGCAAATCTGGCTGTGTAGTTGCATTGGTATTGACCAAAAAATAT
>Ga0247734_1000699_pt1 | contig 27993 bp, 20 predicted proteins | sample UWRJL103311B2_FD_180933 | JGI IMG/M metagenome (GOLD analysis project Ga0247734, IMG submission 180933) | Plant litter microbial communities from Arlington Agricultural Research Station in Wisconsin, United States - UWRJ-L103-311B-2 | ecosystem: Environmental > Terrestrial > Plant litter >...
TGATCCATCACGAACCGGACAACAGCCACTGCCAGTGCGGCTGCGCACTCAAGCGCATCGGCGAAGACGCCAGCGAAAAGCTCGACTACACGCCCGGCGTGTTCGCAGTCGAACGCCACATCCGTGGAAAGTGGGCCTGCGAACAGTGCGAAACACTGATCCAGGCGCCGGTACCGGCGCACGTCATCGACAAAGGCGTCCCGACCGCAGGCCTGCTGGCCCACATCATGGTGGCCAAGTTTGCCGACCATCTGCCGCTGTATCGCCAAGAGAAAATCTTCGGCCGCGCCGGGCTGCCCATCGCCCGTTCGACCTTGGCGCAGTGGGTGGGCAACTGCGGCGTGCAATTACAGCCGCTGGTTGATGCGCTGCGCGAAGTCGTGCTGACGCACGACGTCGTTCACGCCGACGAGACGCCGGTACAAATGCTGACGCCTGGTGCGAAAAAAACTCATCGCGCTTACGTCTGGGCCTATGCCACCAGTCAGTTCTCCAACCTGGCGGCGGTCGTTTACGACTTCAGCCCGAGCCGCGCTGGCGAACATGCCCGAGCCTTCTTGGGCAGTTGGAACGGCAAGCTGGACTGCGATGACTTTGCCGGCTACAAGGCAGGCTTTGAACTGGGCGTTACGGAGATCGGCTGCATGGCCCATGCCCGCCGGAAGTTCTTCGACTTGCACGTGACCAACAAGAGCCAGGTCGCCGAAAAAGCGCTGAACTACATCGCGGCCTTGTACGAAGCTGAACGAGAAGTCCGAGAGCTGGAGCCGGGTGATCGGCAGCGAATACGGCAGGAAAAAGCAGCGCCAATCGCCGACGCACTTCATACCTGGATGATCGCCCAAAGACAGCTTGTGCCTGAGGGTTCGGCCATCGCCAAGGCGCTGGATTACAGTCTCAAACGCTGGATAGCGCTGACGCGCTATCTCGATGACGGTGCCGTGCCCATCGATAATAACTGGTGCGAGAATCAAATCCGGCCGTGGGCTCTTGGGCGTTCGAACTGGCTGTTCGCGGGATCGTTACGCAGCGGTAAACGTGCAGCGGCGATCATGAGTTTGATCCAATCGGCGCGACTCAACGGCCATGATCCGTATGCTTATTTGAAGGACGTCCTCACGCGCCTGCCGACGCAGCGGGCAAGTGAGATTGCGGAGCTACTACCGCATAGGTGGCGACCGGTTTAGTTGCGCAAGACGGGATGCCCGGACGCACCTCCAACTGGTGCCATTACCGGTCTACTTAGCCTTTATGCTGGTTATCCATGCATTCCTCCCTACAGCTTCGCCCGGTTCAGCCGATAGTTTTCGTACCAAGAGAAGCGCGGCAATTCGATCCTGTAACAAAGGAGAGTAAGCGGCTTTTGAGGAAGATCTCTTGGAATGCTTTCATTACCTCATAACCATAAATGAGAGATGGGCACTTTTTAACGCCTAAGAAAGCACTCACAGACCTTGAGTGATCGAGAACCCGATGAATTTATTAGCGCCTGCCCTGTTCGTTACCAACCGTGTTCGATTCCCCATGAAATTCGCAATTTTGGGATTTATTGTCCTGATTCCTCTGCTCCTGCTAGGCACCCGGGCGATGCTTTCACTGAACACGAGCATCACGGGCATCAAGCATGAACAGGTGGGTCAACAATACTTGTTGGACGTCACCCCTATCCTGCGTCTAACCATGATTCAGAGGGCGCTGACACACGGCATGCTCAGCGGTGACACCAACGCAGTAGCCAATGCAGCACGCAATGCTGAAAAGCTTAACGATGCCTATGCGACTCTTGCTGCGCAGGACGCAAAATTTAGCACCCAACTGGCAACGACAGACCGAGTTCAGACGTTGCGTACCGCTAGTGTGCAGCTGGTTGAACGCGCCAAAGCAGGCGAAGCACCTTTGGTGATCTTTTCCGCGTGGAACGACCAGTTAACCGACCTAATGAATTTCGTTTACTACATTACGGCCACTTCCGGCATGATTTTGGACGAAGATGCAGGTTCGTTGTACCTCATCGATCTAAGCTCTATACGTCTGCCTCGGCAAATAAATCTGGTCGGACAGATTCGCGGTCTGGCCAGCGGTTTTAGCGCTGACCGTCCTCTGGACGACACCACTCGTATTTTTGCCCAGACTTTGTTGAAACAGGAGCTGCTAATGCGTCAAGAGTTGCAGCAGAGCCTTTCCCTGCTTCGCCGAGAAGAGCCGAAATTATCTGGTGTAGTTCAGCCGTCTGTAACAACAGCCATTACCGACCTGGAAAATCTGCGTAAAGACCTGGTGGACTACCTTGATCCGAGCAAGCGCTCAAACGTGAATGCCAACACCTTGGGCGAGCGTGGAAACGCCGTCGTTGCTCAGTTTTACAAAGCTCAGGATCAGATGCAGGAATCGCTGCGAATTCGAATTGATGAGCGTCTGAATACACTGAGTAATGAGCGTACTTTCGGCACTGAGCTATTTATCGCCATTGCGATACTGCTGCTCTATGCGTTCGTCGGCATCTACAAGGCTCTGCGGATTGGGGTTGATGAGCTCCTAGCTGTGACGGCACGTATTGCTCAAGGCGATCTGAGCGCGCGCGTCCGAATCAACAGCCACGATGAAATCGGTGATGTAGGCGAGGGACTTAACCGCATGGTAACGGCCTTCTCTGGCTCACTGAGCCAGGTGGAGCGTAGCTCGCATTCAGTCTCAGATGCGGCAAAGCGACTAGAGATCTCCATAGGCCAAGCCAAAGCCTCAATGAACTCACAACAGGCTGAAACCGAGCAGGTTGCTACTGCCATCAACGAAATGACCGCGAGCGTTGCCGACGTGGCCCAGAATACCGAGGGCGCAGCACGTGCCGCTGAATCTGCAAGCAGTGCGTCTAACGACGGCTTGAAAGTTATGATTGAAACAAGTGCCGCTATTGAGGCGTTGGCCAACGAAGTGGAGCTCAGTGCAAGCAAAGTCGAAGCGTTAGCGACACACAGCAAAGAAATCGGTGGTGTCATCGAGGTCATCAGTACCATCGCGGATCAGACTAACCTGCTGGCCCTCAACGCGGCCATCGAGGCGGCGCGAGCTGGCGAGCAAGGCCGTGGTTTCGCGGTCGTGGCTGACGAAGTGCGGACTCTGGCCTCGCGCACACAAAACTCCACAGAAGAAATTCGACGGATCATCCAACAGTTGCAAGGCGCTACTGATGCCGCTGTTCAACAGATGAAAGCTGGGCAAACCCGAGCTAGGGAATGCATTCAGGCAGCGAGCCAAGCGTCTGGCAGCCTGAACCAGATCAATGAAGCAGTAGACGGAATTGTGGGCATGAACACTCAGATTGCAAGTGCGGCGGTGCAGCAACATTCGGTCTCAGAGGATATCAATCGCAACGTCATTGGCATTCGAAACAGCAGCTTAATCGTCATGGAAGGCGTAGAGGACAACGCCGTAACGGCTGACGAGCTTTCATTGCTCGCTAATGAACTTCGCAGCGTAGTCGGCAAGTTTAAGTTATCCAGCAACGCTTGAAAGGAATCTCAAGCGTTTCAATTGTTGATAGCACGAGAAAGTGCTTTGATCGGGTCTGACTGGGGTGATGATGCCCGGCAGTCCCTGATCGACATTGAGGGCTGAGCTTCATCGTTGCGCAATCTCGTAAAACAATAGAGCCAGCTACGCTAGATGACTTGCCCGGACGGTTACGAATCCAGTTCAGGGTATGGCAATACTCTTCGCCGGCGGGCAAGCCAAAGGCGAACGGTGCACGTGTCATCGAGGTCGCCTCCGGTAAGCATGAGAGGCTGCTTCGCGACTTTCGGTTCTATGTGAACTCTTAGGTTCGTCTGGCCGGGTTGCGCGCCCCGCTTGCCTCTGATCGCAAGCCATCTGCGCATCGTCCCGCAGGACGGTTTGGTCTCCCTTCCGTACGCGCGATTCTAAGCTCGGTGACTGCAATGCCCAGAAGGATTAGCGCCGCCCCTGCAAGTCTTTCAGGGGGGAAACGATCTCCAGCGAGAAAATAACCAAAAACCCCACTAAACACGGGTTCGCAAATAAGTATTAGGGCGACTTTTTCAGGAGCTAGCACAGTCTGAGCGCGATTTTGAATGGCGTAAGCCAAGGCAGTAGCGAACAGCGCGAGCGAAAGGATGGTAACTGTCGAAGGGAGCGCGCTGGGAAAAGAAAACTGGTTACCGGCCAAGCTCCATATCAAAGAAAGCGAGCCAACCAGCCCTAGCTGGATTGAAGTTGATGCCATGGAAATGGCGGGTGTTGCGAACGTTGAGACGATCACGATGTGTAATGCGAAGCATGCAGCACACCCCAAAATCAATAGATCACCGTAGTGCAGCGCGAATCCGTCAAGGCTCAGTAGAGCGAGCCCAAATACGGCAATCACTGTTCCTGCTGCCTGTTTAGGGCTTGGGCGTCCTCTACCTATAAAATAAACAAACAGCGGAGTGAAGACTGTGCACAAGCCCGTGATGAACCCGGCATTGGAGGGCGTTGTGAGGGCTGTCCCTGAAGTCTGCAGTGAGAACGCGGCAAAGAGGACTATTCCAGCAAATACTGCATTCGCCCAGTCACGCGGCTTCAGATGTCGAAATGAGCGGATTGAAAATGGAAGAAGCGCTAAAGCCGCTAAGGTGAACATCCATGCGTTAAGCGTGGATGGAGCCATGACTGCCAACGTTTCGTGCTTAGCTACAAAGCTCCAGCCCCATACAGCCGTGACCAGTAAAAGCGCGATAGACCAAAAGGTTCGGTATGACATAGCTGTCCCCAAGGAAGACATTTATACCGAATGCCTTGCCAAGAACTTTATGTCAGCGGTACCCAGAAAGACCTAGAATAATTTAGTGAGAGGGCATTGGCAATCATGAACACCATGGCTGGTAAGTTAACTCGGAGCCTCAAATCTCTACGAGGGGGATCAACAAACATTGCCTTGCCAATGACCATTTGCAGATCCTTTTTGTAGAGTTTCCGTTCACCCATTATCGAGGCGGAACGAGATCCCCCAACTATCCTTTCGGGCGTATTTGCCTGAGCCATGCAAGGTGATTTCGGCAGACGCTTACGGTGCGTAGACATCCATGTAGCCTTGTAGCGAAGTGGTATAAAAAACGAGTGAAGGTGCCGAGTACGCCGCTAAGGAAGATGCTCGCTGGATATTTCTTCTCCAAGGATCGGGTGCTACTTTTACGCTGGGCGCTTATGGAGTGGGAAAGTATCAGGGCGAGAGAATCTCCCCCCCTCCAGCGCGGCTCCAGGAAGATAAAGGTAATCGCCATCTGTGCCCCGAGATGGCGACCACCCGCCAGGCCCAATGCTATTTGTATGATGCGATCTTAGCGCTGCAGAGGACGAGGATCAGTGACGCAGAGGTTAAGAGCAAAGAGAGGCTTAGGGACGTAGCATGAGCGATAAATCCAATCGCAGCCGGCCCCATCAGTATGCCTAGGTAGCCAATCGCATTGATGATTGCCAGAGCTTGAGCGACGGGCATAGCAGTCTGATGCCCGGCCTTGGAACAAAATATCGGAACGAGATTCGAAATTCCTAATCCGACGAGTACGAACCCCAAAACCGAAACTATCCAATGGTCGATGCCCACCGCCAAGGCCATGCCGCCCATTGCCAGTACACTTCCTACAAGTAGCACTGCTCGCGATCCGAGCTTGCTTACGATCCAATCGCCTAACAGTCTCCCTACTGCCATAGTTACGGAAAACGCGGCGTAACCGATGCCCGCGATACTAGGCTCCATATCTCGGTTCGAAGTCAGATAGACGGCGCTCCAGTCGAGCATTGAACCTTCAACCAGAAAAGCGATGAAGCACAGCGCCCCCAGTAGCAACACCAGCTTGGTTGGCTTCGTCTTGGCTGGCGCCCCCTCCAGCTCCGCGAACGGGAGCATGTAACGACCAAAATACAAGAGCGCCATGCCCAATCCAAGAGCCAATATAACGATTGACTGTATGGGATTGAGGCCGAGCCAGAGCAGCAAGCTAATCGTGCCCGCGCTGAAAATATTCCCGACGCTGAACAGCCCATGAAAGCCAGACATCATCTGCTTGCCGTGGTGGCGCTCAACAAGCGAGCCTTGAAGGTTCATGTTTACATCGGCTGTAGCGATGGCGGCCCCAAACAGAAGCAGAAAAGCCAAGAGCACCCAGTATGAGGTGGCTGTTGCCAGTCCAACCAAGCCGACAGCGGTAAAAGCGCTTGCAAGATAGACCGTACTTCTGCAGCCAACTCGATTCGCTAAACGGGCCACAAACGGCATCATGCACATTGCTCCGGTACCAAGGCCCAGGAGGAGCAGACCAAGTTCCGCCTCACCTATTTGCGCCCTTTCCTTAGCAAATGGCACCAAAGGTGCCCATGCGCCCATGCCACATCCGGCCAGGAAGAATGCATATCTGGAAGCAGGTAGCGTATTAGAGGTAAAAAAAGCTTGTTCCGTACTATTCATCTACTAAAGCCTGTTGTTGGCAAATGGACACTACGCCCGTAACTTATGTTGCAGACCGATAGTAAAAAACTTGGCATGATGCATGCGACCTTAACAGCTAGGCTCATTTCTTATGGATGTAGCACTCGACAGTGAAGACGTCTGGTGAGTAGCCAAGTTTTCGTCGGCATCTTGGGCAATACGCTTCAGCGCGCAGCCGCTCTGTGCCCGGAGGGGTCAACTGTCACCATGACAATCAGCGATGCCCTGCACCGACTGTTACCGAATGTCAGCCTAAGAAACGATGCTTGAGTTGCTGTATTCAGTGCTTTCATAAAATCTCTTCAAGCAATCTGGTACGGGTTCTTCCTCAAACCAATAAGCGATTTGTCGAAATTCGCGTCATACAAAAAACCATCAACAACACCGGTCAATTTGTTCATCCCAAAGTTTCCTATCACAGCAACTATTTGGCTCGGTCTCTTGCTCAGCAGTAGAAACCGTACAGATGTACGATTTCTATCCTACTGTGAGCGCTGATCAAGGTCAATGAAATCGTACATTTGTACGATTTTACGTCTTATGCTAGTGTCAGCTGACTGAGATGGGAGCATGCATGACGAACGAGAAACGGAAGACTTGGCAGCAAGACCCTCATCGTAGGGAGCATATCCTCAAGGCAACCCTAGACTGCATCGAGCTGCACGGGGTTGCATGCACAACGTACCGAAAAATTTCCGAACTGTCGGGCGTGCCTCTCGGTTCACTTACACACTACTTCCCGAGCATGCAGGAGCTGCTGCTGGAGGCATTTCAGCTGTTGGCTCAGTCCGTATCTACTCGATTTGCAGCAGTAATTCGAAAAGCAAAGACTAAAGAAGACGCTTGCCATGCAATAGTGGATGTTATCTTTGAAAAATCCACATTCGGCACTAGAACGATCCAGCTGACTTGCGAGCTCTATATTTTTGCGGGTCGTAACCCTGTCATGAAGAATGTTATGAAAGACTGGATGCTTGAAATCAGAGGAACACTCAAACTCTATTTCTCCCCCTTGTCAGCAGTCGCGCTAGATGCTTTGATTGAAGGAATAATTCTTCATCGATCAGTAACCCCGATTGCTCGTGAAGACGCTCACAAAATGATAGTTAGGCTATCCGAGTTGTAATATTTAGTGGTGGACAGGAAAGGAAGTCGCTATCTGGCCAGCATATCCAGCCTATACGGAATATGTAGCTGTAGTCACATCGTTCTTCAATGATGAGACGAACATGATGGCCTCCGGGTGCCATACCTATATATGGGCATCGCCTGAGACCTATGGTATTTCAATCAGAACGGAAACCAAGTCGAATGACCGCTTCTGGCCGATAGCTGTCAGTAGGAGCCATGAGGGCGTAGCATGGAACCCCATCAATCCTGGCAGGGCCTCCCCTATGAGTGAATCCTTGCGGACAATCGTAAAATGCCAAGATCCTGGTGATGGCAGCGGAGATGTCATTATCGATCTCCAACAGGATCTCCTTGCAGAAATGAACGTCGTTTTGGGTGACTCCTTGAGCAAGGAGTTGATCGGCGGATCGATAGTGCTAAAGCTAGTCCGCGACACTGACACGCAATCTTGAGGCCGCTAACGACCCAAAGAAGCGGTTCATTACGCTCGAGGATCACGCGTTCACGGATCAAATCGCAAGCCTAACGGACGCTTGTGCCTCCGACTGCAACCAAGGTGCAGCATCGTTGTTAGCCTTCTGATACCCGAGCAAAAATTTATCGCGCTGTTTCAGAGTTTCTTTGATCGCCTTCTTAACGTCGTTGTGGGGGAGCAACTGCGTCAGGAGCGCTCCGCAGCGTGGCTGACCGTGCTCCTTGACGGCTTCGACGAGCAAAGGCCAAACACGAGAATCTGCGCAGTGCAGCAGCAGCGTAGCTGCACACTTCGCCTCAGATTTACTATCCGCGTCCATCATGGACGAAATCCATTCCTGCATTCGCAGTAGCCTATCTATATAGTCCGTCGCTGTTTGTACGACATTTTCTAGTCCTGTGGCGCCATCGTTGAGTGTGAGCAAGGCAGCCTCTAGATCACATTTATCGCAGCCTGAGCCGGCCAACAGAAGCAGCCCCCTACGTTTGAAGTAGGGAGCATCCGAGCGCAAATCGCGTTCCGCCTGACCAAGGAGCCATTCACGGTTTCCTCCTTGGACTAGTAGCTCGCAATTGGCTAGGACATAGGCGTCACTCTCTGACGCATCGATGCGTACCAGCCAGAGATGACCAGCTTCGTTTGGTCGGGGATAAGACGATAGCGCTGCATCTAGTAGGTCCCCCTCATTCAGGCCATCAACTGCCCGTACCACCACATCATCCGTTCGGAGCAAGGTCATAAGCTCCAGCCCCATTGCATCGCCTGAATTAAGCAGCACCCTGGCGACCGCTGAAACAAAGCTGCCGATAGACCTCAGGCGCTTGCGGTTTTTGGCGTCTTCAATGAGCGCTTGGACTTCATCTCGAAAACCAGACACTTTGTCGAGCATTACATTGAGCGTTGAATCTGCCCAGAAGGCCGTATAACCCCAATTCCCGCGCTCAGCTGACGACTTTATCCCATCTCTCAGAGCGTTCTGTAGGTCCGTAAACTGCCGGACAGAGAAGCTGTCGTGCAATGCATCAAATCCGTCGCCTTGCTCCAACCCTCCCCATGATGACAACTCAGAACAGAGGGATACGGTGCTGTCAACTTGGCTCCAGTCCACTGAGACAGACGCCACGCCTCTTCGATCTGATGCTGGAGCCTGGACTGTCACTCTAAGCTCTGGAGATGGAGGCTGCTGCGGGTCAACCTGCAACCGTAGCCAGGCGAGCACATGCCCAGCAAACGCTGTCGCCAATTCGCGCTGGCGCTCGCCAATAACATTTCCAAGCTGTTGCGCGCAGATGGCGAAGTCGCACCTATTGAGAAGTACAGATGCTGTCTCTGAAGAGTGCAGTAGCAAAAGTGTGGTGAACCAATGCTTTTCTAAATACGTAGGCCCGCGCGTCAGCTCCAACCGGTCGAGTCTATTGCACACCTCTGCTTTTGGCATATGGAACAGCAATTCAAATGCGAGCCCGCGAACGACACTGTCAGAGATCGCGAGCGCCCGGTCGATAACCGGTAGCCAAACGGCGCTCGTGGGCATTTTCTGTGCTACGGCGTACCAGAGCACAGGTAAAAGTTGGTCATCTACCTCCGCAAGAGCTGCTATTTGCTCCTGAGCATCGGGTTTGAGTTGCCGACATTCGTTTGTAAAACTCATCAGAAGAGGTCGAGAATTACCGCGTCGCAGAAGCTCCTGGACCTGTTCGGGCGGCGGCAAGTGTGCCAATAGCATGCCGAACAGGGTGTATTCAGTTGCCTTTACATTGTCCTTGTTGTTGTCCACGGAGGTAAGTAACCGCTCCCACGCTTGGCGAACCAACGCAACGTCCATAGGTTCGAACAAGCTAACGTAGCTATCTGCGGAAAAGGTCCAAGGAAACATCTCTTCGTTCTCCCGCTGGCCGATTGTGCGGATGAAGTCGCGAACCATAGCCACATACACGTCTTGGCAAAGTCGGCAGAGTAGCGGCTCAAGTAGCTCCCAGTTGTGGTCTTCAATAGTCTGCCCACGCCCGACGCGGCGGCTCCCGACTGGAAAGCTCTGCGCATAGGCTCGCAGCTCGGATACAAAATCGTTCGGATAGTTAAATGTTGTATCCCATGCGTACTTGCTCGCAGCTTGCATCTTCCTTCTGAACCCTACGTCAGTTCTACTCAGAAAGGCAGGGAGCTCCTCTCTGGTTGGGCTTCTATAGAGGTTGCGCTGAGGATCGTTGCGTATCGTCTCTTCGGACTTCTTTCGTGCTGATCTCAATTGCGAGGAAAGAATTGGGTCGGCTGCAGATTCGAGCATCGTTCTTCTAATTCGAGCCCTGCCATCTTCCGATACCCAAGACATCGTCTCCACTCGTTGGAGAGCTGCGGCAACTTGCTGGCCGATCGCAGACCTACTGGAGCCAAGAATCCAACCGCTGATACCCCCTCTAGATGTCAGCATGACTGAGTCAGCCACTAGACTATTGAAAGCGGCCTGGAAGAAAATCCGGCGGTCTCCAAAGGAAATCACCGCCAGTGCCAGCCTTGCGAGTCGCAGAAGCCGTTGGTTCTCCACCCGGTTAAGCACTACTGCTCCGTCTTCGGTGAGTTGAACACGGCCTATGGTGGGTGCAACTGCGGTGACACTTGCGCTAGCCAGATCCGTTAAAGCATCTGCATCATGCCGGTAGAACTCACCGTGCTGGTGAATAAAGCTTGTCCAGCGAGTAAGCACGTTCACAATCTCACTGCCGGGGCTTGCGTGCTTAGCGATCTGTATGAGCCCGTGTAGGACCATTTGCTCAATGGTCGAATCCACACCTGCTACTGCCCACAGTTCCTCGGCAACTTGAGCAATGACGTGGGGCCGCTTCGAGGCGAGCGCGATGACCCCTTCGACGGAAGTCTGGTCCGCGTTCTGACAGTCCAAGAATTCCAAAGTGAGGGCAACGGCGACATCGTCTCTCATCTTCTCATCAGCCAGCGCTTTGTACGCCGCTGATGCGCAAATTTCGGCGGTGAGCGGATTTCGCTGCGTGTCGTGCACGAAAATGCCAATCTGTTGGCGTAGTTCGGCAACCGTTCCGGCATCTAACGCAAGCGCATCAATCAAAAGGAGGCTCAATCCTTCGACGAGATATGGGCGTTCGAGGACGAGCGTAGTTCTTTCTTGGCGCAATACTCCACCCGACGCGAGTTCGGATAACGCATCGACAGCGTGCTGATTGAATGCGAGTAATTCCTTCAACTCACCTGCAGTCACGCGTCTGCTCATCTCGCCTGCAAGATGCTTCAGAACGTTCTCAAATTCGTCGGGGCCTACAGGGTAGTCCAGGCGCGTGCGGTAGCGATTTTTCCAAGCTTGATACTGAAGCATCTCGACAGTGAGCTCGCTCGCATCGCCACCTTGCCGCAAGTAAGCGAGCGCGTCCGCTAAATAGCGTGGCTTACGAGCCACAGGTCCAAGAGCCCAGAGTTTCTCAACGATCTCCCGGGACTGGTACTGCATCGCAACTGCGAACTCTTGCTCGTTGAATTCAGAGAGGTCGAACTCTATCGCCTGCAGATTGAGTCGTGGCTTCAACTGCTTGCGCCAGGTATCAGGTCTACATGTGATGACAAATAGGACGTTCGGACCAACTTCGGCGACTAGGTTCGCTATGTAATCGGTCCAAAACTGAAAGCTATGCCTTTCGTTAATTCCATCCAGCACGATGATTGCGCGCGAGTCCGATGTGCTACCAAGCCACCTTTGAAGCTTCAGACGAAAGATATCTTCGTCAGATGTTTGTAGTTGGGTGACGGCAAGTCTGGCCAAATCTTTCAGGCCGAGCTCCTTACTTGCCGAAGACTTGAACCAGAAGACAGGCGGTGCAGCTTGTTTGGAAATCACCGCCCGCACCCATGTGGCGACTGCCCATGACTTCCCGTTTCCCTCATCACCTTGAATGACGCATATACGGGGGGCTCCAGCGGTCCAGGAAGCAGAAGCGAAGGACTCGAGACGCTGCTGCACAGCCGGCCTTGGTACATTCACAGAGGATAATGCGCCCGAAGCCAAGGGAGCGTTTAGCCGCAAACGGCTGGTTTCCTCACTTTCTAGGAAAGTGCATAGCGACGCATTCAAGCGTGAGCGAAAGCTCGGCAGACCAACAGTGGCGCTCTCGAACGCTTTTCTGATGCGTATCAGAGCATTTTCGAATCCGGCGCTCTCACTCACCTTGTGAAGATAATCGTGTAAATCAGAGCTATCGATGTTGCTGTCTTTGCAGAAAGAAACAACATCGTTCCAGAAAGCGGCTGCAAGGTAGTCGAGATCTGCGGGTTGAGAAAGGGTGGCACAAGACAGGACGTAAAAATCAGCGCCCATTTCCCGCGTTTTCTTCGCCAGCCACTCTGCCGCAGAGGCATCCACAGTACGCGTCGTCGCCAAGACCCACATATCTAAATTGGGCGATGCATTTGTAGAGATTTCGATTTGCGTGCGCAGTCCCCTTTCGTCAAGAGAGCTTGAATTTTGGTACCGCTTGCACTCGACGAAGATGCATTCATCTGCGTTGACACTGGAGTCCAAATCGCGCCCTTGTTGGGAACCGGATCTCCGCACGAGAAACCGGACTTCCGTGAGCTTCGTCAGCAATTTCGCTATCAGTCCTTCAAAACCTGCCTCACCGCTCGCAGGCAATGAATGAAGGGCCCGAGCAAGCACGCTCATTGTCGACTTCTTTGTCGAGGTCCGCATCGACGCAGAGCTCGATTTCCTTGTCTTATTGATTGCTGCCACTGCTGCGCTCCTCGTGCTTATAGTGGTGTGCGCTGCAGATGCTATTTACTTGGACAATGAGCCAGCCGGGCGCACAGGATGCTTATCGGCCGGACTTGAAGTAATCTATAAGGCCTAGCTGATCGATCTTTAGCACACGGCGGTTCTCATCACACCTTGGATGTTCAGTTGCCTAAGGCAGAAAAGCATATCACCCGTGGTCGACAGCTTTACGGTCTATTCGCCTGTTGCGAGACAAACCGGCTGCTTATGACTATCCGACCTCGTACCTATAGCGAATCGTTCCTGAGCCAGATGCTGGCTTACGCTATAGATGGGGTAGGGAGGAATTCGGATGTTCCTCCTCCATGCATACGGAGATGTGCTATGCCTCAAATATTTGATGTGAATAGCTACTGCCAACACCTCAGCAAAAGCGACGTGCTCAGCGCCAGACTCATTGGCTGGACAGGTCGATGGTCCTTGTGCGGAAGCTTCGTCCTCTGTTGCCAGTGTCTGAGACTTCAGGCAGTCGATGACGCCAGTCAGCCGTTTAAACATCTCAAAGGATGCTCAGCCTCCGAGATAGGCCGCTACCCATGGCAGGAGCTGAGAGAGGTTATCGGTGCAGTTGCTGCCCCAGCGTTCAGCAAGGCGATAAGGAAAGCAGATAACCACTAGCTCACCACTAGCTGCAGTTCCCATAACAGGACATTCGTTAAATAACCCGCTACAGAAAAGCCCACCCCGGTGGGCTTTTAAGCGCCTGCTGGAAACCAGACCCCGGCTCTCTGATCTACCATTTCCCATGCTCATGGTCCGAGCACCACGTATCTCCAGGAGGTCAGCGTGTCGTTACCCATCACCATCCGGCAACTCAACGCCTTGCGGGCACTGCAACGCAACGCCCCAGAGCTGGGCGACTTGGCCACGTCGATCGCCCTGGCGTTTGATGCGTCTAACATCAAAAACCCGCAGCTGGCCCGCTTGATTCTCGAGAAGACCTGCCGACGTATCGTGGCGGGCCAACCCGGTAGCCGGGACGCCATGATCCAGCACCTGGAGACCTTCGGAAACTTGAACTGCCTATCGCCCGAGCAGGTCAGTGAATTTACCGACCGGATCAGGAAGCTGGCTTAATCATGTCGCAAGGCATCCAGTAGGAAGCCCTGGGCGTCATGCTCTAGGGCGGCCCTGTAGGCGAAATGCGCCAACTGTGTTTACGACCGTCTGCTTTTGGCCGATTTCTGCAGTCGCAACCGGCTGGAACCTGCCAAACCCTCGAGGATGGGCAAGGGGGCGGGAGTTATCCTTGCACTAACATCGGATATTCTCAGATAGACTGGAGTGCACCTGCGAAAATTTGCAACCGTATCTGGTACCTTGCCTTTGAACGACGATCTCAAACGAGGAGGCTTAAATGACGATGCCATTCGAACGGACCAGGTCTGTCGCACAGGCTCACGCTTTCCTAACCGAGCTTGCTCGCGACTCGGAAGTGCCCGAACGCGTGAGACAAAACGCCCATTTCCTTTTGCGCCATTTTCCTGCTAAGCACGATGTCCTGCAGGCAGGCCGTATTGAAGAGGAGGCGAAGAAACTGGGTATAGGTACATTTGGGCCGGTTTTTTGCTCCTCTACTAAAGACTGGTAGGCGCCCATCATGACCGGTAGCTTTTGACGATTTAAAGTCTAGAGCGATGAATGGCAGAGTCGGCCAATTTCAGCGATTCTAATGTGCGTATCACCATCTACAATGGGCTCTAATAGTCAGCACTACTGTGGGGGCCTACCCCCTGCTTTCTGAATCACCAAAAAAATCATCTTTGGTTAGCAAGCCAAAATCATCAGCGGCACTATCTTGGTCAGTTTCATCGAATAGATCCTGTACACGCCGCTCTTGCCTGAAGTGAGCAATCGTGCCGAAAAAGCATCCCTCGCATAAGTGAAATTCGTAGCGCTCTCCGTCATGCTTGGTGCCAAAACCCCATTTTGCTTTCAGAGTGGCGAACTAAAGTCCGCCGACGTCTACACGGGTCGAGAGTCTACAAATGTCACACTTTACGTCGGTCACGACCTATGTCTCGACTCGACCAGTGATTTTTATCGGTTTGCCCCACTCTTAATATTACTCGATGGGCAGCATACACGCGCCAGGCACATCTGCGCCGTGCGGTGTCGTCTTCGCGGTGCTCAAATCTCCCTTAGGTCCACAGCGGTCGTTCGTAAGGCAGCTTGGGCAGCCGCTCTGCTAAACGACGCCCTTCAAAATGGTCTCGATTCGGGCTCCAACAAACGATCTATGCACGTAGCCAGCTGATACACCGCACCGGCAGCATAGGTTTTAGTTTTAATTGGGGCTTGCTCATCCAGCAACTCTTCGGCGGCCAAATGCCCCAGAAGGTCTAGGTCAATACCGATGGATGCCGCAGTACTCTGCACTGCAAGTAGCGCTTCTCTCATCTCGTCTATCCGGATGTCATTCATGAAACGCTTCCTACTTTTTTATAAAACATAGCGGTTTCGTATCGAGGCCGAATGACCGATTTGAAATTGGTTGAGCGGGGGGGATTTCGAATGGAATTTGACCGACCGCAGCCCTTCAAATGACTGCATTCGGCCAGTAACACGTGACTGTGTAAGGGCATTACCCAAGAGTGGCCCTCGCCCCATGGAAGACGAGGCCCCGAGATTATTCGAACATTTTTAGTAGCTCGGATATTACCTTGAGCACTCCCTGACCTTTAGCAACCACCCAGCTCTCATGCACAAGGAGCTGAGTGTTGCTTCAGCTGTCTTATTTTTTTGTAATTAATCCAGCTGTCACTGCGTCGCTGAGGATCTCATTTTCTGTTGCAGATTTTGAGATTGCAAATATCACCTTGTACCTTGCCCTTGTGATTGACAGGTAAGTCTCTCGGATCATCTGTTGCTCGATTGCAGATTCAAGAGCTGGATTCTCTTTAACTGTAAGAGCTCCTTTTTCCAATCCAACGATAATGACAGCATCAAATTCCTGTCCGCCAACCTGGGCAGGTCGACAGAGCACTACTACTGGCTGATCCGTCTTGATCTTCTCTCCTCTCTCACGAAGCACTTGAAATGGTAAATCGGACTTGGATAGCTCATCTTCAATCGCGCTCCAGTAACTTTCAGTGTGACTGATGATTGCGATTTGTCGAATGTTGTCAGCGCGCATTTCACGTACGCGGCGGAAAATAAATCGACCGAAGTCTCGGGAGTCGGGAGCCTCTTTTTCGAGAGCTGGCTTTCCAAATTTCTTATCCTTGGCGGGCGTGTGAAAGCTTTCAATTGACGTGAAGTCAGGAAAATCACTGCTGAAAAGATTGGTGCTTCTTTGGATTACAAAAAATGCTAATTTGGCAATTTCCACTGTAGAGCGTCTTATTGAATCAAGGCTCTGATTTGAAATGTCTTTAATGCCAAGTGTCGCGAGCCCTGCGTTTGACTGCCCATAAAAAGACTGAGCCTCATCTAAAGCTAGGGCAATGGGAACGTGGGACGTCTTTTCATTAGAAAGAAGGGAGAATAGACGCCTTTCATTTTCGTTGAATAATTGTGCTTCATCTACAAAGATATAATCGAAGCCTTCGCTTTTTCGACGCAGCCTCCAGACTGGTGTTTTGATAGAACCAAATAATGAGAGCGCAATGTCATCTGGGTCAAGCGCTCCATATTTTTCAAAAACTTCACGATGGTACCATTCGAATAAGCTGAATACGAAATCTCTCTCGTCGCGCGTGAGAATTCCGTGAAATCGACTAAGACTGCGTTCGGACTCTACGTAGCGACGACGATCTTGCTCATATCCATGACCCTTAATGGCAATTGAGATCTCCGCAAGGACAAGTTTGGCAAATACATCAGTTAAGTTTTTGTTCTGGTAGACTGTGGTTAACAGGGTGCTGGAAGCGATCTGTTTCTCATATGAGGATTTTTCATAAGCTAAAGCCTCAAGTATTTGCTGAAGCTGGTACAGCTTAGCATCTGTGGCGTCAGGATCTAAAATAGATTCTAACTCCAACCCGAGTTTAACCCTGCAGTATTCTGAAAGAGTGGTAACGGTTATGTGTTCTTTATAAAGCTCAGGATTTTCACTTGATAGAACATCAAACTTTTGTATGACTTTGGCTCGCATCGCATCGCTGTGGACGATATACAGTATCTTGCACGCGCTTCCCTGGGTTTTGGAATTGATAACTTTGAATAACGCAAGCAGCTGCATTAGTAGTGTTTTTCCAGATCCGCCCGGACCCAGTATTCGAATTGGATTTTTGTCAAGTGCGTCGGGGGTTAGTATTTTTCGTTGGGCCTCGGTTAACGGGCTATCTATCTTGACCCAGTCCTTGAAGGTAAAGTTTAACGTTTTATAGACCTCATCGCTCGTAATGGAGGATTCACTTGTGTTCACTTGCGCATGAAAAAAATCACCTTGCTTTATGGTTTCTTCAAAGTAACCTTTGACGCTCGCAGCCAGTAGATCAAGAGTATTACATGTATTGTGTTTTTCGAGCTTGCTATTGTTTATTAGAGCATTGGCTTGTTGCCTAAGTGCTTCTAAAGACCTAATTTCAATATTGATGCATTTTACTACAGCGCGGAAACTGTCGCTCGGACCGGCCGAAATCAAAGTGCGAGTAGAGGATTCATCCCCTCCACTGAGAATATCGTAATATCCAAGGCTATACTGTCGGGCATCAGTTCCGCGACCGGCTAAAATAGTGTGTATATTCTCATCATGTTTTCGGTGCATGAATGCACCTTCAACGAGGAGCCCTTGTAATCGCTGATTTGCAAGATATATGGAGCGCTCAAACGACTCTTTACTAATTTCAAGCTCTGAAAAAATAGACGTATCACCGGATAGCTTAATCAGCGCAAGTGACTCTTCACCCGTTCCACTCAGATAGTCTGAATGCCATAGGGAGAGAAGTGTTCCCTCTGAATTCGCCGCTAATCGAAATGGGCCTTCCAGAAAAATTGCACCCGCGAGGGTTTTAGGGCTTCGAGCTATTTCTAATAAAGCGTTGTGGATTTTTTCAATTACTCCAATTTTAGGAAGTAACCATTCCGCCATGCCTTGAGTTAAAGCCAAGTACATAACTAAAGCTCCTTTATTTCTTTAATGAAGTTATCAAGCGAGGTAGTAGTGAAGTCTCGCGACCCCAATCGCATGAACATGCCAAGATACCTGGAGATCATATCACTCAGAAAATCATCTTTCAGCGTGGAAACTTTCAAAGGACATGCATCAAAGTGCTCAATCATAGGTGCGGTTAGGCTCATGCGTTTACAATCCTCGCTCCACCACTCATCTCGTGAACACTGTGCAGCGTCCAAGATTTCAAGAGGGATTGAATATACGTATCGAAATAAAGCTACAGAGTGAGACGGGATGGCTGCGAAGTTACTGAGGCTACCGTAGGCGGGAAAGAAATGTATATCTGATTTAAAAGAGTTGCAGAATATCTTCTTTAGGATCTCGCCATATCTTTTTTCCGAAAGTATAAGTTCGACGCTTGGTCGGTCAATACTTCTTTCGTTAAGAGGTGCTTGCGTATATTCGATGTACTTTTTATATTCGGTTAGGCGGGCGTGAAAAGCGATTTGTTTTTTATCACCCTCAATAGATTTAAGAGCATGTTCAAACAAATGGATTGGCGGGTGCGAAAATCGGTCAGCAGGTGGATGTTCTTCTGCGCCATAAGGTTTTAGACGATTGAAGACTTCATTCCAAACCTCGCCATAAAACGCTTTACTGTAAAGATATTCGCTAACTGGGATGATCGGGATCACGGTAGCGGTTTCAGTTTTTTTTTGGCTTAGGTCGCAAGCTGGGGAAATTACGATCCCGGTAACCGTTACCTTGTTCGGAAGACCGAACCCTGGAAGATTGTGCCATATGTCGCCAGTCTCGTGATTTAAGCTGGGCATATTTTTGTAAAAATCTCGAGCTTCAATTTGTGGAGCTGATGGCATCTTTTTAACGTCCGAGTTAAATGCGCTTAATAATGGCCTTTCAAGATAAGGCCGCAGCGAGCAGCGTCCTGACCCCATTGTAGACGCTGCAGCGTTTCTTATCCGATGAACTGCTGTGGCTGCCGGCTCTGATGTCATAATGCCATACAAAAGTCTTGGCGGACATTGTGCGTTCTCGCTGACGCGATTGCTCAGAAATTACTGGCGAAAATAGGTTTGTCTGGCAAGCCTTCAATTACGTAAACCATAGAACCTCAGAAACTACGTGGCGTTGCAAACGTAGACTGAACACAGGCCCGGGCAGCTAAATCGTTGGGGGGGTTTGTGGATCCCTTCTGGCTAACCAAGGCGAATCACTGGATATCACCAACCGTTATGACGCTGCAATCAGGGTACAGCAATCGCTTGAAAACAGCCCCTTCCGGACAAAAGTTGACGGTTACGACTGTCCGCTATTGGTCGACTCGGTTGAGAGCAGTCGGTTCTACCAGACTGACTGCATAATGATCGCTGAAACCGCCTTTTTGCATGCTGCTGCGCGAAATCTGAGTCCGAAATCCTCTGCTCAATGTAAAGATTTCAATCTCAAGCGCGTACTTTTCTACCGTGGAAACCAGGGTCAACTGTTTTCAACAGAATCGGCCGAAAGCAGCCTAATTACCCTTTCACGCCGGATCGAAAACTGTCACTTCACCCATTAGCCGCTTCATTGCACACTCGCTATCAGCGGGAAAGTTAGACTCCTGAAAGTGGTGACACCTTACATATTGAGCTCTCTAATTCTATAAATCCACTTGGCTTGCTATACAGGCTAGGTGGATTTATAGAACTAGATGATCGAAGCTCCCCGTTATTCGAGACCGTCGGCTAAATTATCATGGGAAGGGATCACCCCAATGTCCATCAAGTCATCGTATACAATCCACTCTATGGGGAAGAACTCTTGGGAACCCGAGTTAAAGTGCCCAACAATAATTCCGGTGGATGCATGTGAGGAAATCGAATAGTGTTTCCTCATCAATCCGATCGTCTCCTCGACATCTAGCTCGTCCAAGCATGCGTAAACAACAATCACCGCATCAAGTTTGTTTTTAGTTAACTGATAACTAGCTTGAGACTGAAGCAGTGGTAGCCGACGGAGTATCTGTGCTGCCAATCTCTTGCCTGGCAGCGGTTCGACAATGATGCCCACTGTCTTGTCGTTTTTGTAGACAACAAAGTCTGGTTCTCGATAGCCGCTCAAAACTTCATAAGTGTAAATAGAGGCAACCCAATTCTGAACTGCAGCTTTTGCACTAGCATGAACTTCATCCATGCCAACCCTGGAAGGCATGACCGCATTATCTGATATATCCCTAACTTCCGTAAGGGTTTCGTCTGAGACGCTGGCCTTCAGCATCTGCTTAGCATGAGACAGGAACTGCTCTGGGGAATACATCAGGAAGTGCCGCACACCTCCTAAGGAGATAGCCTCATTAATAAGCTCCGGTCGCGGACCGAGGATTTTATTTGAATCTCCCTTCAGCCACCAATCCTCTTTTCGATCATCAGTAACGTATATCAGCCAGTTGCTTGATTCAGATTTGGCCTGTTCCAGCATTTGTCTCCATACTAAATAATCACCATATTTTCTTTTATAAATTATACCGTTATGGAGGTATTCATCGGGCTGTGTTTTATCTTTTTCCTTATCCCTGTATCCCGGAGGAATCTTCAAATCAAAGCGAGCTTGCGCCAACTTATAGAGACCATCTACATCCTTCTGCTCCGCGGGACTGGCCCCGACACGCCCCTCGAATAGCTGCTCTATTGCGTCCTTAATAAAGTCTACAGAAGTAGGTGGTTGGTTTGCCTCCTCCAGTACCTTAAGCTCCTCAAGAAACCCAGTAATTGCATCATTTACTTTACTTTGGAGATCTTCAGTTCTGATCGACGAATGGCGCTTTCTAAGATTAAGATTCGCAATCCTATTGTGCAGATCTTCAATTGAAGTAATGACGATCTCGCGGACCTGTCTATATTTTTGATGTTGCTCAGATATTACCCCAGAGCGATTTCTGTAGAATTCGAGAGCTACATGATGAGGAATCCATATCCGCTTAGATAGTGATTTAAGGACGGTAATTAATTCATCACGTGTCCCCGCTTGATATCTGTAGAGGTTTAACAATACATTGGTGTCAAAAACCAAAAGCCCACGCTTCCAGGCATCTTGATATTCTTTTTCTGTTAACGCTTTGAACTCAGGAAATAAAGACTTCATCGTTCCATCCTTGTTTGATGCCCAATCATATCAAAACCCAAGACAGTGATCGACACACCTGCGCTCCGATGTTGGCACCCGACTGACCAGAACGGGCTAAGCTGACGCATTTGGGGGCTAAACGTCATCAGGATGCAGGACGCCGTCGAAATCGAGAAAAAGGATCATATGAGCTTGAGGCTCCGCCTTAGGTCACGCTAATAGATTATCGGAATGGCGAAGGTCGTCGGCAAACATTGTCAGCGGTAGCAATCATTTGCATCCCATCTTTCCATCTGTCGCGTCTTCATCTCACCAATACATTTGACTTGACCAGTCCTTGCTTTATAAGACGAATCTTATATTAGGTACGGATCTTGATCCTGGGCACCGACTCACCGTGGGTATTTGTTGTGATGAGAATCGAGCCGGTCAACGTCGCGAGATACAGGTGCTGCTGATCTACAGGAAGGTGAAGGAAGAGAGAGAGGTAGGTCGCTATCGCGATCAGCCAAGCAAGGCGTAACGTTTATTTTGTTTTAAGGGGGGGGAATTTACAAAAAAAGTTACATCTTAAAAAAAAGCTGATAAATATCAGGCAGTTGAAGTTTTTTTTGATGCGCAGGTATGCAGAAACTATTAAATAAGCCGGGTCAGTTGAACAAGGAACCCCGCTTCGGCGGGGTTCTTTTTGCCTGTTTTTTGTTATTTCCTTTGGTGCTATACAAAGCGTTATCTATTCTTTTTCATTCGCTACCGCCTGGGGCAAAGTGAGCTGAACCACTCAGCTGACAAGGAGCAACACCCATGAGCCTGCGACTTGGCGATATCGCCCCTGATTTTCAACAGGATTCCAGCGAAGGCCGCATCAGCTTTCACCAATGGCTGGGTAACAGCTGGGGCGTTCTGTTCTCCCATCCGGCTGACTTCACCCCGGTCTGCACCACGGAGCTGGGGTTCACCGCCAAGCTCAAGGATGAGTTCGACAAGCGCGGCGTCAAAGCCATCGCGCTGTCGGTCGACCCGGTGGATTCGCACATCAAGTGGATCGATGACATCAACACCACGCAGAACGCGCGGGTGAACTTCCCGATCCTGGCTGACGCTGATCGCAAGGTGTCCGAGCTTTACGACTTGATCCACCCCAACGCCAGCGAAACCCTGACCGTGCGTTCGCTGTTCGTGATCGACCCGAACAAGAAGGTTCGCCTGACCATCACCTACCCGGCCAGCACAGGGCGTAACTTCCACGAAATCCTGCGGGTCATCGACTCCTTGCAGCTGACCGACAACTACAAAGTCGCCACCCCCGCCAATTGGGTAGACGGTGATGACGTGGTGATCGTGCCTTCGCTCAAGGATGAAGACGAGATCAAGCAGCGCTTCCCCAAAGGCTACAAAGCCGTCACGCCGTACCTGCGCCTGACGCCGCAACCGAATCGCTGATTCACCCTTCCACGACAGTTGGGGTTAGTTTGGGCCGATTCGTCGGCCCTTTTTTTATTGTGCGCAACCCTCCCTGTAGGAGCTGCCGAAGGCTGCGAACGCGGTGTAACAGGCAGAACGCCTTCGCAGCCTTCGGCAGCTCCTACAGGGGAAATCCGTCGCTCGCTCTTATATGCATTTAAAGAATAACCAAATGAAAAAATAAGATTTATGGATATAAAAAATCACTGGTAAGGTCAGTGCACTCGAAACGAACTCACCACCTTACTCGTCCGCCAACGGCCAAGCAGGTGCCACTGAATAAGCAAAGGAGAGCGCCATGCGCACTGCCATTTTGCGTCAAGGTTTGGTTGCTCTGTTTGCTGCAGCGGTCACCTTTGGCGCCATCACACAAGCTCAGGCCGAAAGCCTGCGCATCGGTTACCAGAAATACGGCACCCTCGTGCTGCTCAAAGCCAAGGGCACGCTGGAAAAGCGCCTGGCCGAGCAAGGCGTGCAAGTGCAGTGGACTGAATTCCCCGGCGGCCCGCAGCTGCTGGAAGGTCTGAACGTCGGCTCCATCGACTTCGGCGTGACGGGCGAAACCCCGCCTGTGTTTGCTCAGGCCGCAGGCGCTGATCTGGTGTACGTGGCTTACGAGCCGCCAGCGCCCACCAGCGAAGCGATTCTGGTGCCCAAGGATTCGCCCATCACTTCCGTCAAAGAACTCAAAGGCAAGAAGGTCGTCCTCAACAAAGGCTCCAACGTGCATTACCTGTTGGTCAAAGCCCTGGAAGACGCAGGCCTGAAATACACCGACATCCAGACCGTGTTCCTGCCACCTGCCGATGCCCGCGCGGCGTTCGAGCGTGGCAGCGTTGATGCCTGGGTGATCTGGGATCCGTACCAGTCGGCCGCCGAGAAACAACTGCAGGCCCGCACCCTGCGTGACGGCACCGGGATCGTCGATAACCATCAGTTCTACTTGGCGACCAAGCCTTATGCCGAGAAAAACCCGAAAGTCATTCAAGCGCTGATCGAAGAGGTGCGCGCCGTGGGTGAATGGTCCAAGGCCAACCCTGAGGAAGTGACCAAACAGGTTGCGCCACTGCTTGGTTTGCCAGCGGACATCACCCTCACTTCGGTGAAACGCCAGGGCTACGGTGCGCTGTTCCTGACGCCGGAAGTGGTCGCTTCACAGCGAAAAATCGCTGACACGTTTTACCAGCTCAAGTTGATCCCCAAGCCGCTGAAGATCGCGGACGTGGTCTGGACGCCCACTGCTGCCGTCGCCGCCAAAGCGCCGTAATCAGCCAGACCCTGAGGAGACAACTCCATGAGCAACAACGCTTCGCAACGTCTGGTCCAGCGCCTCGCGCCTTGGGCTCTGCCGATCCTGCTGCTGGCGATCTGGCAACTGTCGGTCAGCGCTGGCTGGTTATCCACCCGCATTCTGCCTGCACCAAGCGCGGTCATTGAGGCGGGCGTCGATCTGGTGTCCAGCGGCGAAATCTGGACGCACCTGGCAATCAGCGGCTGGCGCGCCGGGATGGGTTTTGCCATCGGTGGCGGTATCGGCCTGGCGCTGGGCTTTATTACCGGTCTGTCGAAATGGGGCGAACGCCTGCTCGATAGCTCGGTGCAAATGATCCGCAACGTGCCGCACCTGGCGCTGATCCCGTTGGTGATTCTCTGGTTCGGCATTGATGAAACCGCCAAGGTATTTCTGGTGGCGCTGGGTACGCTGTTCCCGATCTACCTGAACACATACCACGGCATCCGCAACATTGATCCGGCGCTGGTGGAGATGTCCCGCAGCTATGGTTTGTCCGGTTTCAGCCTGTTCTGGCATGTGATCCTGCCCGGCGCCATGCCTTCGATTCTGGTGGGAGTGCGCTTCGCGCTGGGCTTCATGTGGTTGACGTTGATCGTTGCAGAGACCATTTCCGCGAGTTCGGGTATCGGCTATCTGGCGATGAACGCCCGGGAATTTCTGCAAACAGACGTCGTAGTGCTGGCCATCGTGCTTTACGCCGTCCTCGGCAAACTGGCCGATCTGGCGGCGCGTGGACTGGAGCGAGTCTGCCTGCGCTGGCACCCGGCGTATCAAGTTCATAAAGGCGGTGCCGCATGAGCAGTCTGAAACAGCAACAACCGGCGCACCTGCTGCGTGGCATCCCGCTGGCGGTGCAGAACCTGAAGAAAGCTTTCGGTAACCGCGAAGTTCTGAAGAACATCGACCTGCATATTCCTGCCGGTCAATTCGTCGCCGTGGTTGGCCGCAGCGGTTGCGGCAAAAGCACCTTGCTGCGCTTGCTGGCCGGTCTGGACAAACCCACCGCCGGTGAGCTGCTGGCAGGTTCCGGCAAGCTGGTGGATGCCCGGGAAGATACCCGGCTGATGTTCCAGGAAGCGCGTCTGCTGCCCTGGAAAAAGATCATCGACAACGTCGGCCTGGGCCTCAGCGGCGATTGGCGCGCTAAAGCACTGGAAGCGTTGGAGGCTGTTGGCCTGGCCGAGCGTGCCGATGAGTGGCCAGCTGCATTGTCCGGTGGGCAGAAACAGCGAGTCGCACTGGCCCGAGCCTTGATCCACCAGCCGCGTTTGCTGCTGCTTGATGAGCCATTGGGGGCGCTGGATGCCTTGACCCGTATCGAGATGCAGCAGTTGATTGAAAACCTCTGGCGCAAACATGGCTTCACCGTCTTGCTGGTGACCCATGACGTCAGCGAAGCGGTGGCGATTGCTGACCGCGTGATTCTGATTGAAGAAGGGCAAATCGGCCTGGATCTGCTGGTCGACCTGCCACGCCCGCGCGCCAGGGGCTCACATCGCCTGGCCGCGCTGGAAACTCAGGTTCTGGAGCGGGTGCTGTCATTACCCGGTACGCCGCCTGAGCCCGAACCCGTTTCACCGTTGCCCACGCAGTTGCGCTGGGCGAATTGACCGACCGCTCGACACCCAAATCACCCAAAGGAAAAACATCATGACCATTAAAGCCATCAACGTTCGTAACCAGTTCCGCGGCACCATCAAGGAAATCGTCACCGGTGACGTACTGTCAGAAATCGACGTACAGACCGCCTCGGGCATCGTCACTTCCGTCATCACCACCCGCTCGGTCAAAGAGCTTGAATTGGTGGTGGGCAGCGAAGTGATCGCGTTCGTGAAATCCACCGAGGTTTCCATCGCCAAGCTGTAATCGATGAGCAAAAAACAACCCCGGAAGGTGACGGCCTTTCGGGGTTTTTTATTGAGTTGCACACGACCTGTAGGAGCTGCCGAAGGCTGCGAATCGAGTCGTCTGACACGCCGATTTCGCAGTCTTCGGCAGCTCCTACAGGGCCGGGGCCGGTATCGATTTTTTTGGCAGGAATACCGGTAGATAAAGTCCCACGTACGCATCAAACACCCGCATGCCTTCCTCGGCCATGCGCGGGGTGATGGCGTCGTGCAGTTGCATTGAGCGGGCGTACACGCGATCACTCAGCTCCATGGCCAGGGCGAAGACATCGACGTCGTCAGGCAGGCTGGGCAGTTGGAAGTGACGGTCGAAGACGTCCTGCATCAGATGGCCGAGTTCGATGTCGTGCTGGCGGTCTGCCTGGTTGATTTCGGACAGGCCGTGTTGCGCGAGGATCAGTTGGCGGGCGGCAGGGTCGGCGTTGTATATGGTCAGCATGCGTTGCTCGACGATCCGCGACAGATCGCGCCAGGTGTTCAGTGCCTCATGCTCGATGGGCGCCTGCAGGCTGGCGCGGAAGGCAGCGTGGATGTCGGCGGTCAGTGCTTCGAGCAGGGCCGGGACGCTGGCGAAGAAGTGATACACCGACGATGGCGGAATCTGCGCTCGTTCGGCCACGCTGTAGATCGACAGACTCGCCACGCCCTCACTGGCAAGCAACTCACGTGCGGCATCAAGGATCGAATCGATCCGGGCCTGGCTGCGTGCGCGGGGTTTGCGGGGTGTGGCGGGGCGGGTCATGGGGGATTCTCGAGGGCGGGGCTGCGGGCATTGTACAGGCTGGACATCTCTTCTGTAGGAGCCAACTTGTTGGCGAGGCATTCGTTTGGCTGATGCAGATATATATGTCTTGATACCGCCTCGCCAACAAGTTGGCTCCTGCAGGAAAATATTTGCGCAGACAAAAAAACGCCGCAAAACCTTTCGGCTCTGCGGCGCTTTTTTATGCTGCAATCCGTTTAAACGGTATGCAGGTACCAGTTGTACTCAAGGTCGGAGATGGAGTGTTCGAACTCTTCCAGCTCACTTTCCTTACAGGCGACGAAGATATCGATGTATTTCGGATCGATGTACTTGGCCATCACTTCACTGTCGTCCAGCTCGCGCAGTGCATCGCGCAGGTTGTTCGGCAGGCTTTGTTCGTTCTGCTCGTACGAGTTGCCGGACACTGGCGCGCCTGGCTCGATCTTGTTGGTCAGACCGTGATGCACACCCGCCAGGACCGACGCCATCAACAGATACGGGTTGGCATCGGCGCCCGCAACACGGTGTTCGATACGTACTGCATCGGCAGAACCGGTTGGCACGCGCACGGCTACGGTGCGGTTATCCAGGCCCCAGCTTGGGGAGTTGGGGACGTAGAACTGAGCACCGAACCGACGGTACGAGTTGACGTTCGGGCACAGGAACGCCATCTGCGCCGGTAGGGTCTCGAGCACACCGCCGATGGCATGACGTAACGCGGCGTTCTGCTCGGGATCCTCGCTGGTGAAGATGTTCTTGCCATCGCGATCCAGGATCGAGATGTGGACGTGCAACCCATTGCCTGCCTGGCCTGGGTAAGGCTTGGCCATGAAGGTGGTGTCCATCTCATGGTCGTAGGCGATGTTCTTGATCAGGCGCTTGAGCAGTACCGCGTAATCGCACGCCTTGATCGGGTCGGCAACGTGGTGCAGGTTGACTTCAAACTGGGCCGGAGCACTTTCCTTGACGATGGCGTCAGCCGGAATGCCTTGCTCCTTGGCACCTTCCAGAATGTCCTGGAGGCAGTCGACGTATTCGTCGAGGTCGTCGATCAGGTAGACCTGTGTCGAGTGCGGGCGTTTGCCGGAAATCGGCGAGCGTGGCGGTTGCGGACGGCCGTTCACGTTCTCCTGATCGATCAGGTAGAACTCCAGCTCGAAAGCCGCGCAAATGGTCAGGCCCATTTCATCGAACTTGGCCACGACCTGGCGCAGGACTTCACGCGGGTCAGCGAAAAACGGATCGCCTTCCAGTTCGTGCATGGTCATCAACAGTTGCGCGGTAGGGCGCTTCTGCCAGGGTTCGTTGCACAGGGTATCGGGGATTGGATAACAGATTCGGTCAGCATCACCGATGTCCAGACCCAGGCCGGTGCTTTCCACCGTCGAGCCATTGATATCCAGGGCAAATAAAGAGGCAGGCAGGTTGATGCCCTTCTCGTAAACCTTATGGAGGCTGGTGCGTTCAATGCGCTTGCCGCGCACCACACCATTCATATCTGCAATCAGAAGGTCAACGT
>Ga0247734_1000700_pt1 | contig 27985 bp, 20 predicted proteins | sample UWRJL103311B2_FD_180933 | JGI IMG/M metagenome (GOLD analysis project Ga0247734, IMG submission 180933) | Plant litter microbial communities from Arlington Agricultural Research Station in Wisconsin, United States - UWRJ-L103-311B-2 | ecosystem: Environmental > Terrestrial > Plant litter >...
TCAAGGAGGCAAATGAGATGCGTCTTGAGTGCAGAGAATTCCGGGAGAAAAAGGAAGAGCGTCATCAGAGGCGATTGCAGCGTCAAAACGGCTCCAATTCATCTAGTAGGAGAAGGGTGGAATATGAACCTTCCTACAGCTCCAATTCCCCAGCCGGGTCTCGTTACGACTATAGTCCACATTATCAAGATGCAAATCCATACTCTGCTGGCGCTCTTCCACCACCACCCCTTGGCTACAGTGGGCGATGATAGATATCTCTCATCTGTACGGCATGAAGCCGCCTTTTATGATGCCCACGAGCCACGATCACGAAGTTTCATGAACGCGATGCATTATGCCCTCCTTTCTACCTCGGTACCCGCGCTTCCATTACCCATCCTGCAAAGAAGATAGATATTGCATGTTCTCAACTACATACATTTTATTTTCCTTGGCTGGGTCATTTCAAGAAACGTGCGGGTTTAGAGGAAGTTCATTCTTTTCTTCCAGTTGCAGAGAAAGATAGAACTATGTTTTAAGAATTCATCTTTCCAAGAAAACAAGAGACGTTACCTGATTTAAAGAATGATAACTGATTTTACCCTGTGAAATAGCTCCCCGTCGTTAAGTTCAAACAATGCAAGTGACCTGCCTTACCGCAAACTTGTACATTGTTCAACCCGCTACGCCAAATGCAACGCAGAGCAACATACGGGTTCGGAAAGGCACACGAATGGCTACGAGCATATAGGCTAGGGAGTGTATCGGATAGCACGGGGTTGTCATACATTACATTAGCTTTGGAAACCTTACCTCCGGCGGTAGGTGGGGGGGAGCTTTTGGGGAAGAATCTTAAGAGGCGGGGGTGATGTGAGATATTTTCGGACTTTTTGTTTTCTTTTTATGCGATGTTACGAATTTCCTTTGTCGGCAATTTAGGATTTGTTACTTTTAGGAAATTTCACGACGTTATTACGACGATTACTACGTTTCATTTTGAAAGCAAGCGGTGTGTCGTGTACTGGAACCATACCAAGCACTAGCACGGAGGGGAGATCATGCATAATAATAAACTATTGGACGCTGGCGTAAGTGTGTAATAAGACCGTACGTACAGTACATACAGGACTCTCTATGTAAGTACCCGAGTGGCGGGATCCTGACAGGCCTGGGCACGCATGGCCGGTCGATCGGTAATGCTTGTGTTTATCAATAGACAGGCAAGACAGAACTCGCATGGGAATGTCACCATTCAGCGGCTGGAGAGTGCGGTATCTTCCCTTTTGCCCGTCTCTGGGTGAAATGGGTGGGGGAACACAGACCTCGACGATACGTAATCCTCTAATCTAGCTACATATGTATGAACAAACCTACGGGGAAGCGTCCGGTCAACACCTGCTGAGTGCGGGATTAAAAACTCTTATCAAATATGCGTTAGCGTTTGTCCACCTCTGCACGTCGTCATAATTTGCAGAGGATCAATGTTTGCAAATATAATAAAAGTACGAAATTGGGAGGTTGTTATTAATGTAGCATTAAAAGCTGCTTCCCGGCGACACCGAGACGCTCCGTGAAACCCGAAGATGGGAGTTCTGCCACATGCATCACGACTGCAGATGATCAGATCTGCTACGATAGCCCAGTCGAGGAAATAAGGACAAGGGGTGAAAGGAATGAAATCTTCAAAGCATCCAAGGCTATGATATTGGAACTAAGCTAGATATGTATTGTCACACAACGGCATCGAATACCAATTTTGCGCAGAGTATCCCTTTCCGTAATCGAGGTCGGTTCAGAGTAGTACGGTCAAGAAGCCACCCAATGATGAGAAGGAAATCGCTCGAAATTCATGTAAGGGTACGTCCACACACAAAATCTTTTATCAGCAAGCATGATTCTTCATAAATCGAGTCCATTGATTCGTCAAAAGGGTGTATCTACTTCTTGCCCATGTATTACTTGGGATATCATGTTCGTCACCTTACAACCTAATTTTGTCCATTGGAAGTGATAAGAGATCCCTCCATTGAATATCTTCTTTTACAAGAAACCGAGGTTTCCTGTTCGGAGATGGTCTCAGAATGAAACTTCGAGAAAATTTCTTTTCGTATTCATTAGGAAGGCAACAGAATGCAAATCAGGTCTATCCAATTTCTGTCTAGCTGAACTGCAGGGTGAAGTCTCTAGCCTCAGAAGCATTTAGGATACCTGTACTGCTTAGATGGGTTATGTATAAGCAGGAAATTAGAACATAGGGGAACAAGTTCTGAACTCCAAGGGGCCATTAATAGCGGAAGCAGTCAACTCTGCCTAAAGCTAGAAGGGCTTTCATACGTCCTCCTAAAACAATGTGAGGGTAAGGATGATCAAAATACAAAATCCCCCTTTGAGAGTGGCGGCAAGACTTAATCACCACAGCTCAGGTCCACTGGAGGGTGCCATGTTATTCTAATGATGAGATACGCATCTTGAACTAGATTGCCGTTTCCAGTACTTATCTGATGCTTGAAAAGATTTTGATATCGCAGCCTACTTGTAGCGGACTTGCAGAAGATTTCCCTCGAAGGTGATTAGCCAATAGCTCAGGGGAACTTGCCCAAGAATGCATATATGTGACTCGATGTTATCAAAAGTATGATTCAATTCCTCTGCTACCCAATTGTTCAGATGCACACGGTTGTGATATAGGGCGCTCATCCGTAACTCCAATGCCAACCATAATATACAGATATCTCGTCACCATCTTGGACCTTACCACCGTAACTCTCCTTTCTGATTCTGCCCAGCTGCGTCCTTCGCGGTTTCTGCAGGCTTCTCCTCGGGGAACCCAAGGTTTTTAAATTCATCCTTCGCCATGAGATTTCTACAGATCTCATCGTCAGTAGGCGTATGTAACAATAATGTTAGGTTGCAGCTACCTATCCATCCGACATGTCAAATACGACTTTGCGATATTCCTACACTCAGGATCGTTCATCCCTCTTTGCTTCTTCATACATGCCAAGTAACTTGTCATGACAGCTTTGCACTCCCCTTCACTATCATATCAGCAATGCTTCGGTGTACCAAGGAGCTTTTGAGAGCTTCGGGTTGTGGTCAGGAAAGTCGTACCATCGTGATCGAGAGGGAAGCTACCGCGCTCAGGTCTGCTGCCAATTAGCTCTTATTGTAATCGGAAGAGGCGGTGCACTTACGGCGACGGCTTAGAATTTATTGGACGACCTCCTGGACCTCCGAATGCGCTCATGATGAAGATCTGTGAAGTGGCTGTAAATTAACACTCAACTCACAAGCTCCAGCTCCAAAAAGCTTCAGGGATTGGTCTTGGCGTACCCCGCATTATGACGAGAACGATTAGGCACTCCTTTTTGGAATTCAAACCTTCATTGAACAAATTGAAAGGAGACAGCTCATCTAACAAAAATCAAAGAACTCGTGGAGCTAAGTGATAGAATTATTACAGAAAGATGCCGATGTAAGTATTTTAGCGCTCATGTCTATATTGAAACTTGGTTGAAAACCCTACTAACTTCGCAACTTAAGGGTAAGTTACACTGTCCTACTATCTTATGTTTTCAAAGAATGTGCGACCTGGCATTGAAAATTCCTCTACGCTCTTATTCTGCTTTGGTCGGCTGTGGATCGACTCCTTAATTTAAGCCTATCGACACGTTGCTAAATTGCCAGCTAGAAACTCGAAGGAAGCTGTCACTGTGGTGGTGTTGAGTTCACTCTCGAATCGCACACACCCGTGCCATACCAGCTCTGTGCATGCAGCATCTGTCGTAAATGCGGTGGGTATAGCGGAAGTGTAAATCTGGGCGGAATTTCTGATAGCCTTAAAATAACCAAGGGCGAAAATCTCATCAAGTAAATTATTAACCCTTCACCTCATCAATTGAACTTAACATGCAATAGAAAATACGTTGCTACCAAAGATCGTGGCAAGCCTACAGCTGAGAAATGCACATCTGAGCGTAGCTTCTGTGGGGAATGTTCAACCATGCTTTGGTTGTGGGACAAGACCTGGCCTGAGCTGATCCACCCATTTGCGTCGGCCATCGATACAGATCTAAAGGTGCCTGAAAAGATGGTATGTGTTCTGGGAAACAGTAAGCCTGATTGGGTGAGGTGGCCAGAGGGTGAGAAAAGTGTGCATGATGTGTATGGAGAAGATAGCTTGGAAGGGTGGCATAAGAAAAATGGCGAGTTCGTGGCGTAATAAGAATGAGACTGAAGTCAGATATTCTTAAAATAAGGATGGTTAAATGTGGTTTGGTTTTGGGGTCCCTTTATCAAAATCAACTAGATAGTAGGAATTTCCTCTTGTATTGTGTTTGATATTAGGAAGTGTAACCATCCATAAACCTTAGCAAGTACTGGTCCATGAAAATAGTAATACGTATAGAAAACTGAGCTCGTTAGTTTGCGACAATCAGACTGGAGTGAATTTGGATTCTGGGGACATTACATGAAACATATGAAGGTAGACTATCTTATTTCACTCAAATTTGCTATTGGAGTTTTCTAATTCAGCAAGAAGAAATACTGGTCCTTAGAGCTTGACACACTATACACTTGTAATAAAAGAGTATATGGACATGTATACTATAAGAGAACTTGAAAACACAAATTTTATGTGTCAGATGCTGCAATATTTCTTGAGGATGGAATTTATATCCGCTAAAGAACCTGGAGAAAAGGAAGAGCATAGTCACCGAAAATAGAATCCTAAGAGTTTACTATTTAGGATTATTCTGCACAATCCTTCTTTACTTTTGTCAACTCTAAGTCAATTCTGAATGTCATTCTCGTTGATAGTGAAGGGCACAATCACTAATTCTAGCTTACGGTATTTAGTCAAGCCAAAGAAAGCCACAGGTCGATTTAATTTATCTAAATATCTCATAAACCTAGGACAAATGAACGGTATTTAACACAGACTAGTGTTCTATATGTGTTAGCCATGAACAACATAATACTTAAACTAGTACTCAGTCTAGTCTTTTAGGTTGAATGGCTTCCTTTCTACACGAAGCTAGCTTACAGCTACCACATCCTGCTCACCTTTGTTCTGTTCCGATCTTTGAGATTGTTATATTATCTAATCAACATTAAGTATGCTTCAACTTATTCAATTGGTGGTTCGACTTTGCACAATTTGCTGCTATTAGCCAACATCTCATATAACAACCCATTAAAGGGGGCTTCGGTTCGCACAGACCATGACATGTCGGAAGGATCCACTCGCCATACAATGCGGCCGAATATGCCGCATGGTCGTCCAAATCATCTCCAGCGTTCAGTGGTCTGAACAGGCAGAGAAACATAACCAACACCAAAAGTTAGGGAACAAACAACTCGGCCTTGCGTCAATGGATCTGTCAACATTTTCCCCACATACCACACACTCTGGCCTCGTATCTATCGCATTGGTCATCAGATCTAAAGACGGACCTCGATTTGTCTTCCATTATCCATCGCACCCTCCATTCCTTCCGCCCGAGCAAGACTCTAGATATGGAACGGAGCTCGATGATGAGGAAATTCCCGAAGATAACGATGAGGAGGATGAGGACTCGGATCTAGAGGATGGCGGTGTTCAATTCCACTCCTCCTTTGGCAAGTTAGGTCTAAACGACCACGAGAGGACCCATAGCAAGAAACATTATCATGCAAACTTTGAAGATAACCACATTGAACTTCCGAATGGTGAGCAGGTTGTACCATGGGAGCATATGGGCGAGTTTGAAACTACCGACTTGGAGAGCATTTTGACCCCGTCACGTGCATACCACAAGAAGAAGTTCGTTCTAGACCTGGATCCGTTACTGTTCGTCTCATACCCGATTCATATTCGAGAGGACGGTGCATGGAAGAAAAGGCCTAGGAAAAAGCTCAGGAAGAAGTCCAAACCTGGTGGCGATGAGAATTCAGAGCAGGGGGAAAAGAAGCAAAACGAGGACAAAGGGAAGGCAGCCGATTCCGATGATGGAGGTGAACATGGCGGCATGACTATGTTTAACGTTGTGTTTGCCCTCAATGTTCCTGCCGATGAGCAAGATGATCGGGTACAAGAAATGTACGACCATGTTATCAGGAAATTTAACAAAGCTCTTAGCCATTCACAGGCATCTAGCGATTACGTTTGGAAGGAATCTGAGTTGATTCTCTCTATGAAGGAAAAGGCACGAGAGAAGCGTACGTTCTATCTCTGATCTGCTGAATTCCTGCTGACGATTCAAGGGCGTCCAATGAGCTGGCTTTGGAGTAATATATTGATCAAGTCAAGTCTGGCTGCTGCGATTAGAGATGTCTACGATAGTATTTCTAACAACCAGATAGCCAGTGTCGAGTTTGCTTCCAATCCTCCATTGGACCTTCAATTGCAAATTCCAGTCCCCTCTTTTCTTTTGAGTCTGCCAACATCAGTCGAAAGATCGATGCCAGGCCTTTTAGTCACAACGGCCGATCCCCTAATGGACGAGGAAGGAAATGTCGATCCAAATTTTCTCAACAAGCATTTCGCTCTGTTATTGCTCGACGATGAAGAAAAAATAATTAATCAGATTCAAAATGATGACGTTGAGCTTTCGGCGCCTTTGCTAGAGTGCATTCGCCTATGTAAACCAAGTCTCTCATTCCTCCAAGTCGCGCAGGCCAACTCTATCGAACTCGGCAGTTTGCTCATGTTATCCCAGCACCTGATCTATTGGCGCAAGGCTCTAGCAATCCCACCTCTTCACCCACGCGAAACCTACATAGTATCTCCAAATGCCGACCATCATAAATTGGTTACCGCCAAGGAGGCCTGGAAAAAGAAGTTTCCGTATGCCCCTACATTAAACAATTTTCTGGCACGCCTTGCTGCTGCTCCACGCCCCTTTAAGACCTTCTTTCCTAGCAAAAACCATCGAGAGAGCTACCTGGAAATGCTTGGGTGGCTTATTCGTGGTGGCTGGGTTACCCAACTCCATACCTTTGCATGTATTCTTATCTGGCCAGAGATTATCTATGAGGTTGAGTACCAGATACAGGCTGATGCAATTGCAAGAAGAGCAAAGGATTCTACCCCAAAGCACACATCATCTGAATCCGCTGCATCTACTGAAGAATCTGGATCAGAGAAGGGCAAGGAAAAGGATCCTAGCGCACCATTGACAACTGAACAGGCAGCTGAACACGCTCGTTTAGATCGTCTTGCAGCCAAGGAGGTAGCTGATCATATCGCAGAGGCAGCTGAATTCGCGAAGAAGCCACGTCCGGTTGTCACGGATCACCCTTCATTCAACAACGCCCAGCATCTTAAACATCTGAGCCCGTATGTAATCAACGACCCTCACAAGGTTTCTCAAATAGAGTCGATGTATATCGCTGCTCTTGCAAATCGCTTCACCGATTCCAGAGTAAGGGATGCTTTTTTCAAGTACTCGAAGTATTTCAACGGTCAGGAATCCTTAGAGATGAGTGCACTTCGAGAGGGTGTGAAGCGAAAGGAGACTTGGGCAATGTTAATGAACTTCTCGGAGCATTTGATTGTTATCAAGCATTGGTAAATGTATCATAGTATGGAGATTTCCTATATTTTCCGAGGTTGTCTAGGAAAGGATTTACAAGATGGCGTTTGGCGATGATTAAATTAGATACCCAGGATCATAAGGATTTTTGAGATGATCGAAATGCACTCAATCAAAACCTTGTTGTTTAAAGAAGGCACTTGATCAAACTACTTTTCAATATTTACACGTGATGCCTAGACCTCATTCCAGAAAAGCCCCCACTCTCATGTTCACTTGACGAACAATTGCTTATTATCACTCGACTGCTTGTTTAACTCATTTCTCTCAGCTTGAAGTTCGCCTCAACTATCTGCAACAAAAATATGGCTACCCGAGTGCCGAACCCTGCCTACCCAGCTGAGGATAGTGCCATTCTTTATGGTGATAAAGAACTATATACCAAATTGGGCAAAATCGCGGAAGGGGACAGTGGAAAGACATTAGTTGAGAAATTTGAAGTTCCGATCAGAAGTGGTAAAGCTTGGATTGTCAAGAAGGGTCAGTAGATAATCAATTTACTTTGCTTCGCAAATGCCACTTTTAGATACAAACTCTGCTCCATCATCTAAACAAAATCAAGGAAAGAGCGCTTTTGCAAGTAAATAATAATACCTGGAGAATGAAACCAGTTCCTCCATGGCATGCTCTGAATTTGGATCTCTGATACATTCACACCAAGTCATCACTAACAAACTCCAGGTCAACTCTGCACGCTCTCTACTCCCTATGGCCCTCAAGTTGGAGACTTAAATATCTTCTCTCTGCACAACCCACGTGAACGCTTCTGGGCATCACGAACTCGTCAGCTTCATGCCTCACATGTTTCGGTAGGCGACAGATTATGGTCTAACCTTCCATACCTACGCCCACTGGTGACGATAGTTGCCGACAGCCTCAAGGACTATGGTGTAGACGAGGTAGGTGGCCGCTGTCATGATTTGCTCGGAACGAGGTGTGATCCCTATGGTACGTTCTTCTAATCTGTGGAGGAAATATTGTAGCAGTGTTGCCCGATATGTGGTTTTAATGGTAGTAGTGAATCGGTTGTTAAGTGGTAATGACTTCGACTTCCAATGTCACTCCAATCTTGTGCGAGCGGTTCTGCCTTATGGTCTGACAGAGAGTGACGTTCATGATGTCATCAACATATTCCAGGTCACTGGGCTCAATAAAGATGGGAAGTATTTCATGTTTGTCTCCTCTCCAATCCTGATATGGATCCTACTAAATGAGTACAGGGAACCTTCGCCAGCAAAGCCCGGAGACTGTAAGTGACATATCCTTTCGAAACATCAATCTTAGATTTCCCTTTATGGAATTTACAGCCCGTTCCACAGAAATTTTACTGACATTTCCGTGGAGTCCTTACCTTATTTGCAGAGACTGATATCCTGCTCGCGCTCTCTACCTGTCCTGGCGGTGATCTAAGCGTGTTTGGTTGGGGAGAAGATGCAGCACAACGTATGCTAGATACCTGCCGACCATTGGGGGTTGCAGTTCATGAAATCGAAGCTAGCCTCAAGAGTGAGGTATTGAAGGATTGGAATGAGAGTGCATCCCCAGGCTATAATGGCATGCATGGCTTGAAAGTTCCTGTATTTGGGGAGTAAATCATGTCAATTACTAGTTTATATAACATTTTGACTTTTCTATTGGGTCAGACGGTTTGACACATTCCAAGAATACACAGTGTACATCACAGCTGCCGAGAATCTGTGTGTTGAAACTAAAATGAATATTTATATTCTGTGCTCACTCGCATGCCTACTGTACTATTCATACTCTGTCTTGTGTGTCTACTATCAATTAGATCTTCCTCTCCGCTGTTTGTAAAATTCCAACCCCCTTCAATAATGCCGATCTCACCAAGCCTTTGAACCATGCGTTGACTTGGTTTAGGTTTTGGGGACTTCGTCGGAAGTGAATGAGCGCACTAATCATCCCGAACATAGCGAAATATTTAAAGATCTTTTTCGTTCTATTTTTTGCGAGGCCCTTAGCAGTATACTCAAGCTGCCAGTCGCTCCAAGTAGGAAACATGCATCGTAAAGTAAACCAGATTTGGGTGTACCTAAATTGTTAGTCTTGAAATATGAGCTTCGAGAAGATCTTACGGGTAGCATGTGGAGTTCCATCCATCCTTTTGATACCAGCTCATACAACCACCGATATTCCACACTCGCTTCGAACACGCACTTTGGATGTCACGTGCCCATTCCAACTCGGCCTCTTTCTTAATCTCTACGGTCTGCACATCTCCGTTGAGGATAGGCTTTATGAATTTCAAGCTATGCTCGACCATATTCTCCGAAGCCAAAATTACAGACGAATGGCCCGTGGCTGTATTGGGTCCAAAGAGGGCGAAGAAGTTCGGGAAGCCATCGAGAGCAGTTCCCATGTACATTTGCGGCCCGCCGCGTTCTTTGAACACATCATGAAGCTTTACTCCGTTACGTCCGGTGATATCGAGAGGGTGGAGCCATTCCGTCGTCTCGAAGCCATTGGCGAGGATTATCACATCAGCAGGGAGTGTAACCTTATGAGAGGGTGCTAAACTCGGGACGTCAATCGGTGGATAGGCTCGACCTGGTCCTAAAGTTACGGAGTCCTCAGATATACTAGTCAGAGGCAGAGTGGTAAGGTCTATAGCTGGGTTATTCAGGGACTGAAGCCAAGAGGCATCGAAAATTCCTATTGTTCATAGTATTAGTGGATTTATTTCCCCTTTTAATCGTGTCAAACTCTCATGAGGCTTAGGTGTCCATGAAAAGTGATTACTTACGCCTTTTACAAGCGACGGAATAATCTGGAGTCAAGATCTCATGGTACTTCTTTGGCGCAGTATTTCGCATGTGGGTTAAAAGTATATTTTCCAGCTTCTTTCGCTCCTTCTCGTTGTATGCTTTATTGCCTGGATATGCACAATTAGCTTATTTTCAAGGAGAGATGTAGGAGCAGCGCGATGTAAGGGAACTGAATATACTCGGATAAGTTCAAACATATTCACTCACCAAAAAGCCGCCAGTCATATTCAGCACCCCAGAATATTCCAGTACGAATTGCTTTATTGAATCCTGGGATATTCTTTCCGAGCCATGGTCCCCATTTCTCCCACATTTCTGTTCCGCCAGGGCCTTCAACTCTAGGCACCACCCATGGAGGAGAACGCATTAGCTGGGTTACTGTCTTGGCTCCGTAAACTTTGGTCAAGCGGGGAATGAACTGAGCAGCACTTATGGAGAATTAGTATGGTTAGAATGTTAGGCCTAGGAAGTATTTGATGAACCTAGAGACATATCCCAGAGCCTTTGCTTATTTTCAAAAACAAAACAAAGTGCTCCTAAGACAGCTCTCAAGTTCCTCGACTCCTCCTTAAGCGCTGAAATTCGGCCACAGCAATTTACTTACCTGCATCCGGTACCAACTACAATGACATTCTTATCCTTCAGGTTGACATCGTAGTTCCATCTTGCTGAGTGAAAAATCTCTCCTTGAAACTTTTCTCTTCCAGTAATGTTTTCTGGGAAAGTCTTTGGTTCAACTAAACCACCGACACCACTAATAACAATTTTTGCTCGAACAACCTCAGTTTGCACGTAGACAGATGACGGACCGTCAGTTTTTATTTTTTGTGCTCGATCATATTCGCTGAGGTCCCCGGCCCCAGCAATGAGATGTTGTAATGTAAGCTCCCAGACTTGTTCTGTCTCTAGCCACTTGCACTCTCTCACATCAGTGTTAAGCTGGATTTTGTCGACAATCTCATATTTATCACATACACCTTGGAGATATTTTACTATTTCATCTCCCCCAGGATGAAAGGTGCTCCACGATTTGTTAGGACTGAAAGAGAAAGAATACCAGATGGCCGGGCTGTCACGTGTTAGCGAGCTCTGATACCTCGTGCCTTATGCCAATATATATATATATATATCGAATCTGTATCTCGTGCGACCGAGCCAGAAATCGATAGCAGCAAGTGACTTTTCATGCCGTTTTGGTGGGAACCAAGGTTAAAAATGTCAATGTTCACTCACACATCACAAGCAACCCCTGGGTACCGATTTATCCACCATGTTCCTCCGATTCCTGACTGGCGCTCAATAATGCGAAACTGATCAAATCCTAGAGCCTCTTTCAATCGACATCCCATTGCAATGCCCGACTCGCCAGCACCGATTACTAATACGGGATAGTAGGTATAGCTGTCTGCCTCATAGCCATTGTCCTTTCGTATATGGTTGCCATACGGCTGGGAAGCGAAGTGTTAGCAAAAAGCTCAGGTATTTGCTATATACTTGCTGACATGTATAGTAAAAAGCATACGGGCGAGAGAAACAAAAAGTACTCACAACCGTTGGAGGCCCTTCAACAGCCGAAGGGCGACTCATTGTGGATGATTAGAGGTTGTAATCAGGTGGCTCGGACTTATTATTGAATTTCCCAAAGTAGCACTCTCTCTGGGGATCAGTATGATGAAAAGACGTAGAAGAGTTGATTGATGATGGGACGGGGAATAGAAATGAAAGAGAAAGGAAGGGAAGGGAGAGAGTAAAGTGGAATGAGGTATCTAAGAAGTACGACAGGACGAGTCGTTTGACATGGTCAGTCCTCGTCGTATGAGACTGTTGTGGCGGATTTAAAAGGGACGACGGGCTGGTTTGAAGATTGGATCTCCGCCTCGCACCTCTCCCCGCACTCTCGGTTCCTGCCCTGCCCTTACCGAGCTTGACATGCGCTCCCAACAAGGAAGGTTTAACGACTTGGCATCGGATACTTCAGCGAGTTCAGATACTTTGGATACTTGTAGGACTGTACGAGGAGAGGCATGGGGCGACTAGAATAGCTAGCGTGGACGCAACCCCCTGTCTGGATTCGTATTCTATTTACTGCCGTACTACAGTAACTGTACTGATGTGATTAAATTAACCGTAATAGCACGTATTGAACTCTAAGCGACAGGTATGCTCGACTAGATGTTCCAGGGAGAGTGCCTGAACGTATAATATTTAGCCATTTCCATGTGATATGCTTGAGAAAGTGACCGAGGCTGTCCACATTCATCATAGAACAAGCTACTGAAGAAACCACCAAGAGTGCTTCTGTGCTTTGGTGAATGTGAAAGCATATATCATCTATCTATTGTAAGGCTGCCCATTGTGTGTCATGTTTCTATAGCACGATACAGTTGAATCTTAAAAACCGTAGGTTCTGAATGTCAAAACATAAGATAATAATATGTCATTTCCGAATCAAGCTTATGGTTATCAATTTTCATCCTTTCCAACGTCCCAAAGAGTTCGAGGTGGTGGCTGAGAAGTGAGATTACACAATGTATTTAGATTTGGGTTCTCCGTTTGGATTGGCCATAGGTGTTCAAGATCGAATTGTTGACGCCTAGAATGTCAAAGTTTAATCTAAGAGGCTGAATCAACTTATACTTTGGCAGCTAAGCTTTAACTAGCTGTTTAATTCCTATAACTAGTAGTCTCCCCAAAATCTCAGCAGATGGTTACTTTTAAAGCAAAATGTCACAGATATAAGGGTCATCAATCCGTTCGGAAACTACTCCTTTAGCAGCCGGCTCAGTGTTAGATATCGGCATATACTTTGAATTATAGAATGAGCTTGAAACTAAGGTTGTCCAATTACTAGTTTGAGGTACGCCCTTGAATAACCTGAATGTTTGAAGGAATTTCAATTAAGCCTTCTCTAAGACCCCCATGGGATTCAAAAGGGATCGGCTCAGTCTCAACTGTAAGGCTTGGCGCCAAGCATTGGATCCATTCAACTCTCACATCTTACGGTTCTTTTTAATTACCACTAAACAACACTAGCATTCCGCGTTCCGCCTCCCGTACGACTGGTGCCATCAAACTGATGCGGGTGTTCTAATTGCTCCATGCTACCATGGTGACTCCAGGTTCGAAGAGTACATAGCTATGCTGGCGTACAGGCTCGCATCAAGCTTTCTTGGAAGAAACACAACACGCCTGTACTCATCATCCCATGGATTGGGTTCTCTGCCACCTGTGGATTGCATGAGAAGTCAACTTCACAATGCTGAAATCAACGTGTTTCGGGAACGAGCGTTCATTCCGCAAAGACCTTTACTCATAACTGAAAGGCAGAACTCGGATTTACCCTCACATGGGACAGTATCTACTTGCTCAATTCCAGCAGCTTCCAAATGGTTTTCCACTATCACAAAGCCAGGTAAAACACCGGTTGTGACTATCTCCCAATACCTCTCCTCATTCCGTCACAACACCTCTCTACCCTACGAACTGCTTGAGGGAAATCGTGTGGATAGCGACGGTTTAACGGGATTGTTGGACCAGTCACTCGAACAAGCTCCTAGCATAAGATTGCAGAGATTCCACGCTCCCTTGTCGGTGTTCCTACAAGCTATGGAAATGAGGCACCGTCCAAGCATATATATCGCACAAGCCCAACTATCAGACCTTCCGAAACAGCTGCAAGGCGACCTACCAACACCATATCTAGTAAAGGAGGCAGGGAAAGGCGATGTATACGACGCAAACTTGTGGATGGGGATTCCTCCAACATATACGCCTCTACATAAGGACCCTAATCCCAATTTGTTTGTACAATTGGCAAGCAGCAAACGGATAAGGCTCTTTAATCCTGTTGTTGGCGCAGCGATCTTTCGTCATGTTCAATCAACCCTTGGGGGATCAGCATCAGCTACCTTTCGGGGAAATGAAATGATGGAGGGCCCAGAGCGAGCAGCCCTGGATGAAGCTGTCTGGGGGAAGGTGTTATCTCGACAAGGATTTGAGGCCACTGTAAGTCCCGGAGACGCCTTGTTCATACCAAAAGGTTGGTGGCATACCATCAAAAGTATTGGACCAGACATCAATGCGTCAGTGAACTGGTGGTTTCGTTGACGTTAAACCACTCATGATATTACAATTAGAGAACCATATTATGTTACGCACTGGAGAGGACCATATGATGCAACAAGCAACATGCTAGTAGCGAATTTGCTATTCATAGTCTCCTAATATAAAGCGACATCATCTAAACCTATCTAATCTAAGCTCTACTGAATTCTTACACTCTTGATCGGTGTATAAACTTTGATCCACACCCATACTAGAAACATATCCAACTATAAGTACTGTGTTTTAAGTAAAGAAAGCAAGTAATTTGTTAAGTGTTTGCACCTGATACATAAGCTTTCTCTTAGACAAGCAAAATGTTCTATTGTGTATAAACTGAAGTAATAGACGTGGAGGCATGTGCAGGTCACGTTTTACAGCCGCATCATTCTTCCAAGCTTTGCCAAGCCTCACCCCACCAACTCAGGTTCTCAGGCGGCTGGAAAGATAAGTTAGGATCCAGCACAACATTCTACAACACGCAGTAAGACCTCATCAGCAGTTTATGTGCTTTTGATCGAGTCTTTACAACCAATGGTACGACCCCGAGTCCAACAACAAGTAACAACATAGACGTGTCACCGGCTGTCTTCAGTGGGACGAACTTGAAGACTGACTTGCCGCGGCGCAGATACAAGAAACAACAAAAGATAGTAGCGTTATGTCCTCCTCTTCAGGGACCCCGGAGTCTTGGATCTCCTCATTCTGCTCTCTACTGGGTCATGAGTATTTCGCGGAGATCTCAGAAGACTTTATAGAGGATGATTTCAATTTAACAGGCCTCAACTCGCAGGTTGCTATGTATAAGGAGGCACTTGAGGTATGCTTACTTCACTACCTCCTGGGAGCTAAGCACTAACCTCATTAGATGATATTAGACGTTGAGCCAGAAGAAGACGAGGACGATGATGAGGATGAGGAGGAAGATGAAGGAGATGAATCTGTTGAGGGAGAAGAGCGCATAATTCGCAATAGAGCTGCAGCAGAACGAAGGCACCATCGCATGGCATCCGATCTATCTATCATCGAGTCATCTGCGGAGATGCTTTACGGTCTTATTCACCAACGCTTTATTTGTTCACGGGCAGGTATTCAACAAATGTCAGAAAAGTATGAGCTTGCTCACTTCGGTGTCTGCCCTCGAACATTCTGCGATCAAGTTCGGACATTGCCTGTTGGGACCTCGGATGTACCAGGAGAGGACACCGTTAAGCTTTTCTGCCCTTCTTGTCTGGATATATACGTTCCCCCAAATTCACGCTTCCAAACCGTTGATGGAGCGTTTTTTGGTAGAACATTCGGCGCACTGTTCTTGCTCACCTTTCCAGAGTATGATCTTAGCAAGAAGGGTCAGGAGGTATTGGGCGGACGCTCTGCATCTGCGTCTGGCGAGAATGAGGAGAGAGAGAAGATCAACGGCATGAATGCGCATAATCTGGCACCTGGTCTCGGGAAAGGGAAGGTGTACGAACCCAAGATATATGGCTTCAAAGTTTCTGAACGTGCGAGAAGTGGTCCGAGAATGGGATGGCTACGGAAAAGACCTGCTGATATACAAGATCTTGATGAGGCAGCCCATTATGCGGTAGACAACGCGGAGAGCGACGAAGGCTCAACAGTCAACGGTGCATCAAGCAGAAGACGACATGCGAAGGCTATACGAGCAAACGGCGGTAGTCCTATGTCTGTGGTAGAAGGCAATGGGGATATATAAGAATCATTTGGTGGGGTAGAAATTCAATAGCACTGGCGTTCATGGGCATGGATTTTTAATGGATGGTGCGTAGAAAGGTACCTCTGTTTGTACGTAGGAGAACGACTGCATATGGTGTTACGAATGAAAAGGCCAAAAATCTATACATGCGCTCGATTCATCGAGAAGCGGGCGAAGCATGCGTCACAGCTCGATTCCCGGTAACAACAATATCACTCCAATTGCGCACCCCTTAGATTTTCATCATTCCTCTGTTATCCAGTTCTGGTTGTCATTATTCGTTGCCAAAGTGGTGGTTGTTAGGCTTGCTAAACCGAATTAGGTGATAGGGGATGGCGTTTTTTAAAGGCGTATTTGCAACACCACAGCGATCGGCGACCCGGCTGGTTGAGCTTCTAAATAACCAGCTTCAAGGAAGAGTCTACATAGACTGCATCATTGGCAGATCTTTGGGCTAAAAATAAGCTTACTTTCATATATAGCATATCATAAATGTAGAGGCCTGTGACAAATTCCATCGACTCCACTTACTACCATTATGAATTATCTTCCCGTCAGATCTTGATGCCCTTTGCCTGAGTTAGGTTCCCGCCCATACACTGATAGTCGTCATAGGTTACACAGAGGGACGGTCCAACCATGATAACTGGGAGCCACTCTTGGCAGAATATTGCAAGGAATATTACATCCTACAGCAACAATATTGCACCATCTTCGCATCTGCAGGAACCATGCCGATCGTCCTATTCACGCACCGCAAACAAAGAGGGGAAATGAAGAGCTCTAATTTCATATAAAACACAGGTGTTGCGCAGCTAACAGGAGAAATCACATTCCGCGCCATCACTATGCAGCTCCCAACCCTTCACTTGCTTGTTGCTGCATTGTCAGTTCATACTGTAGTAGGAAGTCCATTGCTCGACGACGCTGCTTCCTCCTTGGAAAAGAGAGATACCACAGGCTTCGCAAAAGGTCAGCCAATTGACGGCACTGGCAAAGGTGCTCCAATTCTAGGTATGTTATTTCTCATCCATTTAGTCTATCAACTAATTTGCATAGGTGGTACCAATCATGCCCTCGATATTCAAAACCCAGACAACCTAGGTCAGCAAGGAACTGACAATGGCGTGGTCAAGAATCTAAAATGGAGTTTCAGTGATTCCAAGACGAGAATATTTCGAGGCGGGTGGACCAGACAGCAGACTATAGATGATTTGCCATCCAGTCATGATATTGCTGCCGCACAGCAGCATCTCAAGAAAGGAGGGATTCGAGAATTACATTGGCATCGTGTGGTAAGTGATCGTGTGAACCGTTTTATAAATTTAAAGCTAAATATATGTAGGCTGAATGGGGTTATTTATATTCTGGAAGTGTCCTTATCTCTGCAGTTGATGAGCACGGGAATTATGAGATAGACAGATTAGAGGTCGGCGACATTTGGTATTTCCCAAAAGGTGCTGCCCATACGGTTCAGGGTAAGAGTATCCTTCAACTGTGAATAGTTTGCATTTGTTAACAAGCATAGGTCTTGACGACGAGAATGAATATCTTCTTGTGTTTGATGACGGTAATTTTGATGCTACAGGTACAACCTTCAATATCGCCGACTGGATCACACACACTCCTAAAGCGATACTCGCCCAAAATTTCGGCGTCAATGCCTCGGTCTTCGACTCAGTCCCGACATCCGGACCAACAATACTTAATTCAACCGCTTCTAGTACTCCAGATTCTGCTGTGGGTCTCACTGGGAATAGCTCCTACATTTTCCATCAATCCCAGCTTGCAACAGTTCCTGTTCCAGGTGGCGGTGGTAATCTCAGTATCGTGGACAGCCGCAACTTCCCTATCTCTAAAACTATCGCTGCAACCATAGTCTCGCTAGAACCGGGAGGATTGCGTGAGCTTCACTGGCATCCTAATGCGGAAGAATGGCTCTACTTCCATCGTGGTACTGCTCGTGCTACGGTTTTTATCGGCACCACAAATGCACGTACTTTTGATTTTGGACCAGGTGACACGGCAGTATTTCCAGATAATAGTGGGCATTACATTCAGAATACCGGCAAAGAAAACCTGGTCTGGATTGAAATTTACAAATCTGAGAGAGTGGCTGATATCAGCTTAACACAGTGGCTTGCATTGACACCTGCTGATATCGTAGCTGCGACTTTGAAAGTATCCCTCTCCGTGGTAGGCAGCTTGAAGAAGGAGAAGCAGATTTTGATCAAAGCCTCAAAATAAGTCTTTACCTTTCAAGTATTACTGTTGAAGGGGGCTTGCCCAATCTGAAGATATGTGATCAATATTGTTCATAATTCCAATTTAACCATAATTAATAAGATAATGATATTATTTTTTGTTTATATAAATATCTCACTGAATTTCTTAGATTGTAAACTCGAGGCTAGCCTTCCCTCAAACAGATATTGTCTAATTGGTGGTATACTTGTCTGGCAAACCACATTTCACTTGAGGGTTTGTACTATACGAGGAGAAATACGAGAACCCATACTGAGTGAATACTAGTGTGATTCTCTTCCGTTGTTTTTGCTTTGCAAACTCTCCAAAGGTTCTCTAACGGTGCCCCGCCCCGCTCCCAATTGCGTAGATCACCAGATTATACCTGTAGGCTGACAAATGATGCAATCACTTCCCCACAATTGTGTCCAAGGATACATATAAAAACACTACTCAATAGTACTATTATACTCTTCGCTCCACATTCAACTAAACAAGGATACATTTAATCAAACATAAGATGTCAGTTCCAACAATTTACGAGTATCCGTCTCCCCTCGCCGGTTATGAGAACTTGCCTCCTCTTACTGAAGACCGAGCAGCTGACGGGAAGAGCTATTTCAACCCCTCCGGCGTGTTGAGCAAGAGTTATGAGAAGTTTGTCGATCCTTTAGACAATGGGATCAAGGGAGGCTTGTAAGGTCCCTGAATTTGGATACCGCGAAGATTTGCACGGAGAAGCAGAGTGGTTGAAGGGAAGCAAGCTGACTTTACCTAGCGATGTGCATATTTATTATTTCCAAAACAATGGAATACAGAAAAAGTTTGCAAGAGAATTGTGGGAGCGAATCAGAAGAGAATGTGGGATTAATTGTTCCTGCAAATCTATACCTGTAACTTTGTACTGACAGTATATAGTTCCCGAACTTCGAATTTATAAATTCTGGGTAAGTCGCCTGAGTTAGTGGGTTATCACTCTTTGCGAATCCTGTCAATATTCCCTGGTTATAAAAAAGAAAGCCAAATGTTAACGAGTTCTCCTCGCCAGGAAGAACCCATTGGACCCCACCCCGTCGCGATGTTTGAAGTAAATATATTCACTCCCGCCCAATTTGGTGCTTTTATTCCATGGCTAGTCATCAATCGTGGCCCGCTATCTGCGCTAATACACCCAAACTGTATTATCGACAAAGAGACAGGTGCCCACGATGTATTGAGAGATCATACCCAACGTGCTACCTGGATGGGAGAAAGAATTCCATTGGATTTTGGTGCCCGTGGTTTCTTGCCCAGGAAAGAGTTCGAGAATCAAGCTACTGGAGCTGAGTCGGAGGGGAAGGTAGAGAAGAAGTGAAGATAGGCGACAACAGAGCTTTTAGAATCAGTTGGATTGATTATCGAAGCAGGACTTTGATCAGCTCATGCTTCGTTAGCATACCAGTACAACGAAAAGATGCTTGCAAAGCACCTTGATTTATAAACACACAGCATCTTTATTTTAGGAATTTGAAATTTGGGATTGTTCATGATTACAATATAGTATAGGTAATGGTCTTAATTATGAGTATGTGAACTAAGCAGATGTGTTCAGCCTAGAGCAGAGATATTATTGGGGGTTTTGGAATGCTGTAACCAATCATAGAGTGAGTTTTTGAGCAATAGTATCAATCGCAGCTTGAAGCACTAGAAAACATCAAGAAAATAAGTCAGCTAAGCTTAGATATAAATTTCGTGACATCATCATAGAGAATCGCTTAACGGGATTCTCAAGCTTGGAAGGAGCTATTGGATTGTGAATCATTCTGCATAAATTGAATGTGCCACAACTTTTGGTATATGATCAAGCTCTAGGTGTCCTTTTAAGCTCGGGTTATTGGAACGAACCTGTGGGAGGTAACATGAGCAGTAAGCTACATATAACCAAATCCGACAATTCTATTGTCTTGTATGGCTGAATGGCTAAAAACACCCTAAAGACCTAATACACTAATAAAAGGAGTGAAGAGATGCATCCTTACCACACATTTCCGTAGCTTTGTGCCTGGAAGCGGGTTAAGGGAACAGCTTCAGGAGTACTTATATTCCATCTACGTTGTCCTAACACTGAATCTGCGATTCTCATATTACGTAGGATAGTGAGGGGACCTAATGAGTACCGAATTCTGTCTTGCCGTGGCCTTAGCTTTAATTGAACATCTCTGAATTAAAAGTATGACCCAACCAACAATCTCGACGTGTAAGGGCAATTCCATATCAAGGATGGCACAAGCCGAGTCTGTCAGCAACCACCTCAAGCATGCAATTCTCACATGTCTAGATTTGAAAGTATGAAGGTATGAAAAGAATGAAACAATGCTAGCCAATATAAGACGAACACACTGTTCCATTCCAAGTAATTATCCGGATATCACGGCCTAGAAAGGTGCCCATAGGGTTGATTAGTTGCAAATTACCTCCCTCATGGAATCTTAGCCGAGTTTATCAAGTCTAAGTGTCACGTTGGAAATAAGCACAGCAACTGCTTTCAAGGAAATTATACACATTTATTATGCCGTGCAACTCGATACTGACGGCAAAAAGGAAAAATCAAATTTGTACGAGCTTGCTGCCAAAATATGACGCTTGGATATGTCCAATTCGACGGTTTGTCTGCTTCGTACACAGTACCCAAAAAATATACCGGTACCCCGACACTTTCTAAAAATATAAACGGACCGAATGAAGATCGTGAGTGCTGATGCTTTGTGATGTCTAGATTCACACGTTGATGACACTCCGAGAACTGGCATTTAGGGATTGACGTTGGCAACCAAGTAGGTTGTCTCGGATTTGTTATGGAACAGGGATGATGTACGCAGTATGCAGCTTACGCTGTTTGAATTTCTATCGGTTCGATGCCCGGAAAACACACTGGAATCGGTACAGCTCCAAATTGGCTGCAGGAGACGATAAGATATTCGTCATTTTGGGAGCCAATAGTTGGGGGAGTTAGAGTCTGGAGAGATGACACTGGAGAAGTGGATCGATCAGCCCTACCCGAGCCAAGCAAGAAGCAGCAAGTCCGAAGTACAGTACAAAGCCGAAGCACAAATCCGAATAATGAATCATTATACGTAGATAGTACACGGCACTTAAGTACTCCAAGTGACTACCTAGGAAGTACTTTGAAGATGTTTCCAACCACTTGCTCCTGAACGGCAAGGGTTGGCGTTGGGTAGCTACAGTAGTTTTGCTCAAGAACAAGGTGCTTTGGGGAAATAGAACTATTTCGTGTGCTTTTTTTTGCTCGCTGTCTTCCTTTCTTTTCCCACCCTTGGACCCACACACATATAAGGATGATACTTTTCTGTGCATGCTTCAACTACTATATAAAGTTAACGTCCATCTAAGCTCATAACATTGCCAAGCCGGGTTGAACGCGTATGGGGGTCCGACTCCGTCAGCTAGGTATTAAGTATTTAGTGGGTGATCGTAAAGTTGTTTTCGGTTCCTAACCAACCAGCACTCGGCTTAGCTTTGATTGCAATAACATCTCTCTTATATTCTTCCATTGCCAAGCGAGGTTATGGTTCACGGCAATGCCCTGCTGGGCTTGGTCGTAATCATTCCAATCAGCACCATTACAGATTTGGAGGTTAGGTTCCCCAAGCCACCAAACGCCATCAAAAAGCCCTTTAAAGTCTGTGAGAACGAGTTCCTGGGAAACTTATTAAGGGGAACTTTCTCTATCTCGGGATCAGACCAACGACGTCAAGATTCCAGGGTCTCACCTTCAGAGTATCCCACGTTTTTGCAGCTGGCCGTTTCCCGTTGGCATCTAACTCAGCAGGGCAGGCTGGCTGGTGGAAGAAACAAAGGTTCCCGGTAACACAAATACTACAGGCCAACCCCCCCTCCAACTCTAAAGCTCCGCCATCCACGCTCATGCAGGTCGTTACTGTAGAGTACAGTACGTACTATCAGCAGTACCAGTCCAGTCTCAGGCTACTGTATGCCAACCCATCCTGAACAGCGCGATTCAGGTAGTTGAAGTCGGCTCTTCCTCTGATCTGAGACCTCTTGTCTTGTCTTGCCTACTCGGTCAGACCTCCACAACCGGGCCCGGAAAGGGAATCTTGGATAGGTTTTATTATTGCTTGTGCCTGGAAAACCGGCCAATGTCTTTTGCTTCGCCCAGGCCATGAACTGCAAGACAGGCATCTTTAAATCGGAGCCACCGACCGTCACGGCTCCTGACTGCGCTACTGTACCTCAGTACCTAATAAGCTAATAAGACGTCTGTCTGTCTTTTAAGATCATCCCCAGAACGGACCCCAAACTTCGTCATATTATCCTTCCCCAACCCTCACCCTCAGTCACCATCTACGGGCTTTAAAATAATGCGCGTCGAAATTGAGCTGAATGCAATTCACTTAGCTGCTTCAACCATTAATTTCTATTCTGATCCGTTTGTAACCACTGGCTTTCCCTGATTACCTTGTCAGCGAAACCCTGGACTTGGCGGGAATTCATACTTGACAACAACAAAGAAACAATGGTGAAGCGTTCAATATCTGACCCTCTCCAGGCAGGGCAGCCGGATTTATCGGATTCACGTCAGAGATCTTCTTCTGAGGGGGAGCCGAGGTCAGCTAAGAAGCCACGTCGTGCCAGCAAACCCAAGGTCAAGTCTGGTTGCTATACCTGTAAGGTCCGTCGCCGTTTCGTCATGTCCATTTGGAAACTGTGATTTTGGTCATGACAATGCTGATTGACATAGGCGAGAAGAGTTAAGTGTGATGAGGCAAAACCCCAGTGTGTCCGGTGTCAGAAGTTTGGGAGGACATGTGATGGCTATCCTCCGGAGGCACTCTCTCGGGGGAGCTCGATGATGCCAATCCAACCTCGAATACCACCTGTTTCTGTGACCCTATACTCACCTAGTGTATCTATTCACAATAACGAGGACGAAGCTCGATACTTCCGTGCCTTCAGCGAGCAGTCGGCCTTTGAGCTTTCCGGCTTCTTCGAGACGGATTTCTGGTCTCACATTGTTTTGCAAGAGAGTCAACAGAATATTACAATTCGACATGCTGCCATGGCGTTGGGAGCCCTCCATAAGAGTCTTGAAGCTGCCCCAGGTCCTCACTTGAAAGTTAACGTCCTTCAAACATTCGACAAGAAGCACTATGAATATGCTGTCGTCAATTATGTCAAATCAATCCAGGCACTCAATCAATATATATCGTCGTCTGACTCGCCGCAGTTGAGGGTCGTACTCATCAGTTGTCTCCTATTCGTTTGTTTTGAAACATTTGTGGGTAGTTTTGCATCGTCTGTTCAGCAGACTTATGGTGGCCTCAAGATTTTGAGAAGCTACTATGTTGGAAAACCAGGATCGAGGCCATGGATCCCCTTGAAGTCTCCAACTAAAACCACTCGAAACAAAAGATCAGAGATTTCTAAGGCTCTCCAAATCAGACCAGGCTGCGACCATGTATCGAAAGACGTAACCATGACGAAGCATTTGGAAGAATATCTAGAAACGGAGATTGATACTGAAGACGGAGTCAACACCAAAGTACAATCTCAGATCACAGTTCCTGACTCTTACGTATATGATCCTCGTGCTGAGCAGGTCGGCATACCTCCTATTCATATGACTGGAACAAATTTTGACATGGAACTACAGCAAAAGATGATGTCAATCACTTCTGATCAGCGCTCACTCTACTTACCAGAGTCTAGGCAGATACCACAGCAAAGTGAGTTGTCAGGAACTAGTCAAGAATTATCAAGGACAGATGTCCACCAAAATAATGCCTTTCAATCCAGGAACCCATCGACGGTGAAAGCATCCCACTCAACGATCTCCACGGTATCAACACCCACCACCTATACCACACCTTCGACTTCTGGTACCACGTCGCCAGATCATGCACCAATCTTGCAACCAGAATCCAGACATCTTAATCGTCCTCCTATTTCGAGCTCAAGAGGTGACACTCCGACTTCTCCACCCATGCTTCAAAATGACAGTGCAATCGAAGAATCCTTAATTCAGACTTTTGTTCGCCTTGATGGTCATGGCATGTTTTTTGGAATGGTTCCAGGTATTCCACCTTTGATTTGGGATATACACGAAAGATATCACATCCCAATCCCTCCCATGTTTACCGACTTTTCTGCCGCAAGCCGATGCTGGGATTTTCTCATGGACCGTTGCCTGCAGTTCTACCGCCGCACGCTCTTTAACCGCGCCTATGCCCCTCAAAATAAAGCTCCCGAATCCGAGATCAGACGGCAATACGCCTCCTACATTCGTCAGCTCTCATCATTTGCCTCGGCCTACAGCCCTCTCCTCAAAAGAGCTATTTCTCCAACAGGCGAAATTCTTAATCCGTCTGCCCTTATTTTGTCAATATATCACAAAGCAACAACTATAACACTCGCAGCGGTGACATCTGATTCCGAGATTGTCTACGATGCCTTCCTCCCCGACTTCAAGTACATCACACACACATGTGCTCGCCTTATTACCTCTCAGTCCGTGAAATCTCCGAGGAACCCCCGATTTTCGTTCGACGTTGGTATTATACCTCCTCTGCATGTAACAGCTACCAAGTGTCGTGACTCAACCATCCGCCGCGAAGCCGTCGACTTACTTTTCGCCAGCCCAAGACAAGAAGGTATGTGGGATGGGGTGCTCACGGCCCGTATTGGAAAATGGATTACAAGCTGCGAAGAAGACGGCCTCTCTTTACCACCACGCAAGTCTAGCATATCTCAAGCCCAGACTCCAGAAGATATGGGTGTGTATGAAAGCTATCCCAGTCCGGCATCTGTAGATGATGACGGTGACTGGGAGGGTGGTGAACAGATTACAAACGGTGTGCCTGGAGGTCTTAGCGAATATGCATCTATGAAAGACGGGGCAGGACTTGAAAATAGCGTTGGACTACGGTTCCCAGATGGGTTTGGCATGTCGAGTCGAAGAAACAAACTCCACAGCAAAGGAAAAGGCACCGAAACAAAGCATTGGATGGTGCCTGAAGAGAACAGAGTTCAGTTAACGGTTGTTGATTTTCATATTCCCGACCGGTACATCAAGGTCAAGTGCCAGAAAGCATTGGTTGGTGAGGATGGTATGCGGGAGCAACGAGAGACAGTTATAGCCTGGTAACGGCAAGTACTTGGATTTACCAAAGCAGCATCGCGTTTGGATTGCCGGCAACAACTCGAGCTTCGATAAGATATTTTCCGTCCCCTTGAGAAAAGACGGATGGTTACCGACAAAGGGAACAATAGACGGAAGCACAGTGGTTTTTCTTGCATCTTTAGTACACTTTATTTACTAATGGTTTTGATTCTTGAAAGCAGGTTTAGCGTGTCTGGGTAATCTGAAAAGGGATGGCGTTTGATTTGCACAAAATGGCACATTCTCACAATTGAATAGCTGGCTAGCATGCTATAGAGCTTCGGTGCTACATTCGCACCTTTTTTGCTAACTATATGAGGATTTTGCAAGTCTAGAAGAATGAATTTGTTTGGAGATTTGGCACGAGCCACTCGGTATGACATGTAGACTCTTCAAGACACAAGATAGATGCCTCTTTTATTTATACACAGCCAGTAACTTCCAAAATACAACATACTAGCATATATATATATATATGTCTGGGCCGCAAGATTCGTGAACCCAGGCCTCCCTCCCCTTCGCCCCTTCCACGCTGCCTTATCGCGCTTTCGCTCCTGTCGCCCACCCCACCCCACCTATGCACCCTATTCTCGCTATTCATTCACCTATGCCATCCCCCCCCCACCAACCACCCCACCTTCAACCCTCCAAGCCTCCTAAGCGAAAGAAAAGTCTCCACTTCCCATCAAACCCGCACCACACACACACACACACACACACCACCCCCACCAAGAAAAATCCAGCTCAATAAATAAAACACCCTATATATCAACAACAGAGAAACCTCTCTTTATAAAATGGCCTGCTGGCCCAATGGCAAGGCGTCTGACTACGAATCAGGAGATTGCAGGTTCGACCCCTGCGTAGGTCAATTCGAAAATGAACATTTCCAATTGTTTTTTTTTTCTTCTTCCTTTTTTTTTGGTTGTTGTTGTTGTTCTTTTTTTTCTTTTCAATTCTACGATTGATTCTTTTTTGGGGGAGGGGGGGCGTTTTTGGCAGCTTGGCTAGTTGATCTCAAGAAGAGATAGATAGATGCCTCTTAACGAAACGAAGGAATGAGAAGAAGTTACTCTTTTTTTTTCCCTTCTTTTTTCTTCTTCTTTTTTCTCTTTACTATGTCCAATCTAAATAAACCAACTAAATTCCCAAGAAAACACTTTGAAAATGCAAAGGTAATTAATTCCCTTTTTTTCAAAGACATCTATCTATCTATCTTTTCTTCTATTCTTCTATTCTTCTATTCTCTCTTTCTCATCTTCCCATCATCATTCCCTTCCCTTCCCCTCCCTTTTTTTATTCTTCGCACCTTAAAGCAAATGAACCTTTGCCCTTTTCACTCTCCCTCTCCTCCTCCCCCTGGTTTTGAGGAGGAGGATGAAGGGGGGGGTTAGTTAAAGCGGGGAGAAGTAGTCAGAACCTTTCCATCCACTACCATAACGTTTTCTTTTTCAACCGCCCGCCGCCAAGTTAGGGTAAGTACTGTACAAGTAGGGAGGCTGTATTTAGCTTCAACCCCCGAGCCTCCCTCTCCCTCTCCCTTCCTCCCCCAGTGGGAAAGGGAAAATTAAAATTAAAATATTGTGCATGTCACATATTACATACATCTACTTGGGTAGATAGGATACCAGTGTCGTTTCCGTTCCGGTTATCCCAATCAATCTCATCTATTCCTCCGTCCGAAATCTTTTGTTGCAAATCGCTCGGCCCATCAAATACCCGCCCATCCATAATCAGCCTCCGGGTGTTTCCTTTCCCGCTCACTTTAGAATTTCATCCGCTCAAGGTTCACCAACCCGCCAAAGCATCGATAAAGCGGAAACGGGAACGTGAGATACACAAAGCTTGAATTGCGGCAGATGAACTCTCTTTTATTTACTATACTACTACTAGTAACAATTTGTTCGACTTATGCTTTGCTTTCCCTCTCAGCCTCGGGATACTCTCTTATGATCTCCATCTTGCAAGAGTCAAAACCTCTCGCCCTTCGGAGAGATTTTCCTGCAAAAACAATACCATGAATATTGCTATCCGGACCCGTATGAATAACAAATGGGGGTATTTTCAGAATGGGTATCAGCAGAAAACCGCGCCTACTCCCTCTTGACAAGTGCCAGGGAATTATGCTTGCCAATTTGACCTCCCAATGCAATGAATGCAATGAATGCAATAACTCCAAAAACCAGTTCCAAACTAAAAATGCTAGTTGCTCACAAAACAAAACCCCTGCTTCCTAATATAATTTCTCTCCTAAGCCACTCATCATCATCAACGAGCTAACGTCCGATTCGCTTTGGGTCATGTATTTCACACCCATCGCATTCACACCCTGGACCACAATCACACATACCCTCGAGTCCTTGACATGGTCCGTTCATGGGAAGTTTGACCCAGAAGTAGTTAG
>Ga0247734_1000701_pt1 | contig 27966 bp, 27 predicted proteins | sample UWRJL103311B2_FD_180933 | JGI IMG/M metagenome (GOLD analysis project Ga0247734, IMG submission 180933) | Plant litter microbial communities from Arlington Agricultural Research Station in Wisconsin, United States - UWRJ-L103-311B-2 | ecosystem: Environmental > Terrestrial > Plant litter >...
ACCCTCGTCCTTCCTGACGATAGGTCGTAGTTACAGTCTGCCAACTCCACCCTATATTCTCCTGTAACCACAGCCCATGAGCAATCCCATCATCATTCAGACACCCAATAGTGCTTTCCTACCCCACACTCTTGGATACCTGCCACCCAACCTTTGCCTCCAGGCTCTTGATCATTGGCAATTTGATACTGACTTCTGCTGATAAAGTCGTGCTTTTCATTTTGGTCTGGGCCACTGATCGAAAAGCGCCTTTCTCAGTCGTTGTGACACCATCCACGCGACACCATTCTGTCCACCAGTCTCCCAGGCTGTCGGTTTTGACCGTTACTTCACTGACGATTTTACATTGGCCGCATACCATGGGATCGCAGGCGCGATCTTCGGCGGACGGATCACTGGTAATGTCCTGTAGATATTAGAAATAGATTGGACCAACGCGATAATAAACTTACTACCCAGTAAAGTGCGTCGAGATTGATTTCTCCTAAGGTGGTATCGTTTGAGTATGCCATGTAAGTCATGATAGTGGTGGCATTCGTATCTTCGCAATCATCGGTAGCGGTGGCTAATGTAGGGTATCCTTTAGCTGTCATGTAGAGTAGCGCAAGACTTGCAACTGCAAAATTGGAGTAGTTTAGAATTGTCATTTTGTGATAAGTAGATAAGTCTTTTGCTCTTGTATCGTGAAGTGGAAGAAGATTGTTGATGTGAGATATTTAATGAGAATAATTCTAATTCATAGCATAGGGAATCAGAGACTTTATATTCCTTCTATCTTGAAACTCACCATCTTAGGGCCTAGGATAGAATGGTATGTCGGTAGCTCCGGTTTAGTGGCGGCTTGCTGAACGCTGAGAAACAGACGCACGCTTTCTGTTCTGCATGTAGCGGAGGAGTTTGTTACTCCTATCATCAATCCCGACAGCTTCATATTATCATATTATCAGTGGGTTAAATGACTGTACTAGCTCTGCATGTCTCCTGATTCGCTGTTCGATTGAGCTGAGTGAATTGAAAAGTGGTGCTTGACCCACGGGCTGAAGTGGCTGTGCCATGTAGAGAATAGCCCGCCAAGCAATAGCGGACACATATCAGCAAGCTTGTATTCGAATTGCTTGAGATTTTTAACAAAACCAGAACTTAAGTTCATTTAAGTCTAATATTGGAATAAAAGGGAGTAGTAAGAAAGGTGTTACGCCTCATTCGTTGGCACGCACAGAGGACATGGGGAGCCTGCGGCTAGTTTTGTTATCCCCCATTTTGTAGCTAGATAAACGATCATTTACTATTATAAAAAAATTCAACGAATAGTTTAACAGACGAATGAGTCAACTCGATAGATTTTTGGATTCGCAATCAACGCAGGCAGCGATAGTTTGTAAGAGCTTTGATTCCTTCCAAAGCCAATATGTTTTATTATTTGGTAAGTGTCGTGAGCGCATAGTGCTTCGACTAGTTTAAGTGTCAGTTGATTTGTATCTAATGCCTCATAAGAGAAACGAGTGGAATGAAAGTACTTAGCGGCGTGCGCAATGGCATTCATTCGTACATAGTAAAGAAAACTCGTCCGGCAATAGGGCCAGAAGCTAGGAGCAGACCTGCTTACTTCAAATCAATCCCAACACCCCCAGACTCTCTTACTAACAAGCTGCGACTTGTAGTTGGCCATACTAAGTACCCTTGTGGGCCCTTCAAGATATTTCGTGATAATGAAGTGAAAGTAAACCAGATTTGGCTGAAAAATTCCATTTCCGAAATGCCGGGTTCAGGGCCCGCAGTCAACAGATGCGGAGAAAACGCCCATCCCCGCATGGAAGTTGCACCACTTATGAAGTACTCAGCCTACTTTAGTCATACAATTGTCATCATAAAAATACAAGCAACGGTTAGTCGTCCTAGACATACTTAGATCAGGAGTTAAACACGTATGTATGTCTTTCGTTCTCCACCCCCAGTGCATTACCACTGTTACTCATCATATTTCTTCACTTCTTCACCTTCACCATCTCGAACATCTGTGCACAAACCCAACGGCACGGTACCAAAGATAAAACCCGCACTACTATTAAAATGGATCCTTCACAGGTGCAACTGCCGCCAATGAAGGACTTGACGAGTGAGAATATCACTGAGAATGTTCACGCCATAAACTCTCTTTGCAAGGATCCACGAACCAAGTTTTTGTTTGAGCGGCTAGTCGTACATCTACACGACTTTGCTCGAGAGACCCGACTGACGACACCCGAATGGGAGACCGCGATAAAATTCTTGACGCAGGTGGGGCAGATAAGCTCTGACGTCCGCCAGGAATTTATTTTGCTGTCAGACGTCTTAGGTCTGTCACTACTTGTTGACTCCATCAATCATCCCAAGCCGCCTTCATCCACGGAGGGCACAGTGTTGGGGCCGTTTCATACGCATGAAGCCGAGAACTTGAAAAATGGCGACTTGATATCACAGGACCCAAATGGAGAACCTCTGCTTGTTGTCTGCTCAGTCAAAGACACAAATGGAAGACCAGTTGCAGGTGCGAAGATTGACGTATGGGAAACCGATTCTCAAGGATTCTATGATGTTCAACACGCGGACCGCACAGGCGCAGATGGACGTGCTGTTCTGAAAAGTGACGAAGAGGGTAACTTCTATTTCAAGGCTATTGTGCCAGTTCCATACCCAATCCCAAGCGATGGACCAGTAGGGCAATTACTGAAGCAGTTGCATCGCCATCCATATCGACCTAGCCACATGCACTTTATGTTCGAGAAACCAGGATTTGACCACTTGATAACGTACGATAATCCCCCCTATCCGGCGCAATTATCTTATTTGAAACACTCTATTGTGATGGAGTAGCTCTTATTAACACTTCTCTTCAGCGCGCTGTATTTACGTGGAGATCCATACGAAACCTCGGACGCTGTATTTGGGGTCAAGGAATCTCTTATCGTAGACCTAAAAACAGTCTCTGATGTGGAAGGTCTTAGTGAGAAATATGAGACTCCACCATCCCATCGGCTGCTTACATACGATTTTGTCCTGGTCACAGATCAAGAGACAATAGAGCTTAAAGAGCAACAGGCGAGGGATCAAAATCTGGGCCAAAAAAATTGATATAATGAAAATTTAGCCCTAGAAATAGCGCTGTAGTTCACAATGTTCAAATGACTATTTTCTCGCCAAATGTGACTTTGCGCGATCAGACTAGTGATCTTAGAATTAATTAATCACTATCTGAATGTAAATCAGGGGTTTGATCAATTTAAGAGTGGTGACATTAAATCTTTGGGTAGCGCAAAGTTCCCATATTAATATAAGTTGCTTTTAATCTTAAATTTCGGCTAACAATTGCTCATCAAAGAAGCAGTGAACATTATTCGGCTCTACTAGTGTGAGCCATGAAAAGAATAGGAGCTCAAACTATTAACTAAGTTTCTCCGATAACTGGATTTTATAGGCGAACTACAGCAGCTTCCAAAACGTGGCAATCCCCCTGAAATGTCAATGTTCCTTGACCATGGGTCAGTACTATAGAGTTACGATAGTTTAACAAAAGCCTTAAGCTCATTTCCGGCATCGAACATATTTATAAGCTGCGGTACATAGCTTTTAGGACCACAGTATAGTCCGAGTAGAAACTCTACCACCACCAATTTTCAATCTAAACTGTGCTCTTCTCCTGAAAATGTGTATCGTCGTACCCTGCAATGATTTGCATCAGCTACAATGCTTATAGAGGCTAGAACCAACTCATTCCCTGGGGATCGGCTTTCTGAGACGAGGAAAATGGTATACTCTTTCTTACAAGGAAATTTTACCTGGTTGCACATGATTGTGTAATCACAACTAGTGACGCCTCCACTCCTTCTACAACCAATTTTAGTTTGGCTTGTGAAAAATGCAAGTTGCGAATATATATGTGTGCCTGAATGGCGTCTCTGCTGTCTTGAAGAGTATATTCAGCCGTACTTCAAGGATATATTTGAAGCCGAAAATTTAGTAGAAATTGAGATAATTAAATGTTAAACAATAACTCTTGGTTGATATAGAGGTTTTTATTTTCCCGGGGTTATTTTCGTCTTGGGATTGGAGCAGAGTGGGTTGTGAATGGTCCAGAGACCCGGAGACTTGGTTGAAAGGATGATATTGTGTTGGGTTGGCAATGATATCTCTCCGCTTATAGGACCCCTTCCTTTCTGAATGCCCTAGAACCTAGTAATATACGACCCAGTAACAAATTTTGAGTATTAATAAACTGTCTATACTATTAAAAGTTTTGCTAGTTTTTAATAAGTTGCTTGATTCTTTAAATAATAAGGATTATTTATCTGTAAAATTAAACAAAGTTTATACGAAATTGAGTATCCACTTCATTTAACTTATATCTCCTATAAGTATCCCACCCGCTGGTTCTATATAAATAATGAAAACCCCTTTCTCGACGAGCATATTACGGACTGTGTGCGATAGAGTATACGCTAGTGGAGTATGTAGCTTAGACCCATTTGAGCCATTGACTGCTACACTAGCATCCAATAAGAGCCTCACTACCTCGCAATAGCCTCCATCGCAAGCTCGATGCAATGGGTTTTCGCCATATTTCCCTTCAGCATTCACGTCAAATCCTTTTGATATTAAACGCTGCACTATCTCGCAATGTCCCTTAGCTGCGGCACGATGCAAGGCCGAATCCTCCAATTCAATATGTGGAAGCGCTTGCCCGAGTTGGAGAAATATTTCTATCGTTTTTGTGGGTCCACTGTTGAGTGCCAGAGAAATGGATTGAGGTTGGAAGTCAGGAAATAACTGTGGATGCCGCAAAAGAAGTAAAAGGATTGAAAATGAATGTTCATTTTCTATCGCATCTTCCAAATTGGAAGCTTTGGGCATAGCGCCCTGATCTAGGAGGAGGCTAAGAATAGAGGTATGGCCCAAAGCTTGGGTGATCGCTTCGCTTGTGACAACAACCTTGTTTTCTAGCAGCATCGTAACAATCTCTGTATGGCATCTTGAAGTTGCTCCAACTATCACACCTTGGGCTAATGTATGTGCAAGATTCTGGTTTATGCGTGAGAATTGCGGAGACAAGCTCGTGGTCCCTAATTAGCGTACATTCATACCATGCTGACATGGAGATGCGATGACCATGCTCAAGTAAGAGCAGTGCTATCGTCTTGTGACCTCCTTGGAGTGCAGCAAGTAGTGAATCTGCTGAAAACCGCCATTTGGAAGGTGATGTATTAGAGCATGTGGATTGTGAAGTTTTAGAGCCGTTGAGCAGTAGGAACCTCACAATGTCAATGTGGCCATTACTTGCTACAAAGTGAAGGCTTGCTGGTAGGCAGTCATCTCTAGCAGTTTCAAAACATCTGACGAGCTCTTGGACCATGCTTAGCTGGCAAAACTCTGCTGCGAGGCAAAGCGCGTTCTCACTAATGGTTTGAAACCCTTGGTCAGAAGCGACTTTAGGCAAAAGAGCGGCTACTTAAATATGGCCATTAATGGACGCCTATTCTAGTGCACTTCGAATCTCCCCAGGCATAAGACAACGCTATCTAATTCCAAAGACTACGATGGTTGAGTTCGCTCTTAGCAAAATGAAGATCTAGCTCTCATATTATACTCCTAAGTTCATCTCATTGTAGCCTCAGCAATCAGATTCTTGGTTCTCACTGGCGCCATACAAGACAAGTCCTGATACCTCTCCTCATCGTACATCTAGTGAATAGACTTCATTGGATGCCTCGCTTTTTAGAACAACTTTTCTCCTTCGAATGTCCCTCTCTACAGCCTATCCGTATAAAACAAAAGAAGTCAACTGGAATTTGTTTTAGACGTCCCGTTCAAATAACCTATTTTGTTGCTATTATAGCACCGTCCTGCTGTTTAGGGATTAGAACAGCCCAGGAGGAGGGCGCAGTGTTCGTGCTGGCATGTAAGCTCAACCTACCGTCATCCACTATTGTCCGCCTGTCTTCATTTACCTACGGCCGCCCGAAACTCCCCTCCGTGCAATTAAAATCACTGGTATATCTGTATGCCCACAATCAAGAGCTTATTGGTTCTGGTCCAGCAATAGTCACACCCATTGGATCTACTTAAGTACAACAACGAAGATAGTGCTATCGATGACAAGTCACCTGCTGTCACTTAGTATAAGATTTATTCTATGAGTTGATAATTGGTTGTAATAGCTTGTAAGTAAGTTGGGTTTAACAAGGCGCTATGTGATCAGATTTCTTAACATAATGAATAAGTCAAACTCCTCATTTACCCAATATTGTCAAAACAAAATATCGGACATTATAACACAGGGACACCCAACCACCAAAAACCTTTTTATAATTTGTAAAGGCAAGGGATCTCACGTTACATAATCCATACTTGAGAAAGAGGCTGTACATAAAGTAAATCAATTTACCACGCGAACCTTTCTTTACTTAGCCCCTCAGAAAGATTCCATAGTTTTTCGGCTTCTGTACTCGACACCGAGCTAGAGTTAGCTCTATCGCTAATCTGACAATCAATAAGATAAGCGCCATAGTTTTCCTTGCCATTTATTGTCTCCCCACATTCTAGCTTCGGATCCAATGCTGCAACAATACTAGTTGCAGCTCCTGCTCCTGCTGTCTTGTAAGAGATAGAGCCGTTGTCTGCGAAGGCTTGGACGGCATCAATAGTATGCTGCCTCATGTTCCTTACCAGCTCGGTCTTTATGATACCTGGATGAACTGCTAGGCTCAAAATCCCATGTTTATTATATAGCCTCTTGTTTGCTGCAATACCAAACAGTACGTTCGCTACTTTGCTTTGGCTGTATCCCTCTAGTGGTAAATATGATTTCTCTTCAAGATCACCCGCCTCTCCCCAAGCACGGTGAAGGTCGTACATCGGTTGTTCCTCTGTTGGAAGGTATTTGTTCTTCTTATCAAAGTTGATATCGCTCCAGCGCATGCTAGCCACAGTGGGAGAGAGAGAGCTAACATTAACAATGCGTGTAGCTCCTTTTATAGGACTGTTACGTGCTGCTTCGAGAAGTTTGGGCATGATTGAGCAAGTGAAGAGAAAGTGCCCAATGTGATTAGTCGCGAAATGCATCTCGATTCCGTCCTCACTAAGGATACGCTCGGGCAGGTACATAACACCCGCATTGTTGACAACAATGTCAATCGTGGGAATATCAGACCACGAAAGGACTTCAGCGGCAGAACTTTTCACAGCTCGCTGGCTTGAAAGATCGAGCTTCAGGGAACGGTAGTCTACGGCGGGAAACTGTTTTCGCATTATTTCTATGCTCTCTAGCAGTTTGGTTTGATTTCGGCCGGTTATAATGAGGTGAGCAGGGGACTGTGAAGCCTGAATCTCCATTAACATGTGCAATCCGAATTTCAAATAGGTTATCAGGATACCTACAAAGGCTTCTGCAGTCGTGAAACCAATTCCACCGCGATTCACTCCAGTGACTATGATAGTCTTACCATGAATGGCTCCAGCGAATGCCTTAGCAGCCTCTATTCCTTCGGTCTTTTCATTGAATTCGACATGCGTTGTGGCTGTCATATTGCCACTGAGGGTAATGTCCAAGTTTCAGCAATGTGAAGGGTTGTGTCTAGTTCGAACCGAAAAATAAATAAAAGTGGCCATTGATAGTTTTGGGATTGTGGTCTAGTCATGATATATATATACAGGAGATCTCATGCGTTTTATGGAACCTAAACAACCCTAGTCTCAATATGTTGAAGGTGTCGTATGACTGATCTTCTTGGTATTTGGCTTTGGCGGTTCTATGATCCTGGAGTAATTGGGGTTTTACCTGTTGTAGAACCTTCTGTCGACATTCTTTTGCTATGATTGGCGCTTTGTAGATATGCTGTCATCATGAGTTTCTCGGGGACTCTTAAAGCCGGCGGTCGCCATGCGGTTATGGATGGATTTAACGGAGTTAATGGCATGTCACAGCATGCTCGTATACTCTCTCCTCTTGTATTCTCCGAATTGCTACTTGATGCATGTCACATACCTCATACTTGCCATTAGCCAGGTTCTAACGTGCTAGCGTAGAAGATACACTGGGTGGACTACATGATTCGTCTTTTGGTATAAAACCCTCCACCTTCACTTGATAGCTGACTAGCTCCTGGTATCGAAAGCATCTTTGCTTGAAAACGAAAGTGACCATTAAATTTGTCATTTTGTTGTACGTTTGGATTTATTTGGATATGTGGTGGCTTGAGGCTTTCTGTATACCAGGTAACAGTGGGTGTTCTTGGAACAAATATCTTTTATTCTAGTAAGCGAGGAAAACGTGATGGTAAGTACACCAAGATTTTTTAATCTCTAACTAGTGTTGAATTGGCGGAATAATTATAGTTTTATTGATTATGCATATTTAAACTTATATAATTTAGATAATTTTAGCATAAATACCCATATATAAATACTCCGAGCACTGAAGTGATTCGAGGGGGTTTGGTCGATCAACTTTGTTCATGTGTTTACATCTTATTTATGAGCTTCTTATTAAAAAGCATAAATGGTAAAGTTTGATCGATTCTATAACAAACTCTATACATATGTCTATGGAATTTTGCTATATCCACTATGTTGGATCTTAGATGGTGTACTTCTTTGCGATGTCATCGAATCGTTCTTCTGCATCTTTTGCTGCATCATATGTATGAATCCAGTCTTCTCTCACAAAGCTGACTGTGGACGGGTCCTTCTCAACCTCTGCCCAGTCAGTCTTGTGCCACTTATCTCTTGTAGTTTCGCCTGTCTTCTGTGTTGCTCTCACTCTTTCGTATCTAAACGTCGTATGTAGTGATTAGTCGGTTGTTCTAGCGAAGTGCTTCGAGCGAACGCTGGGAACACATCCGTATAAAAATAGATCTTACCTTATATCTTGATAAGTTCTCAAAGCTGTTGATATTTGCTTTGCTCCAGCTTTTTTCCTGTGAGAATTTGTATTAGACTTTCGAAACATTCAAATACATAAGAACAGAATATCACAAATATCATTATGCGGGGTATCCGCTGGGCTTGGTATATCGATAATGGCACAAAATCTCGACTTACAAGCATATTGCAACTATGACCCCATCCTCCATCGCCTGTGTCGCTCCTTGCGCACTCGTGGGTAGAAAAGGATGTGCTGCATCGCCTAATAAAGCAATCCTACCATTTTCGCTGACCCAAGTTGGTAAAGGATCTCGGTAGACCAGCTTCCAGTCAACTAGCGATGGCGTTTTCTCAACTATAGCTTTGCATAGAGGATCCCAACCCTCGAGAACTTCAAAAACTTCCTCGAGCTTTCCCGGAAAAGACCAGGATTCATCGATGTTATGGTCGTCTTTATGCGTCAATACCCAGCAGCAGTCCTTTCCTCCTTTTATCGTGGAGAAGAGAAAGTGCACATCTGGCCCAATCCAACCATTGAACGTATCGCCATTCTCACAGAATTCTTTAGTTCGTGGATCAGCAATCATATCAGTATTTGGAAACCTGATCCCAGGTTAGATTACTTGGCTATTAAACAGGAGATTTCCTTACCATGCTCGCCATACCGCATATCCGCTACTTTTGGGCTTATCCATGTACCCAAGAACAAGCTCTCTTGCTTTAGACCGAACACCATCTGCTCCTAGGACAACGTCTCCCCAAATCTTTGATAGCAATTAGCCCCACCAAAAACAGTCAATGGTCATGGTTAGAGAGTTCACCTTTTCACCACCAGCTAGGGTTATCCCAGCCTCATTCTCAGTCTCTAAATACTCTGTTATTGCTTGGCCAAGCTATACGTAACCACTCATTAGTTGACATACAGGATTTGACAATTATAACTTAAAGGAAAGATATGCGTACGTGAATGGGTATCTTCAATTCGTCTCGGGCGTATTCAAAGACAACTTTATGCAATTCACCTCTGTGGCCGTTGAGCACAGGCGCATCAGGGGCAGGGATCTGCGTTTTCTGATGATACACTACCTCTCCTGTATCCCATTTATGTATTCGAAATCCATATTCTCTCAAGTCAATACAAAGAGACTTTAGTTTTGCGGCGATTTCGCCGTTTGACCAGCGGTAAAAGATTCGTCCCCCGTTAGCACCAAAAGATATAATGTCACCTAGAGTTTTGAGTTCTGGAAACGACTCATATATCTCAACATCATGACCTTGACGAAAACACTCTATCGCGGCTGTTAAACCACCAAAACCAGCACCCACAACAATGACTTTGATGCCAGTCTTTGCCTTTGAGGTGAAAGGATCTTCCGTTAAGATTGCTACCTCGTCTCGGGAACCCATTTTGTTTTGTTATATTTCTCCAAGATCAAGGTTGATTTCAAGGGGTCTATTATTCTGGGATTGATAACGACGCAGTTTTCCCCCATGTACCTTGACGGGTTTGAATCGTCAAGTATTTCTAGCTAGTCAAGCCGAGGGTAAGAAAAGTAGTTTTACTCCTTTGCTTTCTGCTGGCTCTGATTAGCCACTAGCAACAGTGCCTTCGTACCACATCACATGGCAGTACTAGGCTATCATACCCCTCCTCCATTGTATTGATCATTTGCCGGCGGAAGAAGGGAGGAGCGTGGGGAAAGGGAATATTGTTTAGTTCAGCCACCCGGCTAATCAATAAAGCCACGACAGAGTTACCCTAACTAAGAACCGTGTTTTCGGATTGGTATGTAGTGAAGTGCATTGAACAGACGGAGGGACTCAGGGTGTATTCGCTGTGTATCATAATGACATCCCATTCTGAATTTGGTGTAGACACTACTGCCAAAGAGGTAGCGAAGGCTTTTGGTGGGCAAATCGGAGGAAAAACTGGTCAGCATATATCGTAACCTGATCCCATTCTAGGAATTGATAAATTGTCTTTACAGTCGTGATTACTGGCATCAGCCCATTCAGTATCGGATCTTCTACCGCTCTGGCGGTCGCATCACAGAAGCCGGCTACGCTGATACTTGCTTCTCGTACTGCAACGAAACTTGATGCTGTTGCATGCGAAATCAGCAAAAGTTATCCCTTGGTCCGTGTAGAGAAAGTCATTGTCGATCTCGCATCTGTCGACTCCGTGAAGATCGCAGCCTCCAAAATTAGCTCATACGCCGAGCAGATTGATATTTTGATCAATAACGCAGGTGTAAGCCTTTCACATAGAGATCCAATTTCCACGCCGGATGGTTCTACCGTGGATCTGCAGTTCTTTATCAATCATCTCGGGCCGTTTCTTCTTACAGAACTACTACTACCAAAAATCCTTATTGCTGGAGCTCGGCCAGCGAAAGGTGCAACTCGGATTGTCAACCTCAGCAGCCACGGTCACCGCCTCTCTCCGATTCGCTTCAGTGATTACCAGTTTTCACGTGGCACATTTGATGGTGTTGTGGAGGACGAACGCCCGTCATCCAAGGCATCTGAAGGCTTCTTTAAAGAGATGGACGGCTACCCAGGGTTTCTAGGGTACGGTCAAAGCAAAACTGCAAATATTTTACATTCTTCGGAGTTGTCACGAATTTCCAAATCCAAACAACTAGGGATAATTGCATTGTCAGTTCATCCAGGATCCATTCAGACTGAGCTATCCCGCTCTCTTGATGACTCGGGACGGAAGATGATCCAAGGGACTACACCAGGCGGGTCTTGGAAGACTCTAGATCAAGGCGCTGCAACAACCCTTGTTGCAGCTTTTGACCCAAGGTTAGGGGATGTTGATGTCGGTGGAAGTGTTTGTGGATATATGAGTGATTGTCAGCTGGCTGATGGTCTTGCGGCACCATGGGCTAAAGACCCTCTTGCTGCAGCTAAATTATGGCAAGAAAGTGAGAGAATGCTAGGTATCACAACTCTATTGAGGTCATGAAACCCGCAAGAGATCAGAGACTCACGAAACTTATTTTAAACAGTGCTAAGGTTTGAGAGTATGGTTCAATTCGTGAGTGGAAGGGACAGCAGGGTAAAAGCAAACTTTTTGGATTATTGAAGTATAGAACGGAAAGAAGGCTTAAGCATAGATCCGCAATTTTTGGATGGTTACAGCTTCTGTAATTCTTTTTCTAAACTATAACTCTGAAATTTTAGATCAAGCAAATTCATTTGACACGCCTGATCTTTACTTCGCCTTTCTCATTCAGAACTGGTTCTTCTCGAGATATTTTCTTCTGGTTCTGGTAAAACGTACTCATCCTATACTTGCTCTCCCCATCTAAAACTTCAAGATCTCTCAAAGCTTCTTTCCCCTCCTTGACTATCGTTTCTCTGATGGTTGCACTACGGGGTGTGATTTCGCACTTAAAAGGTTGAGGTCTCATGTTAAGACCATTAGTGAAGGCAAATATATCCAGGTCCAACTCTTTTCCCGTGACCGGATCTTTTGTCTTACGGATACTAAAACCCCATAATAGCCTCGCTATAGTGATCCAGGTTCCTTGTTCGGCCAAAGCCTGGCCACTGCATACACGCCGTCCCCAGCCGAAGGTCATATAACCCCGTTCATTTGGAAACGGCCTGTTGTGCTCGTTGCCTTTCATGTATCGTTCTGGAAAGAATCGATCGGGATCAGGGAACTCGCGGTCATGGTGATGAATCGCCCATACGTTGCCTTGAATCCAGACGCCTTCGGGAATTAGCCAGCCATTGTAGTTATCCGATTGCGTAGGTGAGTGTGGTTGCCCACCAACTAAACAGGAAGCAACCGTTAGCAAGTATAGAGCATAGAAAGAAGACAATTAAGTCCATATTCAAAGTCGACCGAGATACCGTGACATGGATCCCACAGGAATTTTATAGAATCACATCTTCTATACCATAGAAACTTTAACTCTTGGTTGACACTTACTAATGGCCACACTTCGCCACCGCAAGACTTCCTTAACAAAAGCGTTGATGTAAGGCAAGTTCGGCGCATCATCCCAATGAGGAGACCGAGGTGACCCAATGACCCGATCCAGCTCAGCCTGCGCGCTAGCAACTGCGTCTGGAAAATTGCAACAAGCCAACACAAAAGTGATCAATGTACTAGAGGACGTATCTGAACCTGCACCGAACAGATTACCAGCCAAGGAAGATACTTCCTCCTTAGGTAGATTATATTTGGGACCTTCCTGGAAAAGTGTCTCTGCATAAGGGGTTGGTATCTCGGACCTTTCCGATTCGGTCTTCGCTGCTTGTTGTTGGACAGCTTCTTCAGCGAGAGTATAGAAGAAATAATGTCCGCCTTTTTGGCCTCTGTTACCAATACCTTTCATCCAAGGGACCCAACGGGGGAACTTGGCGAGTACTAGACATAACTAATCAACATGCTATAATCATGGGGAAAGTGCGCTGGATGTACATACTAGGGAATGTTTCCATCAGCATAGGGAATGTCTTTCCAGGCACGTTGAGTTCGGCAGCTAGTTGCATAATTGCAATGACCTCTGTAATAATTGGGTCATTGTAGTTTGCAACTCTTCTTCCAAAAGCAATGATCGAAACGACGCTGGTAGCATACCGCTCCAGATGTTTGACATATTGGGTTGGCTCATTAAGAAAATCTAAAGCCACCACCTTGCTTTCATTATTCTGAGCATCGCGGTATTTTCGAACCACCTGTACACCTACGCCTAAGTGCATTAGTTTCCGATGAATACGCCATTTATTTCGTTCGGCATCGTTTCGTGCTGCCAATTACAAGTCAGTCAATCACCTGGCCAGAACTGAAATTGTGGCTTTCTCTTTTGAGCTTTTGATTTCGAGCACCACTACAGAGATTTGATCTATCTTCAACATCACTTACTTTTCATCGAAACCAAGTTCGTCTGCCCCGGACCGAGCTCACCGAAGACAACCATTCGCGGACGAGATGAGTAGATCTGAGCTCTTTTCTCAAATAGCTCGTGGGCAGCCCAGGCATCGTTGATCCAGATAGTGGGATTTCTAACGCGTTTAAGGGTAAGCTTCGTTCCCATGGCCCTTCCCGTCTAAATATAAAACCCGATTCAGCTTCAGATATAGCACCACTAACCTTCCAATCCAAAAAGTGATCAAAGGAGCTTTATATCTCTTCGACAGATCTTCGAAATGTATCCAAGGCTTGTTGTCAGGAAGTGAGAAGGTATTGCCAACAATCGGAAGTGGGAATGGGCCTGGTGGCATCTTGGATCTCATATATAGCATGTATCCATAGTCAATAGCAACCGCCGTGACCACCAGCGACAAGATCAGAGGAACTAGCAATCCGAGCTGTAGCTCCAATAAGGACCACCGATCAACGAAACTGTTGGCTAACATCTTGCTTCTTCGAGCTGTATAAAAAAGGCAAGAAAAAAGCTACTTGGGCTTTGTTGGAATGAAACACTAGGTTCTAGGTTAATTAGTGGGATGAAGCAAGGATATCGAGTTGTCACCTAGGAGTACCACTCAACCCGGCTTGAGTTGTGCGGAACACAACGTCAACATGTGATGGTATCACCCATCCACATGTTAAAGACGCACCTACTAAGATGTCTTTGCGGGGTTGCGGTATCTACTTTCGTACGTCTTGCAAACTACCGGCACTTCTACATCGCAATCATGGGTTCGGGATAAAGATGATCTACCGGGACTGACGTATGGGATATTTACCCGGTGCCGATTGTTCGGTACTATACAATCCCCGATGTACATTGGCGTACCATGAATATCCATAGTGAAAGTATTTTACACATTGTAAGTTTAAATTTGGGACTGCCAGATGGCTTAGTATGCCCTGGTATGGAAATCTGATTCTTTTTGGAAGAGTGGGGTTTGTGTTCACAATTGGGGTAAGGCTTGCGGCACTATTCAATTTATTTGCATAGAGAGATGTTGAATGTTAACAAAGGGACCTCGCAGAAATGGATCTGAAGGTGAATGAAGTTAAAATGACTGGAAATGTCTCGTTACGTGGATTGCACTTTCTGTTCATATTGAATAGACCTTGTCTTGGCTTACAAACCATGCTTTGGATTCATGTCTCATCTCAGGATGGTTAAAATGCATGAAATTGCCTGATAGCCCGAGTTGTACCATCATTGATGATACAATTATTTCATTTATTTCAGCTTTAACTAGCTTGACACATCGATTGGCTATTAATTACACCACTTTACATGTGTTATGTACAGAGTTATACAGCAACCGAACCACTGCACTTCCCCTTCACTAAGCTAGCATTGACTCCGACTAAACCGTCAAAGTAAGCAAGCAAGGTCTTGAGAGACAGCATATCCATCAAGCCCAGACTAGGGTTGGAGCTACGAAGGACCTGTCCCTTCCACAAAACTCGGATATAGTACTCGCTCTCGGGGTCTTGAATACTTGAAGCAGAGGTAGACATGGAGATTGATGGTGAGGTAGATGAAGCTTCTGTAGGAGTTACAAGACAAGAACATGCTGACGAAACTCGCGATGCATTGCCACCGCAATTTGAAACAAAGGTCGGAAGCGCTGTTGCAGAGTTCGCTGAGCTCGCGGTGAAGGTTGGGCAAAACTGTGCTACAGCTGAAGCTTGATTGATCATTTGTCGCAGGCAATTATCTCGGTTGCAGCCTTTTGTAGCAGTCGCGTGGGCCGTCGTCATCGTGGTTGGTGTGGGTTGAGTAGATTCCTTCTTGTACAGTTCAAATACAACCTCGGATCCCATACCTGGCCAGACCATCACATCAAGTTGAAGGATAGAGAGCAGTCTGGACATGGACCCATCATGTGCAACATTGTGACGATATATGATAGTACTTTTCCCCTCGATAAACTCTCGTATATGAGCTGCCATTTCTGCGATCCAAACACCAAGACTTGCGGCACTGGCAGCAAGACTTCTGGAATCATCCCGATAGATATAAGAATACTCGTAATGACCTAGGCGGTAGACGTTATCGGCGGAAGCTTGTGTGACACATGTACTCGAATTGACGCCATTGACGAGCTTACATGGCAGAGGCTTAGCGTGACACTGTCGAGCAGATAGATTGTCGTAGTAATGATCGAGGCTTGCATGGAAGCCCCCATCATTTTCTGGGACACCTGAGATGTTATCAAGGGTGGAGTACAATGCCGATGCAGCAGTGAGATGACTTTTCCAATTATCGCCCGACTTGATAGCATTGAAGAGGTTCGATGCCACGGGACAGCTGTATGTTGGCTCCAGAGAGTCGAATCCACTTGCCTAGTCTAAGTCAGCGGTATCCGGAAGGTCGTTGAATGTTGCTCACCTGGATTTTCAATGGATAAGCTGCCTCCGATCCAAACATGCCGTTGATAAGCATACCTGCTACCTGGCTGGTAATGACATTTTGCGTGACCCGGAAACTCACTTTGTCGGCAACGTTATTGGGCAAGAAGCCTAGTAGGTCATGATAAACACCATACAAGTCTTTGCCGTGCTGCCATGAATCATCGAGGCCTTCTGCGGTGATCTGAGGGAATTGACAGCTACCGAGAAACCCGGAAGGTAGGAATGGATTGACGGGAGATATGTAGCCCTGCCAGTATGTGTGACTCGACTTCCTTCCTTCCGTTGGCTGTCCGTAGTAGAAAAGACCCTGATCATTACAATCCCACCCGTATGACTCGACTGGGAAAGAATTTGAGGCGTAGACAGTACGCTTATGATGACGCTGGATCTGGGGCTGCGTGTTAGATATACTGCAAATCACTGTGGGACCGAGACTTAACTTACCACCTCCACATACAGCAGCTTGTACTCCGAAGAAGCCTTCTTGTATTCGGTAGAACGAACATGGGGCATGTTGCACCAGTTATAGGTACCATATGCTTCGACCGGAACTTTCGAACTGTTGTAGATGAAGCCATAAGCGCCAGACCCTGTAATGACCTTGGACAAGTCATTGATCTCGGTGGCATTGGGTGCATGCCAGCTTAGATCAACGGTCGTTGCTGCTGTGGCATGCCCAAGGAGTCCAGCAACCAGAGCAACCAGACTCTTGTGTTGAGAGTGCATAGTGGATGATATGAGCTCTTGATCAAGAACGAAGGCGACAGCAACGAGTAGCGGGACAACCGTGAAGATGACTTTGGCTATGGAACAGGTACCGCAGTGCGACAAGAGTCTTGGGGATGACATCCATATTTGTACATATAGCTGAAGCTCCGCTAGAGCTTGAGCTTACCACGAGGAGATATTTGTGAACAGTGGGGAGTCGCTGACGGATAGGAGCGTCGCATTGAGTCCACGTTTTCCGGAGGTGAGGAAGGGGTCGAGGAGTTGAAAGGTGGAGGAAAGAAGAGAAACCCAATCTAGTGGGAAGCGTTATTGAAGAGCTAGCGCAAGCTCCGTTCTTAGTGTAATTGAATACATTGAACGTTCTAGTGTTGATTTGGGAAGTTGATGGATGCACGTTGCGCAATCGTTGGATCCGTGTGGCTGGTGTGGTAGAGGCATGTATGTATGGTGGCCCTGGCTGGCGTACTTCTGTTAAGTACTGTGTACTGTACAGTAGTGTTATCGAGCTACGGAGTACTCGGCAAGCTACTGTAAGCGAGGTTATTAGTAGCCGCCAGGTAGCCTCGGTAGCCTTACGGCCCCTGAACTAGCGAGAAAGCTTGTTTTCCCATCCTTGGGCATTCAGCTAAATTTCGATTGTTTCAAAGCTCTTGACATAACAAAAAATGGAATCTACATGACTTGTCAAGTGTAACCACCATTTGAATTATTATTGTATCAGAGATTTCAGTTAGGAAAAAAGAGCGTGTGACAATTCAGATGTTATAGGTATGTCTGTTTAATTGTTTCGGGGGGTGTACAGTACAATAGCGTAAACGGAAATCCCCTCTAGGAGATTATAGCAATGCATCATTTTGCGTCATTTCGGTTTACGCCATACAGTCTAAAGGTGTGCTTATGACATTGAAATACCCTTGATCTACATTTACTTTACATGTTTCTAGGGGAACAATACAATCAAATATGAACGGAGAAGATCTAAAAGTCTTTAGCTTATACTTAGTATTAGTTATTTCGGGAGGCATAGTAGGATATAAATCAAATAATCTAATATCCTGAAGCCTAAATTTCACTTCCACTTTTATTGTTTCGGGGATTTAGCATGTTACAATGCAAATATACGAATCTCCGCAGGCTTACTTTTCACTTGAAATTCACTTATTCCATAATATATGATATATTGCAGGCTAGATCTCCTAGAAGATCATATATTTGGCGCTAAACTGACACAAACATTTGGTTTGCTTCCAAAATAGGATTCACTATTTCTATTTCTACAGCCCATGTTGCTACATCGCAATCATTCCATCATCCAGCTCCAAGTAATAGCTCCCTCCATGCTGCTGGTCACCCCGTCCCCTAACTGTTTGAACGGGGCGGTGCGGCTGGTTCTGGAAAAATCCGGCTCTCTATAGCCGCTAACTCAACTTTGCGAGTCTTGACCACATATGAATGGACTGAATTATACCCTCTCTCGGTATATGCGGCAGGCCCGTTCATGGTCCCCCGAAATTGTCTGTGTAGCGCCTCGGTGACGGCTTTGTAATCGCTTTGTTTGAGCTTACGGTTCAAAAACCGCACCGCTGTCTCTAAAAGATAGAATAGGTGTGCATTGTGCTGTGGTAGCCAAGTGGCACGAGTCTTCTTTACGCCTGCAGGGGCGGGAGGAGCGTTGAGGACTGGCTCAATGTACTGGACACCTAGGCGAGCATCAGGAACAATGTCAAAGCCGAAGGGAAGGACGCTAGCATAGATCGGACTAGTAGGAGGTGCGGCATTTGCTGGTGCAGAGGGAACAAGAGGGGAGCACGCGTGTGCTACTTGAGCTGCTGCGGCTTGTGGTGGTTGTAGTGGTTGTAGAGCTGTAATATGGGGAACTGAGACTCGAAGATCTGGACTTGCAAAGAAACTAATTGGCTTACGGGAAACTCTCACTACAAAATCGGGGATATATGCCTGTGGAGAGTGAGTAGAAGTGTCAGAAATAAAAGAGGTGTCTGTGGTTGATAACATACGGGATCAGTGTTGCTTCTCTTGTAAACAAGCTGATTGAATATCTGCATGCAATTAGCCGGGCTCAGAAACTCATAGATATAAATGAGCTTCACTTACAACGAACCACGGACCATTCTCTTCTGGGAACTCATCATTGGGATCTGGAACTTCAAGTTCTATTACCTCTTCAATGTCATATCCACCGAGCTTGAGATTTTGCGGAGTAGTGTTTGTGAGTTTGTAGTGGAGTCCGTCAAAAACTAAGGAGTCAGGATGCGCTTCTGGGGAAGTCATATTGAAAGGCCGGAGGGCATGTAGATGAGACATGTTGCTTGGCCTTGAGGAAACAGTCTGCTAGGCGGTACTTTCTGAGTTGAGCAGTTCACGAAAAGTAATGGCTGCGAACAAAACCTTGTTGTGCTCTAGGGGTCTGTATATAGAGGGTTGATAGAGAGATGCCGCTATGTGTGGACAAATGAGTACGCTGGAGAGCCTTAGTGGTTGAGACACTGTTCTCAAGAAACAGATGATGCTGGTCAAGACGATACTTCGTTGTGGTTGTTTGTGAACAGTATTCTAATCGTTGCCGAGTATGATGAGCTTAAGGGGTAGAACAATCCGAATTTGATGATGTGATTGGTGGATGAGGAGAAAAGAGGCGTTCTCTTAAAAAAGTGTATAGACTCACTTTACACACTAGCAAGCATTTATTCAATATCTCATGTGACCTACAACTAAAATCGTGCTCATTAAGCGAGAGGAGAAAGGGGTCTTATGATTTGAGAGAACTCTACTATTTGAAAATAATGCTTTGCAGGAATTCCTTGTCTTGACTATCCTGAACAAGCTCATAGAACAAGCCCTTGTGCTCCATAAGCTCTGCCGGTTCTCCAAACTCAGCCACATTACCATCCCTCATGACCATTATCTGATCAAATATAGCAATCGTTCTCAATCGATGAGCTACCACAATTAATGTCCCACTGAACTCAGCCCTAATGGTATCTTGGATTAACAAGTCTGTCTTATTGTCGACGGCCGATGTCGCTTCGTCTAGAATAAGGATCTTCGGGTTCTTGATCAGGACTCGTGCAAGGCAGAGTAGTTGCCTTTGACCCTGTGACATATTTGCTCCGCCTGCACTGATAGGAGAGTCGAGCGTAAACAGGCCTGATTTATGGTCGCCTTGGTCTGCTAGTAGCTTTACACGCCCCAAAGCTTCTTTGAGCTTGTTTTCTGGTACTTGATTGAAGTAATCTAGATTCGACTTTACCGTTCCAGAAAATAGCACGGGATCCTGGGGAATAAAGGCAATCCTGGATCGAAGGGTCTTTAGTGTGATGGTAGAGATATCAATGCCATCGATGTGGATAGAACCATTTCGAGGCTCGAGTAAGCGCAGGAGAGACAGAGTCAGTGATGACTTGCCAGCCCCTGTACGACCAACAATACCAATCCTCTGACGAGCTGCAATTGTGAAGGAGACACCTTTCAGTACGAGAGGAAGATCAGCTGAGTAAGCGATATCAAGCCCTTTAACTTCTATCTTTCCTTGCGACGGCCAATTTTCTGCCACTTCATTGCCCCCCTGATTTTCTGTCTCAAGCTCTGTGAACTGAATCATTGCTCCAACTGAATTCATATCTGACTCGAGAAATCCAAAGCTGTTCACAGCCTTGAAGATAGGCTTAGAAAAGCCCATAGAAAAGGTGAGAGAAAATCCAAACAGAGAGGGGTCAATGATGGACTTGGACAACAGAAGAATAATACCAGTACCTGTGGAGAATATAATACCTGCTAATGACATTTGAAGGCCGATCCAGCGGTTAAATATCCAAAAGTGTCGATTGGCTGTTGAAAGTCTGTCAAGATGTCCGTGCATTTGCTCGATTGATTTGTTTACTGCACCGAAAGCTCTGATCGTCGAGATACCAGCCGTTGACGAGGTGAAATGCTCAAGAATATCGGCGATAGGTGCCGCATTGGCACGCTTCACCATTGTCCGAGCTTTGATGTAGGCTCTGCTGATTTGCGCACACCATAGCAGAAGAGCCACCGTCAAAAAGCTCGTATATATAGATGAGTACAAGCTATCAGGAATCAGTGTCCTGATTTGATTTATAGTGAACGAGGGGCTTACCCAATGCCTACGACAGTCATAAGTTGAACGAAAGAGTCAGCGAAATCAGACATGGTAACAATTACCGAGTCATCAACCAATCTAGTGTCTATAGTGAATCCTTTCAGCAGTCCGCCGATGGGCGTAGTGTCAAGCCAGAGTATAGGCATTCGGATAACCTTAAAAGTCGTTTTCTGAAATAATGTCTTAGACGCATGAATCGATCCAGAAAAGTTGTGTAGATTGAAAAGGAATTCCAATGTGATGGCTAGCAAAGAACTCCAAATATATAAATAAAGATATTGCTGCCATCCACTTCCCACATTAATACTGTGCTGGAGCGTCTTGAATTCTCCGGAAAACTCTGTTTGGTGTTTTGATTTAGTGCGGCTCAGAAGCCAAGTCGTTAACGCGCTCAAAAGATGTTTGGCTACAAAGCCTAGGATATATACGAGCGTAAACCGAAGACCACCTGTTGCGGAAAAATAACTCTTATACAAACTCAAACCATTCCGTGTGTTTAATTTCTTGTGCATCTTAGCAACAGGGTTGGTTTGACGAGTTTTCACACTTGTTTCTGAATTTGATTCTGTGTCTTGCCGAGATTTAGGTGCGAGAGAGACTTCCACTTCGATTGATTCCACGACTTTATCAACAGAGTCTATATTGCCTGCGTAACGAATGGAGTTGTTCTCTAGATGAACGATATACTTCGCCTTTGGTAAGCATAATGAAACCTGATGCGTGACCAAAATTCGCGTACGGCCGATACAAAGTTCGCCAGTGAGTGCGTTGAAGACATCTTTAGAAACGCGAGAGTCTAAAGCTGAGAAAATATCGTCCAAGACTAATAATTTAGCCCTGGAGTAGAGAGCTCGACCGAAGGTAAGCCTAGCACGTTGACCTCCACTAAGTTTGACACCCCGCAGACCGATCTGAGTTTCATCTCCCTTATCAAGCGCTGCAAGGTCGGGCCGGAGAGCGCAGGCTGTCAAAACCTTCTCGTAACGTTCCTTGTCAAATGAGTTACCAAATAAAATATTGTCTTTAATTGTGCAGTTCTGAAGCCATGGGTTCTGGGAAACAAACGCCACGGGAAATCCGTTAGTCATTGATGGGGCATCAATAGTCCCAGTAAGAAGTTCAACCTCTCCGATTATGGCAGCGAGCAATAAGCTCTTTCCTGAACCTGTTTTACCGAAGATGACACTAAGTTCTCCGACAGGGAAGTTAAGATTGAGACCTTCGAGAGTGAACCGATGAGGGGAAGTATATGGCTTCTCTTCTCTATCAACACTGTCCGCTTCGTCAGATGGCCAGGCTATCGAGGCATTCTGAAATGAAACATTACTAGAAGGGCTGGCGCCAAGAATATTCTTCTGCTCCGGTCGTCTCAAAAACTCATCCATACGACTAGCGTTCGCCCTGGCGCCGAAGTAATCCTGGAAAACTACGGGGACAAAACCCAAGGTTCCTTGCAGATGAGGAAGCACCTCAATCATAGGAAACATAATGGATGGAGTAACCCTTCCTTGAAGATATGCATACATGCAAATTGAAGCTGCGGCAACAAGAAATGGGGCTGCGACCCCCCATACCAATCTTATGTTGCTTAGCGTGAAACTCCATTGCAAGTGGTTGATTTCTTCTTGACGAAAAGTTTCGATATGATCTTCCCATTGGGCCTCTAAGGCTGAAAATTTGATCTGCCGAAGAGCATGTAGGGCTTCAGTAATCACCTTAGTTTTCTTGTCGCGCGCTGTTCTGAGATTTTGTTGCGCAGCACGCTGCTGCTTGATAACAAATGTATGGATTGGAACACAAAGAATAGTGACTGTCATTCCAACGAAAGTGCTTTTCCATCCAAGAAGCTTTAGGAGAAATAGTACAGCGAAAGAGAATCTGACGAATGACCCTGGAATAATGTAGTTGATAGCAGTAAATTTGCTAAAGGATAGTGTATCTGATGATATAAGATTGATAGGTTCCGACTTGTCGAAAGGCGACTTGGATTGTGAGGTCTTTCCTTGGTCTTTCGAATCTTTTCTTTTCAAGGCTTTTTGAAAGATGGCTATGATTAGCTGTGCTCGAATAGGGACGCCCATTTCCGACCACTGGATCCATATTAAGTAATAATTGATTATCGCGTAGGACAAGGAAAACACTCCAATGCCGGTCAGCCAGATCCAAGCGCCAGTAGTTTGACCATGGTTCTCTTCTAAGCTTTTGAGCAACTGCATTACACAATAAGGGGATCCGAATGTCACTATTGACCGGGCAAACATCAGACCCCATTGCTTCGCAAACCCAAAATAGCGTTCGGCAAGAATTCGATCCCAGAGCGTAATCCGAGATGATGCGACAAGCAATGGTTGACTCTTTGACCTTGTGGCATAATCGAGAACAGGAAGCTCCTCGAGTGGCACGTCACGACCAGCTAGAGCAAGCGCGGTTGTGCACCATTGCATTGAATATCGGCCAAAAGCAGATGCGCTTCTTTCAAGATCTACAAATTTGTGGTCTGGTGTAAAAAGATCCGGCCGCCGAGGAAAGAGAACATGAAGTATGGTGAGGAGAACTGCACATAAGTGCAAAGTAGTTGATGAAATTGAAATGGAAGGCCCTCCACGGTCCTGATACCTCGCAAGAAGCATGGAAAAGACAATTAGAATAGACACTAGTGAGCCTTTAAGTCCTGATTTATAAGTGCTGATTGGATCATTCTTCCCATGAAAGCTAAGACTGTGGAAGCTCAGGAGAGGCTAAGTATTAAGTCAACTTCATAGACACAAGAAACCGTTTGGTGGCTTTCTTCGTTGCGACTTACCCAGAGAAATTTGCTCCCATGTAGGAAAATCAATTGCGTCAGCGATGATGTGAGGTGAAGATTTTCTCGGGCATACTCTCCGTTTAAGACCGCGACGCAAAGACCCAACCACGATAACAACACGATTATGGATCGCAGCATTCGCACGCGAGCATCGTAGGCAGCCTGGGACTCCTTCGTAGCAATTCCATCCTCATCTGAATATATATTTGTCATCTCGTGAAACCAAATAAATAAAATAGCGATGGCTTAAGGTTGCAGAAAAAGATTCTGTGTGAGACTCCAGACTACTTAGAATAAGGAAATAATCGTTGGTTGAGGATTCAGAGATCTGTGAGCGGAGAATGTTGCGATAAGGTATATGCGTTGGTAGTGTACGGAGTAGTAGGATAGGAGGCGTAAGCGCACAGGGGTGGAATGCACGGTGACTGCGCTATTGAGAATTATTAATAACATGTTAATACCATTCATATGCCGGTTACAGATTAGGGATCACCTGAATATTAAAGCAGGAGGGAAGTGGTGACATTCCTACCCAAGTGCGCGCAACTTGTTATAGAATGATTCAGCGGGTTTGATTTGTTTACCTTGCAGTTTGCTGCCTATGATCGGGAGGTGTTCATCTCGCAGACTTCGAACCGTCAATAGGCATACTCAAATTCTCAGTTGACATAGAAAATATTCTTTATCAACTCTTGGAATGGCAACTCTTGGAATGGCCTCTACTAAGTACTACACTCTTTGCTGGAAATGCACAGGGTTAAAAGTGAGGGCTAAAATGCCGCTCACTTGAACGTCGGAGATCTTTCTCATGGCGTTTCTTTCTAAGGGATCCCACATGGCGTTACATCCGACAATAACACCCTAGAAGTCAAAAGTACATCTTAATACACACTGGAATCAACGAGGAAAAGGAAAGGGCCGACGGAGAATCTAAATTCGGCTTCACAGACACTCAAGTAATCCAGCAACAACAAGAAACGGCAAAACATATATACAGGGGCACAATATTCCAACTTTGCCACCTATACAAGAATTCCATTCTTCTCCATGCCACCAGTGAGAATCATGTCCTGTTCCTGCTTGTCGTGAGGTTCCCTGAAAACATTATATTTCTCATCGTGCCAAGTTCTTATATATTTTGACAAGTCTCCATATTTGATATACCCACCCCTTTGTGACATTTAAAACCTTCTTGTTGCGGAAGGAAATAAAAAGATAGCTTTTTTGATAGCCGTATCGTGTCTAGTCTTTATCGGGTATGTAAAGTTAGATTCGTATTCCTGATTAGTAACGAGAACGATTCTGCACAAAGTCAAGACGACTTAAGATCTTAGTACTAGTATATAAGTGATCATTCTCTAACCCACTTCTATCCATTGCTTAGGAAGACCTATTTTTCATAACAATCTCCGAATTGTCTTTCACTAAATAATCTCTCCACTCATGAACCCCAAGATGCATTTCCCTCAGGCTATCTAGATTGCGCTCGGGGCTTGTTCCGTAGCCGCGGCCTTGCCAGCTCCGTGTAAGTCGAAGACAATCTGAACTATCTTATGATAGACACTACTGACAATCCCCAAGTTATCGAGGGTTTCAGTGCCGTCAGAGACACAACTATTGTAATTTTGCTAAGCGCTACGAGGGCGATATTGAGGGGAAAATCAAGCGTTATGAAGGTGATAGCGAGGAGGAACTCAAGCTTTACTGAGATGACACTGAAGCTTCTGTTTAGATATAGCAGGGTGAGGGTAGTAAGTATGTTGCCGAATGTCGAATGTTGCGAATAGTGTGTGGATGACAGTATCAAGTACTCAAAAACGATATGTAACAGGTGAACTGTCAACTGTGATGGCTGTTCCAGTTGCACAGGCGTGCTACTTAGCATGTTTTAGATGCAGGTAGAACATTGGGGGTGACAGAGTTCTCCAGGATGCGTTTGTTTGCATTTCTTTGTAGGAATCGAGGGGATTTCAAGCTTGCAATTTGATACGTCTACTATCAGATTTATGCTGTAATTAGATCTACCACGCTCTTTTGGAATGATTTAACCACTGTTTTGGTATCAATACAATACATTAAAACCCAATATATGAACTTTGGAGGGTGCTAAAATTAGACTCTAATATAAGAAGATCTCAGATATATCGAGCTGCACATGATATACCCGTTGAAAGTAGTTGCGTGATTAATCTAAAATATACCTAGTGTATCGAGTGGCGGCTGTAGTAAAAATATTTCTTTTTCCCTGAGGGGATATGGCCATCGTGCTTGGCCCCATACCTACTACCCTCCTAACCGGGCTACCAACTCCATCTTCCCAAAGTGAGAGTGAGACTTACGGATGGTTCAGAACTCAGGTCGCCTTTTCCTGACCTTCTCGGTCAAGGATGGTGTCTCCATGAACATCCCACGTCAGCATTAGCGCACTGCACACTGTACGAACAGGGTTTTATGCATTAGTTTCAAGCCACTTCTGGCTTGACTTCTCTGCTGTGCATGTACATTTAGGTGGTATAGTTGAGTGGAAAGGAAAACATACATCCCTGAGTTAGAATCATTTCAGCTGAGTGGATTGAGTTTCAACAAACTTTACCCCGTTCAAGCATGGGTTGATGTATTTCTGAACATCTACTTACTCCTCACTTCACGTCCACTTTCGCATCCAAGAACTAAGAATCTTCAGAAAGCCAGCTATGTCGTTTCTAGCATCTTTCTTTCGTAAGAAAATCGCTCGAAAATACTCTTTAGAAAGCAATGATGATTGTCTGCACAGTGAATCAAGTTCATTCCTACCAGAGAAGTGGCAAAGACGCCCAAATATAACCTCACAATGGCGTCTACACCCTTGGATGATTTCCACTACGACTTTTGCTTCCTTGAGTCTGTATTTTTATTTGAAAGCATCGAAGTTAAGTCTTGGGACACTTTGCACTGCCTGGTAAGATCCGTTCTCTACACTTATGCTCCTACTATCTGACATAATTTAAATCTGATGGCATAGAATCGATTGAGAGAGGACCTCTATCCAGAGTATTATCCACTGGATCCTCACCCAAAGCACAAAATTCATCAATGTAAGCATTGGTAAATAGAACCTTTAAGAATTTGAAAAGTGACTGAAGCTTTATAAATCACACTGTATTGAACAAATCCGGCAGTACATTATGTGCTCTGGGGATATGTCACTGACACCCACTCGATACAATCCGACGCGCAAGGGTTCATATATTGATTCTGACGTGAACCACACCTGCCGTAATTTCGGCCTTTTGAGAGACTTCCTTAGTGAACGCTTCAATGGTAGCAAAGCAGTGCCTCCTATCTGCCCGGGGGACAAGGCATTTCCAGAGGAAGGGTCTAGGAGTTGTGTGTATTGGAAGTAAGGAGAGTGCTTGCTAGCTTTACTTCGCTGCCCCAGCCACATAGGTGAGGAAGTCAAAAGCAGCTTACTTCATTGCCTCCTAAGCATAGCTTCAGCCGCAGTGATACAGAGGCAACCAACTTAACAATGAATACTTGATTAGGTAGGTTAGGTGAGATTTAACGTACGAAGTAGAACTCCAGGAAGGGACTGTTTATAAAGAAGTCGAGAAGTCAAGCTTTTCCAACCATGGAGCCTTACTATATATAGCCTGGCTGTAAACTTGATCGGTAGACCGGCTCACTGGTAGCATGTTGATATACCCCTCTTTAAGCGAGCCCGTAGTGTAGTTCCATGCGCTCCACTTCAACATAACAACTTCTTACCACGCCTACATTATATGTAAGAAATAATCATGAAGATGTATTTCTTGGCGAAGTATTCTCGGCTCTATAACAATATAAACATTATTTGATTTTAATATGCTGGCTGTTCGGCGTGATATTGGGCAGACCAAAGCATAGTAGTACTGTTTGTGTGCTCAGAAGATGCATGTCAAGTTCCCCAGATTGCGGGGTCGCTTACTACCCCATATCATATGGCAAGACATAACCCTTTGGGCTTGAAATCAAGTGCACCTCACCTCGATACATGCATGCCTAAACATATAAGGATTTAGAGCAAAGATTAAGTTA
>Ga0247734_1000702_pt1 | contig 27954 bp, 26 predicted proteins | sample UWRJL103311B2_FD_180933 | JGI IMG/M metagenome (GOLD analysis project Ga0247734, IMG submission 180933) | Plant litter microbial communities from Arlington Agricultural Research Station in Wisconsin, United States - UWRJ-L103-311B-2 | ecosystem: Environmental > Terrestrial > Plant litter >...
CTTGCCGTTTCCTTAATTTTTCCCAATAAAATCAATCGTACCTATCTATCCTTCTTTCAAACCCTTCCCGCACCAACCACTACCACCGCCGCCTTTCACCTTGCCTGTTCAAATCATTAATCCACTGTTTTTCTTCAGGAACACACCTGCTTGCCAACCTAACCGCTTACCGGCTGTCAAAACGTCCAAGTTACATACACCATCCCTCAATTCGTCACAGCCTGAATTACTCGCTTCCTCCCCTCACGCCAACCTCAATCCAGCTTTTTGCGACAGAACCAGCCTTGCGCCTTAAGCAGTAAGGTCATCGGCAACCATCTCAAAAGAGTCATTTGTGTCATACCTCATCCCCAAAAAACCTTATCACCATGGCCGACATCACCGACCACAACGAAGGTTCCCCAACTGGCCTCGACGACCATGCCGTGGGCAACGGTGCAATTGAGAGCCGCGGCATCAAACGCCAACGTCCCTCCACCGCCGACGACGACGACGACGATGATGACAAGCCCGGGCGCGAGCGCAGAAAGTTCGAGATAAAATTCATCACCGACAAGTCGCGTCGCCATATTACTTTCTCAAAGCGAAAGGCAGGCATCATGAAGAAGGTGTGTTTCCCCGCCCGATGCCGACGCGTCTGGAGCAGCATATCGCGTTTATATAAACACGTTTATTAACATCAAGCCTAGGCGTACGAGCTGTCCGTCCTCACCGGTACCCAAGTCCTCCTGCTCGTAGTCTCCGAAACTGGTTTAGTATACACATTCACGACCCCAAAGCTGCAGCCGCTGGTCACGAAAGCCGAGGGAAAGAATTTGATTCAGGTATGCTCTTCATCGTCTGCCATCGGAACGTCTGCTAACGAGAACGTTAGGCCTGCTTGAATGCCCCCGAACCTGCGAGTAATGGCGAGAATGGTGTTGACGACTCCAATGCTGTCGAGTCTCCCGAAGAGCCTACCCCGCAACACCTTCCACCTCAACAATCTCGTCCTCCAATGCAGCAAGGCGCCCCCCAGATGCACCCAGGCTACATGCCACAGGTACAGAACTTGGAACAACAACAGCAGGCACTTGCATATCAAAATTATGTTCAACAACAACAGCGAACCGGCGGACACATCCCGCAACAATATTCGCATCAAGCATAGACTCATTGTCTAAGTCGACCGTACATGTAAGGAGGGTGGTTGAAATAAACTAATACCCGACCATATAATACAATGCGTTTCCACCATCGTTCGGTTGTGCTTTTACGGGTTTTCGGTTTTGATTTGCAGATGGTGTTAGGGTGTTTTCATAGGGGTCTCAATTTACTTTACGTTGCTACGTTGAACGCTCTTCTCCTACCAAAAAAAAACCTCAAACTACATGGACGGATAATGAGATAATCTTGCCAGAAGTTCCATCTGGGAATTTTTGGGATGCGGATATATGAATAGGCACATTTTCCAAGGGAGAGATTCAGGGGCAAGATGGATGGGTTGCAAATTTCAGCGCTTCCTGCATAAGTTTGCGTTTTTTCATCACTCATTTACCAGCCTGGAGATGATCCTCTTTGTTTGTGGGTTTATACTATATCTCATGGTTGAGGGAGAGTAGAATGTGTATAGTATAGTTCTCTAGTCGGCAGAGAAAATCCAATCAGAAAAGTATGAAATATTCTCGATCCCTCTGAATGCGTGAAATCAACCTGTGCTATGTCCCCCTTTCCCACCAGCTTTCCCAGACACGGGTCAATTGTTCATGACACCCCAAAACACCCACACCCATGGATCGGCTCCCAAGAACTTACTGGGTTCTCAATTCTCGTCCCGCGATTTATGCATATTATTCAGCTTTCCATCCCCCTCCAAACCAACCGCGTGAATTAAAAAAAGGAGGTTTCCAAAACCCAACTAACCCCAATCGGTTACCCGACATGCTTCCTTGATGCAGCCAGGTCTCGAGTAAGATGAAGAACAAAGTCACATGAGCCAGCGACGAAAGCGCGAATCATTTTTGCTATGGCATGTGTGGTAGGTAACCAAACAAACGAAACAAAAAAAAAAAAAAAAAAAAAAAAAAAAAAAAAAAAAAGGTTTGTTAACTGGTTGGACAGAGAAAGAAGTTGTGGGTGGTGTGCACTGTTGCTATCTCAAGAACGGCCCAACTCCTTCCTAGATATCCTAGATGGTTGCATTCCCAACTCGAACTCCTTTAACCAATGCCCTGGCCTTGCCTCTCTGCCCTAAACGCCCCCCCAAAATATCATCCCAAAGCAGTGCTCTTTAGATTTTCCGTGTGCTTATAACATACATAAAACAGTCTTGGGGGTATTTTGTTTAACTCGTCCCGGAAGGTCCCTCGCCTCCATCTGCCCCGTCATGGGGTGAGTCTGGAGGGCCTTTCCCGCTTCCCTTCCTGTTTTTCCACCAGCTCATCTTCCAGAACCCGCCCACAGCTTCTTGAGCACCTCGTTTCTTCGAGCGAGACTCGGGCCGTGGTACAAACCCGCGGAACCCGGTAGAGCGTCTTCGGTTCCGTTTACTGCTGCTGGTGTTGGAGCGGAGCAGAGACGTGCTTTCTGTAGGCGTCTCGTCATCTCCACGATAAGGAGACGTGAAGACAGCGGAAGACGCACGACGTGGTGCGGGAGATTTGGAGGAATCGTCCAGTTCGCCCCAGATCTCGTCCTCTTCTGTGATACGAACCTGTTTCCGAACGTTTTGGGTAGCCCCTAGGATAGTGTTGAGTTTCGTGGTTGGGGTCATTGGACCACCGTTCAGAAGAGCTTGGTCTGCAGCACCGATGAGGGCTTCTTCGTCGGCGTTATAGCAATCGGATTCTTCGTTGTCAGTGTCTTCGACGAATCCGAGGCCGGGTGCCAAAGCGCTTTGGGCAACAGTAGGGTTGGTTTGTTCATCTGAAAGACGCCAGGATAGGGCAAGGACACCGGACAGGAGAATGGCTGTGCCGAGAGCGATGAGGAGTGCTCGGAGGAGGGAGAGGCGGTCGGTTTGTTTGAAGTAGATCAGCCCATCTAGAATAGCGATTATGTTGTATATACAGAAGACGAGGGGGTATAGGACGCTTGTGGATACAAGTTTGAGACCTCGATGAAGGAAATATAGTTGGGTGAGTGCGAGAAAGATCAGTCCAAGCAAGATAGCCCATGATTGCCAACGGTTGAACTGGTTCACCCTGTCAACTATTGTCCTAACCAAAAGTTCGACCGCGGATTTTGCCACCAGCAGAGAGTGAGCTGACAGTATTCCACTAATACCCCCGTATGCTAGGCCACGCAGAAGACGTATTCGAGGACTCGAAGATATACTAGGTATTCGAGCGAGGAAAGCGGCGATTCCTATTATTATGGCCACTAGTAATGCCTGCATTATCATCCATATCAAAAACGTCCGCTGGCCCATCAAATGTAGTAACTGGTCCAGATTATGTGCCGGCTCCGGTATTGCCCCAAATATTGCAATGAGAATTGCTCCGCCAGCTACTAGCAACGTTCCTCCTAGGGACCAGCGCGTGAAGGGCTCTCCTAGAATCAAGGAGGCACATATCGAATTAAACACTAGTCCAGATGCTTGTAAAGTCGAAAGAACAGGCAATGGAAGAGTTGTTATCTGGATTGTGCTTCCCACAATATTGGACATAATGAACATCCCCATTCCAAGCTGCCATCTCCTTCGTCTGTGTGGTGGTCTGCGTACGTCATGAGGCCCTTTCTCGTCCTCCAGAATATGCGACTTGCGCTGAAGCGTCAGACCTAGACTCTGTATAGAGGTAGATAGCAGGCCAACCAGTATGCCAATCTGCAGATAATCAAGAATTAGGATTTTGCGCAAATGGAGAAAGGGCGGTGACTTTGTATCTTACAGCAACACTGGCTTCGGGGGACAGTTCCCCTAGGTTTCCCATCACGATTTCAAAATAGTGTAACTTTCATCTGGTATTAAAAGATGTCACCGCATGGTGAATTTGAAATTTGATGGTGATATCGGGGTAATGAAGGTGGAACGATCGTGGGAAGTGATTTGCTGTTCACAGGTATGTATATTGATGTTCTTGGTCCGCGGGAGACCAAGTGACCCATGCGCTCACTCGCTTCAGAAGACTGGTTGAGACAGTGTCTTTCAGAAAACAGTGTCATGCAGTACACTTACCAACGTTTTTACAATGATTATTATAGGCCTGGGAATTAAAGAACAACGGTAATTGGTATATATTGGGTATTAATTCCGAAAAGAGGGCGTATATAGTCTAATAATAAGTATAAACATTCATTCAGTTTTGCATACATCATGTGATTACTTGGCCCAAGCTCCCCTGCCTTATCGAGTTGAGCTGCCGCTGGATTGACGTCCAACGTCAGTCTATTGTACCTCAAAATACCTCCTACCTACCATTTCTCTCTATTCGAATCAATTGCCCAGCATGTCGCAGTCACACGCTTTATCAGATGACCAGGTAAGCCTTCTTTGCAACAATACCCAGCACAGTTTGCTACTTGGGGCACACTTGGAAGCCATGTTAGCACGGGTGATGCTGGTCCTACGGAGTGAGATCTGAGTTTGAAGTTCTGGCATATCGTCCTTCTTATTGAACCGGGGATTTTGAACAACGTATACATGGAGGATTCCTTGTGCCATGCTAACTCACAACGATATAGGTGTCGCAGGAGCTGAAGAAGATGACGGCCTTCATTAAGCAGGAAGCCATGGAGAAAGCCAAAGAAATTGAAATCAAAGCCGACGAGGAATTCGCCATCGAGAAATCCAAGCTCGTGCGTCAAGAAACCCAGACAATCGACACCACCTACGAGAAGAAGTTCAAACAAGCCCAGATGTCGCAACAAATTACACGTTCCACTGTCGCAAACAAGACCCGCCTAAAGGTCCTGAGTGCCAGACAAGAACTGTTGGATAATATCTTCGAGGCGGCGCAGAAGAAGTTGGGAGAGGGTGCCAAAGATAAGAAGAAGTATGAGGTTGTCTTGAAGAATTTGATGTTAGAGGGGCTCTATGCTTTGAATGAGTCGAAGTTGCAGATTCGTGCGCGGAAAGCGGATTACGATATTGTGAAGAAGGCGATTGAGAAGGCGGTTAAGGAATATGAGGAGAAATTGAAGAAGAAGATTGAGGTTAGCATCGATGAGTCGGATCCTCTGCCTGACGGAGTGTAAGTGTCCAAATCATGCTGAATTCTTTGTGAATGTTGCTAACCACGTACAGTTCTGGTGGTGTCGCGATTGTAGGCGGCGCTGGAAAGATTGAAATCAACAACACCTTTGATGAGCGGTTAATTTTGCTACAGGAGAATGCGCTGCCTGCTATCCGACTGACCCTGTTTGGCAAGAATGAGAATAGGAAATTTTACGAATAGACGGTTATGCTGGGTTACGGTATGGGATTGACTTTTGGGAGAAGACCAAGAGAGACTTAAATTGTATGATATGCTACAAACACCAATGTGCATTGTTCTTTAGCCACCACGCCTCTGTTCCAACCATTTGTGGAGAATTTGAGATATGCTTTAGAAGAACCATCAGAGAATACTCTCACGAAAAAAAGCCCTGGCATAGATTCTCTGAGCTTACTTTATTTATCCAGGGATTAACACTACTAGAATAGTAAAAGTGGACGCTTATCATGCATTATTTATTTAGACTTATACACACTTGATATTACTAGACCGTCAATCACTTTCTGTGGGCCGAGGTTTGAGAAACAAACTCATTCCCTTCCTTTCTCGACTGAGGTCCTCGGCCAGTCCTCCTCTAACCGGGGCCGTGTCAAAGATTGAGCGCTTGACCTTTGGCCTGCTGCGCACTGTATCGCTAATTCTCTGGCTTACAGCCTGCAATATTTCCTTAGCGTGGATTTTTGAAATCGAAGCTCCTGTTCATACGTCAGTCAGTATTTGATATATCATACAGAATCGTCGAGAACTGGGGAGTTACACACCTTGAGGGCCGTGCATGTTCTTCACAATGTCGTCAAGAGTATTGCAAATATCCTCCACCTCGGAATCAAAGCCCCGCGCGACTGCTTCCTTCGATAAGTCTACATTGGCGGATCTCCCATCATCCAAACCGATATCCATTAGTGATACAAAGCTTCCAAGGTCTCTGAAGTCTGTCTTCGAATTCACATCAAAATCCTGACTATGTAGCCTTGTAATAAACTTATTCAGGTTCATGGTATGGTACGAATGTCTTCCAGCATAGGACGTATTTTTGAAGTAAAAAGTCATGGCGAGGCGCCGCCTTAGATCGTGGGTTCTAGGTGCGGTAGATGGAGTGTTTCGTACCATTTGCAGCTGGAGTGTTGGCTGACTGGAGTGCGCGAATAGAGATTGGCCGATATCTGTACACTTTGGTATGTTAGTTCAGGTCGATGTTGTGGGTTACGGGACATACGAATTCATCCCAGGAGTCGTCGGGAACGTAACGGCATATCCGAAACAATGCTTCTTGTATCATGTCAAAGATTTCTAGCTCATCGAAGACCTGAACTTTGAAGTTAGCATTACGGCTTTAGTGTTTTAACCCCACTGCATTAGACGATTTAGGAAACGAGGAGTCACTACGAACCGCTCGATCACAACTCATCCGTAGTAGCATTACGACAACATGTATTCTCGCCTCCATATTTAAGGACCTTGACAGTAAACCGAGAAGCTTGACCACAGAACGTGTCCTAGCCCAGGTACGCTTGCCATATGGGCTAGCAAGCTCCTGTATTGCATGGATCCTTTTGGTGACATCGATCGCCGTTGAATTGCCGCCAAGACCGTGGAAAATACCTCGTATAGTCTCTGGACCAAAAAGTCTACCAACTTGCTCGTGAGACTCGCGGAGAGTATTGCAATAGGAGGTTCGGAGCACGTTATCGGATTCCATAGGAATTTCGCTGATTAACCACATGAATATCTCGTCAGGCAGTGTCTGATTTAATTTTACCATATCTTCGGCAAACCCAGAGACGAATGTTTGGTATCTAATTTCCGGGTCTCTCAGGTTGATTCCCCATTTCTTGACATTCTTCTTTGGGAATGACAATCTCTCTGGCGGCTTTGAAGTTTTGTCTGGGATGTCAAAAAATCGAAAGCGTAACTCAGCGAGTGTGGCTTCAGTTCTCTTCAAAGCACGTTTTATTCTGTGGGATCCACCTTCTCCTTCAGCTACTACCGACTCAAGGAAACTATCATGATCTGTGTTGATACTGGGTCGGTTGGTTATATCAGCCAAAGGTAGAGTTTCTGGTGAGCTCGAAGCTTCACGCTTTAAAATAAGGTCAGCTCCCAATCAAAGTCGAAAACCACAATACACTAGCCGATCTATTGCTGTGGATACTTACCTGCTTGGAAATCATTTCAGTACTACTTTCTTCTCTTGCCTATGGTTATTTGAATCAGTAACGCTTTATTGACTTCGGTGACCTATGGAAGAATACATGGATTGCTAAAGCTCAACCACTATGTCTGAAGAATCCCACACAAATTTGAAAAAGAGGCTGAAATAAAAGAAGGAAAAACACCCCGTAAGAGAAGGTTCGTTTCGAATAACATAATAACTTGTTTTGGAGGCGAGCCACTTTGGTAAGCAGACATTGTGACCAGCCTCACAAGGCAGAAAAGGAGAAAAGAAAGAGGACCTGGCGTACATATTCAGTGAGTTCTTTTAAGTTGAATTTGTAGGCCCTTTTAGGTAGTACTGCAAGTGGTGATGTGTGAAATTTTGCATTGCTACTTCTTGTCAATTTTATCGGTGCTGGGGTTGAGCGACCTTGGCTGGCAGTTTGAGTTCTCTTGGAGCCATCTGATCTTTGTGTCTGCATCAGCTCTTCCAAGTCCGACAAGCCGGAGCCAAAGTCTGAGCCTGAATCTTCATCATCAGAGCCGTTAATGACATCTCGGATCGGGTTGCTTGGTGGCGGTGCTAAAGGCGACGATACTAGAGCTTCATCTTGTGATGAGAAACGTCCTAGAGACACACGTCTTCGTATGTTAGTATCAGCCAATGAATTGGGCAATATTATCTTACTTCGCTGGTGGCTCTCCGGACGGGCTGGGAGACGGACGTCTGGAACCTATAAGCATGACATGATACAAGTCTTGAAAGACAACAATACTTAGATATACTGGAAGACAAATCGATGCTGCTGGGTGGCCTAGATAGACTTGAAGTATATTCCTCGGCGCGGCTTTACAATTCCATTAGCCAAGTCAAAAGGATCGGGTGCTGCCAGTGGGACGTACATCTCGGGATTCGATTTATTCAGACCTCCAGCAACTAAACTATGCTCTACACTTGCAATTACTGTCTCCTTTGGCACGTTGACCGTAAGGCTTGGAGAAGTGGATGAGGTCTTGGTGACTGGCATCGCCACTGGCCCCGATGAGGTGGGCTTTGGCTGGGATGAGTTCTTATTAAACCCGAAAGTAAATAAGCTTGCCTGGCCAGTCCTCTTGTTAGACATTACTAAGGCTATACAAGCGCAGTGAATTGTATTGATAGCTAGGGTGTTTCGAAGTCAATTATGTTAGCGTGATTTCCCACAGGCGCGTCGGGTGCTCCGTCCAGACACGAAGAAGCATGATCACATCACAGTTGACGAAATAAGACCGACCCACCAAAGCCCAGTTGATGAACTGGTACTCCAACGGAAAGGTACACTCCGCCGACGAATTTTGTCGGATAGTACTCAATAAAACGCCTCCGCTTTTTTCTTCTTTTCTTCTTGCCAGTCAAATTATTCGCTATAATGGCTCATATATATTTAGTTAAAACCCCCGGGGTTTATGATCACTTTTGGCTAGTAATAAAGCAACAATTATTAGCTTGGCGTAGGTTAGTCTTTCCTACCAAATCCGCGTTCAAGTCTACTACGCATTGTTTTAATCTCTATGGGCAAGCATATCCATATAAATATTCAGGAGATGCGTTGTAATGTTGACGTTATTAATAATTGATCTCCCAAGATAACAGTCATATCTAACGGCACTTCGAATATATCAGGTAGAAAGAAAGGCCAAGTTATCTATCAACCAATGCGTTCTTTTGCATACGAGACGAGACATCTCGAAGCACTTGTTATTGGATTCAGCAGCGAGTATTACTGTATATACGACGTATGGCCACAGCTACAACGTATGTTCTAGTGCGCAACTGGCAAGTTTTGTTTGATTAAACCCATCTCATCTCATCTCATCAGATCAGCACGGGGGTTATGAGTCGCCCGCGGGGCACCAAGATTCCGTACTCTAAAGCAGACCGCAAAGAGGCAAGTGTCCACTCGATAATGAAACTTGAAATGAAACCGAGAGAAATACAAAGTATGCCCCAAAAGCCCCTCGTCTCAGGGGCATTAGCAGGAGTCAGCCCTACAAAGTCCAGCTCTACTCAGTTGGTTCGACGCCTGCGCCAGGCGTGCACGTCCAAAGGAGCGCCATCAATTGGTTGGTTCGTCATCCTCCTTCGTAAAATTCTACGAGAGTTCATCTTAAGTACCACCTGCTCGAGAGATGGAATGGGGCATGGTAGCAATATCAGGAGGTACTTTGTACTCGTAGAATCCAGGTGCTGTCGCTATTGCTGCTGCTATTGCTGCTGTGCCTCTGGAACCAATTGCAGGATGATGATGGTTGGTTGTCGTTATTGGTGTGATAAGCCGGTAGAAATGAAATGCGCTATGCTATGATATGGTTGCCCTGATACATATGGATGAGATGGGTTGAGTTGGTTGAGTTGGTTGAGTTGGTTGAGCAGCCTTGACTACTGCGCACAATAGAGTACGGTAGAAAGAGGAGGGAAATCCTGCTCCTAGATTGAGGCTATTCACCCGTGATCTTTGCCTACAACCAGTACAGCCAGTGCTGGATTGGACTGTATGGAGTATGTATTTTCTCAATCCAGATCCCAGATTCGGATCCACCTTCCACCTTCCATGATCCACGATCCACGATCCACATCCACCGTAGCTCAGCCTCACTCAGAAAAGAAGCGCGGTATTGGCAAGCGATTGGACGATTCGGTGGTCACGGCTTTAACGGGCTTGAGATTCTGCTGTGAAATGCTGACTGCACTTTTTATTAACCCCCATGAAGATTGAGCGAGCGAGCGAGAGGAGAGCGAGAGAGAGATTGTGTGTGTGTGTGTGATTGTCAGCAACCCGCACGCTCCACGGCAACTCAGCCTTCCCGACGTGTCCTCCACCGAACCCCGTCTACGCCCCACCGTTTCGGAGGGTAGTCAAGCCAAAGCAACAGCGTCGGATATCGTCTTTTGCATTGCGTAGAAGGAAAATATATGTGAGTATTGTATTAGCTGGTGATCTGTATGACCCCGGCTCAAATATACTTTGAAAAAAGAAATCCGTAAAAGAGGGGAGGCGAAAATCTGTATATCAACGGGGTTGGGATTGGTAAGAAATAGCTGGGTGAAAGAGCAACTCTTGTTCTTTAGTAAGCAGGCTGGCAGGACTGCAAGGATACGATACGATACCACATCGCTCAAAGAAAGGAGGACATCTTCCATCAAACTCCAAGCCAACTGTTCCTGTGCAAATCCTCCTTTCCCGCCAGGCCACCCACTCTCTTTCGTCGCATATCATCTATCGATGGCCCATTGAAGTCTTTCTATTCCCCAAAGTTCTAATAAACAAAACCACAATTCTCCAAAAGCTTCACCATACGAACTAGGTTCCGGCTGTTCCGTTCTACCCCTAAGCGAAATCATTTGCGGTGATCTCTCTCTTTCCGACCCTCATCATCATCACAAACGACAAATTCTTTCCCTCAAATTGAGGCTATTGTGGGTAGCGACGCGACATTGCTGATAATCTAACCTCTGAACATTGCTTACCCAGCGACTGGTGACTGCGAATACTGGAGACGATTTCGAACTTCGGGCTTAGCCCGCCGCCATCTCCTCCCTCCTGGCTAAGCAGTTAGAATGGCTACACTTCAACCTCCACCGTTCGAAGAGAACGGAGCGGAGAATGCTGAAGGGTCTTCGCCAATTACTCCTGCGAAGCGATTGCGATGGGCGACTCAGTACAAGAAGGGCAAGAGCGGAAATAAGAAGCGGTTGTCGATAATGGACCGTCTGCATCATCGAGGCTCTCAAAACGGCGAGAAGAAAAGGGATTCGGGTGGATCAATGGCAGCTGACCTTAATGGTATTCGGGAAGAGCCTGAGGTGGAACAAGAGGAGGTAGAGGAATCCGAGGATGCCGATGGTGAAGGTCCACGTACGGTATTCTTCAACATGCCACTACCCGCAGATGCGCTGGACGAAGATGGCCATCCGATCAAGCACTATCGCAGGAACAAGATCAGAACTGCCAAATACACGCCTCTCAGTTTCATACCGAAAAATCTGTGGTTTCAATTCCACAACATTGCCAACGTTTACTTCCTCTTTCTGATCATCCTTGCTGTAAGCATCTTATCACAGGTTGCAAGAATGTGCTAACTCTGGAAATAGATTTTCAGCATTTTTGGTGCTTCCAACCCAGGGCTCAACGCTGTTCCACTGATTGTGATTGTTTTTATTACGGCGGTTAAAGATGCCATCGAAGATTATCGCAGAACGGTCCTAGACAACGAGTTGAACAATTCTGCGATTCACCGGTTAGTTGACTGGACCAACGTAAACGTCAGTACAGATGACATATCTCTGTGGAGGAGGATCAAGAAAGCCACGACCCGCTTTATCGTGAGAACTTACAAATCGTTTTCAAAGAAAGGACAGAATGCCGATGACAGAGCATCAACAAGGAACGAACCGAGGGAGTCATTCGAGACGACGGCTGCGCGAAGGCAATCTGCCTTCTCAACTCTCAGTCAACGGGACTCATTCGTTTCTGCCAGAGAGAATATACAGATGACACCAGTTCCATCTCCATTGCCCCGGGATGACCAGCAACAAATTCCAGATCGGCCTGGCACGGCTTTCTCATACGAAAATGAACGCAGCGGAATCGCACCAGCCGCAAAGAACTTTGGCAATCTCATCAATCCCAATTTGCCGGTGTCTGGGAAAGCTAGATTCCATCGTGATTACTGGAAGAATGTTCAAGTTGGCGACTTTATTAGGATATATAACGACGACCAGATCCCAGCCGATGTTGTTATTCTATCTACTTCTGATCCAGACGGCGCGTGTTACGTAGAGACCAAAAATCTGGACGGAGAAACCAACTTGAAAGTTCGCCATGCGCTAAGAAGTGGTAGGCAAATTAAGCATGCTCGTGACTGTGAAAGGACGGAGTTCACGATAGAGAGTGAAGCTCCTCAACCAAATCTTTACCAGTATAGCGCTGTGGCTCGTTGGAATCAACACTCCAAGGGTTCTGATTCAAAGGGAGAAGAGATGGCCGAACCAATTTCTATCAACAACCTGCTTCTTCGTGGTTGTAACTTAAGAAATACGGACTGGATCCTTGGAGTAGTCGTCTTTACTGGATTTGACACTAAGATTATGATGAACGCTGGCATCACTCCCAGTAAGAGGTCAAGAATAGCCCGCGAACTTAACTGGAACGTCATCTACAACTTTTTCCTTTTATTGGTCATGTGTCTTGTCTCGGGTCTTGTGATGGGTATAGTTTGGGGCCAGGGAGACAACTCCATTGCTTTCTTTGAGTTTGGTTCCATTGGCGGGACACCTGCTCTGGACGGATTCATCACATTCTGGGCTGCAGTAATTCTGTTCCAGAATATGGTACCTATCTCGCTGTACATCTCACTTGAAATCATCAAGACATGCCAGGCATTTTTCATCTACAGCGATTCAGAGATGTATTATGAGAAGATTGACTATCCGTGTACGCCAAAATCCTGGAATATCTCTGATGACTTGGGGCAGATTGAGTACATATTTTCGGACAAAACCGGCACTCTCACACAAAATGTTATGGAATTCAAAAAGGCTACAATCAACGGCATTCCTTATGGGGAGGCCTACACGGAAGCTCAAGCTGGCATGCAAAAGCGTCTGGGAATCGATGTCGAGAAAGAAGGTGCCAGAGTACGTGCAGAAATTGCCGAGGCACGTCTTACGATGCTTGCGGATATCAGAAAGCTTCACGATAACCCATACCTCCACGACGACGATTTGACTTTCATCGCACCTGACTTCGTTAGCGATCTCTCAGGATCATCTGGTGAAGAGCAGCAGCGTGCTAACGAGGAATTCATGATGGCCCTTGCACTATGCCATACCGTTATTGCGGACACTGTACCCGGAGATCCACCTCGTATCGAGTTCAAGGCCCAGTCACCCGATGAAGCGGCGTTGGTCGCTACAGCACGCGATGTTGGATTTACAGTGCTAGAATATGGACAAGAAGGCATTCGATTGAACGTGCAGGGCACAGAGCGAACTTATCAGGTTCTTAACACCCTTGAATTCAACTCTACGCGGAAAAGGATGAGTGCAATCATACGGATGCCCGATAATAGGATTATTTTATTCTGCAAGGGTGCGGATAGTATGATTTACTCCCGCTTGTCCCGTGGCGAACAAACCGAGTTGCGACGCACAACGGCCGAGCACCTAGAAATGTTCGCACGAGAAGGTCTGCGAACCTTATGTATAGCCCAGCGTGAGCTAAGTGAAGACGAGTATCAAAAGTGGAACCGCGATCACGAGATCGCTTCTTCAGCCATCCAGGATCGAGAGGACAAGCTGGAGGTAGTATCTGATGCAATAGAACGCGACCTGACTCTCCTAGGAGGTACTGCAATCGAGGATCGTCTACAGGAGGGTGTTCCTGATACTATCGCTCTGCTCGCGGAGGCTGGTATTAAGCTTTGGGTACTTACAGGCGATAAAGTAGAAACAGCCATCAACATCGGTTTCTCTTGTAATCTCCTTAACAATGACATGGAACTGATTGTATTCAAAATCGAAGATGAGCAAGTATCTTCTGCTGAGGCCGAGCTTGACAAACACCTTGCTACATTCGGAATGACTGGGTCGGATGCTGAACTCAAAGCCGCGAGAAAGAATCATGAGCCACCAGCACCAACCCATGCTATAGTTATCGATGGGGATTCACTAAAGCTTGTACTGGACGAAACCCTGCGTCAAAAGTTCCTACTTCTTTGCAAACAATGCAGATCGGTACTATGTTGCCGAGTTAGCCCCGCCCAAAAAGCTGCTGTTGTTGCAATGGTGAAAGGCGGTTTGGATGTCATGACTCTGTCCATCGGTGATGGAGCCAACGATGTCGCAATGATTCAAGAGGCTGATGTCGGTGTTGGAATTGCTGGAGAGGAGGGTCGGCAAGCTGTCATGTCATCTGACTATGCTATTGGCCAATTTCGCTTTTTGCAGAGGCTTGTTCTTGTACATGGAAGATGGTCATATCGCAGACTCGCAGAAACCATCGCAAATTTCTTCTACAAGAACGTCATATGGACCTTTACCATATTCTGGTATCAGATCTACTGCGACTTTGATCAAACCTACCTGTACGACTACACCTACATTCTTCTCTTCAATTTGGCGTTCACCTCACTTCCCATCATCTTCATGGGCGTGTTAGATCAAGACGTCAGCGACAAAGTATCACTAGCAGTCCCACAACTTTACAGACGTGGAATTGAGCGTAAGGAGTGGACCCAACCTAAATTTTGGTAAGCAATCACTCTCCCTAGCTTTACAACACACTAATAGAAATACCAGGCTCTACATGCTCGACGGACTTTACCAATCAGTCATTTGCTTCTATATGGCATATCTGCTTTTCGCACCTGCAAATACTGTTACCTCAACTGGCCTCGGCGTTGACGATCGCCAGAGATTCGGCGTTTATATCGGACCGGCTGCTGTGATTGCCATCAACCTCTACATTTTGATGAACTCATACAGATGGGATTGGTTAATCGTTCTTCTCGTTAGCATCAGTATCTTACTTGTATGGTTCTGGACCGGAGTTTATTCCGCTTTCACAGGGTCAGCCTATTTTTACAAGGCCGCAGCCCAGTGTTTTGGCGAACCTTCGTTTTGGGCAACTACAATCCTGTCTGTCATCGCCTCTTTACTTCCTCGATTTTTCATCAAGGCTATCCAGAAAGTATACTTTCCATATGATGTCGACATCATTCGTGAACAAGTTCGCGAAGGAAAATTTGCTCATCTTAATTCCGAAGATAAACCCGATGCAAAATCCAATGGCTCGTCAGCTGCCTCTTCGGACATCGCAAAGCCGAGTAAGCACTTCCACTATCCGAGCGTTTCTGAAGACCTTCGGCCAATTTACCCACCTTCAGTTGCCCCAACCGCTGCGACGCGCAATCCAAGAAGCCAAAGTGGCAGCGACGGAACAGACTACACGAATCACCGAAGGTCACTTGAACAACCAATGCCTATCCGATTTTCGATGGATAGACCAAGGCCATCTTACGACCGAATACGAGCTTCTATGGACCAAATCCGGCCTAGTTTCGAGCAAAGCAATGATTTCACTTCAGCTGCTATGTTAACGAGGCTTGAATCTACCAGAACACGCCCGTCACCACATCCTTCGCGGAACCCTAGCTATAATATATCTAATGATCCTCGATGACCCACGAACCTCTCATTGAACCACATACCTCAATGAGTGGACCCTGTACATTACCTTACCTTACCTCTTTTCCTTTGTCGATAAAGCGGATTTCATGATAAATTTGCATGAAAAATTTATGAGAGTCGGGATTTTTGCATCTTTGTGGTTACTGCAATGGCGTTAGGGAGCACATAAAGTGCTGGAAAGAATGGGACCAACTTTTTGGGGCTCGGCTGTTGATATCTTCTGTAAGGAACCAATTGTGTCCGTGTTTGTGGTGTTTATAGTTAGAAGATATCTTGTTTAGAAGATCTTCTTGCCTCACCAATTCTGGTATTATTCTTATTGCCAGGTGGTCCTGTATGCTGGATTATTGACCTTTCTGTAATAAAGACGGGTAGAAAATAATTGAACAAACTGAAAATTTTAATGACTGTCCTGAGTTTGACTCTGGAATACTTTTCCTATTTTTAATTTGAACCCCTGTGTGATATACATAGCCTTCGGCTCAATAAGGTGAATTTGGTCCGATGAGAATGACTGCAAAGCACACAACATGTTCACTTTTGGACTTGCCTAGATCTACCCAGAGGTGATATGGTGGCAGGGGCGACAATACCAAAGGTATCAGGCTCGTACGTATCCACCCTTTGGCTTACCTACCTATTTCAACTATAAAGGATTATCTCGAAAGTTTCTACTCCGGACGTAATCCCGTTGAGCTAGAATTATGGTGGGTAGGCGAAGCTAGGAAACAAGCTAGCATAAAATTTAGCGCAAATATAGCCTAGATTGTACTTATAATTTCTCAGTGTCATTGGTAAACTGTGTGGTCCATTACTGTACTGTATATAGATCTTGAATTGCGGTATCAAATATCAAGTCAGCCTTGTCTGCGAGGCTACACTAGTAGGGGTTTAGGATCGCGTCTCCCGTTCGAGGTACCTCCATCACCACCCAGAATATTCAAGGCGAATACAGGTTTCTACTGGTTTCACCAGAGCTGTAGTGAATACTTGGAATATTTATATCTATGGGGGTTTGATGTACTACCTGACCCTTGAAACTACAAACCACAAAAACTCTCCTCGAACCACAATCCTTAGTCTAGATCTGTACAACCATTCTAGTAGTCCATCTTCCAAATATCCCTTCTAACGTGCACTCTTTGCAAGAACGAATTGCTGTGGATGATGTCCATATAGGACAAGCATTGGCCTATCATGCATGAAGAAGGGGAGATCATGGACGAGCTCCATGGTCTCAACGCGTAGGTCATCTTTCCTACCAAATCTGCCTTGCCAGTTATCAAAGAAGTACCACTAATATATAACCCTCTAGTGAAATCAAGGGCTTTCCTCCTGGTTCGCATTGGTTTTGCCCTAGGCGCAATGACGACGATCCCATCGACTATGACGAGCCTGATGAACCGGAGGAAGACATGAGCGCTGAGACAAAGAGGGAGATGATACAAAACGGGAAAAAGAGACATGCCACAGCATACAAATTCTCGATTATATTGGGGCTAGACCCTGAATTATCAAGAGAGCTACGTGATACTCATTTTGATCATTTGGATAAGCTCTTTACGTCTTGCGACAAATGCGTTCGCAATTGGCATCAAGGAAGGAAAGCTTACTTGAAACATTTGGCAGAGTAGGTATCAATTCTTCGATTGATGAGGCTATACTGATTTTGCTAGGCATTACGATGACAGTACTGTTACAGAATTATCGGATAGATTATGTCTCATCGACTTCGAACGAATCAATAAAGGTCTCAAATCCGCACAAGAAATCCTTACTGCGGCCGAAGTATCTAAACGAAACCAAGGGCTGTTAGCGATGAAGAATCCTGCAGCTCTTATGGCCTTATTTGAGTCTCTTTGCTCTGTGGAATATCATAGGTCGAACATGCATCTTGCGAGACACTTCAACTTTGTATTCAATGAAGTGCAAAATAAAAAGGTTCTCCGAATCCGCGATACCTTGCCGGCAATGGCAAAGTTCCTCTTCGATTTAGATCCACAACGGAACCGCTTCGCGACCAGTGCTTGGGAGAGAATGGAAGTCACTTTGACACCAAGTGTATTCGAATGGGTAGTCCATGATGCTCTCGCTGAAGCCATATTTCAAGTATCACAGCCGGCAGCAAACCCCAAAGAGGTTGCAGCATTCTGGAGGGGATTTGTACTAGTACTGGCAAGAATGGATGAGGATCTCATCACGCATTCTCTAAAGGCCATGGAGATACAGCCAAATATCTACCAGGTACGTAATAGAGCCTCTTGCAATACAAAATATATGCAGTTTACTCCTTATTCACGCCCTCAATAACTACTAACCTGCTACCCATTATTAGTTGATGCTTAACCATTTAGCCTCAGATTCCGTTGAAATAGTTGAGCTAGTTATCATGACTTTTCACCAGCTCTTACAAAAGTCGCCAAAGAGCTTTTGGGAAGCAATGGGTACAATATCTCCTGCCACAGTCGCAGAGCAGATATTCACTAGTCCTGCATTTGACAAGATGCTTTTACGTCTAGAAAGCTTCGAACATGCTCAGAAATCCCCTGCCATTACTTGGATGCCAGAGTTCATTGCATCACTTCCTGCTGTTCACCAATATGATGCGTGCCGTTCTCTTCTTTATCATCTTCTGCAACGCCTCCAAGGTGACCGTTACTCGGAAACAGCAAGACTGGCATGTTGTCGTGCTGGGCTCAGTGTACTCCACGCTACATTGAACACCTTTCTGAAATCGGAATACAAAGTTAACCCGTCGACATCTTTGATTGTTATAAATGACATAATGGGCCTCGTCAATTTGAACAAAGAAGTTATTACTGGATGTGCTGATTTAACAGACGAGAATGCTAGCCATGTGGAGTTGAAACGGCTGGGGATGCTTGTCATCCGGGATGCTCTTGCTCTAGACTGTAAAGCGATCAATGCAGAGTATTCGGCTCTGAGCGTAAATACCCCAGTTCAGCGTGTGACCAGAAATCATTCTCAGTCAGTATGGCAAGCAGTATTAGACATCTTCCGACCAGGCAACTTAGAACTAGCAAAGAGTATCTTAGCCGCAACCAACTTATTGTCAGGACTTGATAAGCTGTTACCCGCAACCAAAAAACAACCACTGTCAAGGGATCATATACAGTTCAACAAGGATTTTGATCAGCTCAACGACAACGTTTCTAGAATCTTTGAACGCTTGAGCGATTTCAAAAGTTCTCAGTTGCACCAATTGGGCCAGGATTTGCAGACTGCTCGCCCGCTTTTCGCGGGTCTCTTGTCTGCAGATGAGGCAGTTTGCCAGGCTGCTGTAGCAGTTATCAAAACTATGGTCGGTAAAGGCAATAACGATACTGATATAGACAAACAGGAGGCGTTGCAGTGCGTGTTAAAAGATTTGTTTGCACCATTTCTGACAGCAATATCCTACGCAACTGCTAAAATTATCAAGCACAAGACCTTCACGCCCGTTACATATATGCTTGGACTAGGAAAAGAAACTATAGACACTCTATGTGGTACGACAGGAGTGCTGAGGACTCGCTCTACTTTGACATCTTCTGAGCAGACCGCACTTATGCAATGGTGGACGCTTCAGTGGCGTTCACTAGATGTGGTGTTTTCAACAACCGAGAGCTGGGCTACTCGGGTTGATCGCCCTACGGTTCAGCTACAGGACTTTTGTCGTGATGCGATGGATTATGCGGAGTCTCTCTTTGATCAATACAGCGTTGTCGCATCTGCTTGCCGGGAAGGAAGTCCTTCGGAACTAGAGGAGCCTACTAAGTTAGGGTCTTCCAAAGGATCATCCAAGAAGGTCCTTGAGGTCATCTGCCATAATGTAAATGGTCTCACGATGATGCTGAGACTAAGAGACTCGTATTTGGTTCATGTCATCACTAAACTACTATGCAAACTTCTTCGATGCCTCGGGGACTTTGATCTAGAAATTGACGAATTTGCCACGCAATTTATCAGAGGAGCTTGCCGTCGTGAAAATGAGTCGGAATTCAAGCGGACTAATCTGACAGCTCAGCAGAAAGCAGATCTTCAAAGAGCTTTGGATGAGCATCAAGGTATTGAACTTATTGAGATGCCACTTGCACCAGTACCTGTCAGAAAACAATCGACGATAGATTCCTGGTCAAAGTCTGCTAGTGGACAGAGACATGAGCCAACTCTCCCAGCAAGGAGCCTCCCTTTCTCTACGAGTTTAAAAGATCGAGCTCCTTTAGCTAAATCCAAACCCACGACCACGTTGGCCATCCAGTCGGACAAGTTCAAGAATGACAAAGGATTCATGGAAAGACGGCGAATGGCAGAGGAAGAGAGCAAACGCTCGAAAGCGGATGCTATAGCGAAGGCTAAGGCACTCCGTGCGCCGTCCTCCTTGGTACCAGGGGAAGGATCTGGACTACAGGGAATTGCTGGTGTAATAGGAAAGGATCATGCTCCTGTTCGCAGCGAGATTATGGTTGGCTCATCTGATGAAGATTCTGACGATGATGACGACTCAGATGAGACGCACGCGTTATTGAAAAGAGGCAAGACGTCCAAACAGGTCGAAGAATACGAAAAGAGTCGACGCGCTGCACTATTAAAACAACAGCAGGGCCCAGTACGGAAAACGAAGGTCCAGCGTTCAGCTAAGGATCTACGTGCCCGAGTAGAGCCGAACATGGATAGGTTGTATCTTGAGATTCTCAATTGGGATATTTTCCACACTGGAGATAAACCACCTAGCAACAATGAATACAGAAAAATCGACAACAAGTATATAGATCTTGATCTATACAAGCGGACCTTTGCTCCTTTGCTAATTTCAGAGGTTTGGCGTTCGTTAGTGACTGCAAAGGATGAGAATAATTACAAGCCAGTCAAGATTAAGGTGTTGAATCGGCTGTCGGTAGACAAATTCATGGAAGTCAGTACTAGAATGCCAATTGCACTGAACAAAGACTTGAAGTTGTCAGAGCGAGATATTGTGTTGCTGTCAAGAGGCGCAGATCCATTGAACGAGCCGGATGAGCCTCATTGTTTAGCTCGGGTTGATCGCACCTCCCGCAAGAAAGATGTTGTTGAAGTCACTTATCGCATTAGTCGAGATGTCAAACCTGCGTTTCTGCAATGCCTAGTGCCGAATGGCGAGATTAATGCTTTGAAGATCGCAGATATGACGACCACACAGCGTGAATTTGCAGCGCTGAGTAGTCTGGAGTACTATGATCTTTGCAATGAGGTGTTGGAAGCAAAACCATCTCCTATTCAAAAGTACAACCCGGAAAAGATATCTTCTATATCGTCGAAATATAACCTTAACAGAGGGCAGGCGAATGCCATCCTATCAGCCAACGACAATGATGGGTTTACTCTAATCCAAGGACCACCAGGCTCAGGGAAAACCAAGACAATTGTAGCAATGGTCGGTGCTCTCTTGACTCCAGCTTTACAACAGCAGCAAAATGAGTTTAAAATGAACCAACCAGTACACAATGCCAACGGCGGAAGATCTTCTCCACCGCCACCAAAGAAGAAGCTTCTTATATGTGCTCCAAGTAATGCCGCGGTTGACGAATTAGTGGTTCGACTCAAAGAAGGTATTCAGCCTCTGAATGGTCCACTACAAAAGATCAATGTCATCCGTATAGGGAGAAGTGACGCCATCAATGATAGCGTCAAAGATGTCATGTTGGACGAACTTGTCAGATTGAAGCTTGAGGGTGACAACGGTGAAAAGAATAAACTCGTCCAGGATCGAGACAAGCTTCATGAAGACGCGGGCAAGATAAAGGAACGTCTCAACGAGATCCGCCCACAAATGGATGCGGCCCGTGCAATCATGAACAAGTCATTGGAATTAACTTTACAGCGAGAGTTTGATTCGTTGAAGCGCAAACAAGCTCAGATTGGTAGCCAGATCGATGCAGAGAAGCAAAGCGGAAACACCATGGGCCGCCAAGCAGAAATAAATCGACGTCGATTTCAGCAAGAAATTATTGACGGGGCTCATGTGTTGTGCGCCACACTCAGTGGTAGTGGTCACGATATGTTCAGAAATTTGAACGTGGAATTCGAGACTGTGATCATTGATGAAGCAGCCCAGTGTATTGAGCTGAGTGCTCTTATTCCTCTAAAATATGGTTGCTCGAAGTGTATCTTAGTTGGAGACCCCGAACAATTGCCTCCAACAGTTCTCTCAAGATCAGCTCAAAGTTTCGGTTATGAGCAGAGTTTGTTTGTGCGCATGCAGAAGAACCACCCTGGAGATATTCACCTTCTTGACACCCAATATCGTATGCACCCAGACATCAGCTTCTTCCCAAGTAGGCAATTTTACAAAGGTCACTTGGTTGATGGTGAAGGTATGGCCAAATTGCGAGCTAAGCCATGGCATCTCAGCTCCGTTCTTAGTCCTTATAGATTCTTCGATGTCGAAGGTGTACAGACTAAAGAAGCACGGGGCCATTCTTTCATAAACATCCCAGAACTTAACGCTGCTCTTAAGTTGTATGCGCGATTGAAAGCGGATTACAAGAACTATGACTTCAAAGGCAAGATTGGAATCATAACAAGTTACAAAGCGCAATTGAATGAGTTAAAATCACGATTTGCACGACAATACGGAGACGGTATCTTTGAAGAAATCGAGTTCAATACAACCGATGCCTTCCAGGGTCGTGAACGAGAAATCATCATCTTTTCTTGCGTGAGAGCAAAAGCAACCGGAGGTATTGGTTTCTTAGGAGACATTAGACGTATGAATGTTGGTCTTACTCGCGCAAAGTCCTCTCTATGGGTGCTTGGCGATTCCAGATCCTTGCAGCAAGGTGAATTCTGGAACAAACTGATCCAAGACGCAAAAGCCCGTAACAGATATACCGGAGGCGATGTTATGAGTCTGTTCTCGAGGCCAACAACCCATGATGTGCTGCCATATGAATACGATAAAGATATCGAGATGATTGATGCTGCCAGCATAGCAAGCTCCAGAAAGCCTTCAGCTGAAAGTAGTAGCCATATAATCAGTTCCATTGGTGTTGATAGCATCGAAACCCAACTACCAAATAATGTACAACCTGCGGTCAACTCGCAAGAGAACCGAAAGTCGTCAATAGCTGGTGATGCGACCAAGAGCTCCGCCCAGCCATTGGTTAAAACGGAATCAAAGGCAGGTAGCTCGAACCTGCTTGGTATAAACCCACATGGAAAGCGGTCCAGGGAACTGGCCAAGGACGATAATGGGGGGCCGATCAAAAAAGTAAGTATTTTCAAAGCCTGTTCTGTTTCTACACTTACTAATGCCCGGTCCTAGCCTGCCATCAAAAGCGACAAAGCGGCAGAACTTGAAGCAGCATATGCTGCCCAAAAAGCTGCAAAAAACGTGCCTCCTGCACAGCCGGCACGACAAACAGCGCCCCCAGTAAGTATATTTCATGTTGGCAAACACAGAGTGACCAAACTAACTTATCAAAGCCACCTCGCAAAAAAGGACCTGTAGATCCTTTTATTCAGCGCAAAAAGCCCCAACGAAGAACATAATCACAGATGCATTTTGAATTTTGAATTTTGAATTTTTATCGGAGTTGGGAGGATTGGTTTATTTTTCATGCATTTGTAGGCGCATCATAGTTAAGCTTTGAGCATTTTCATGGCAGGTATATTGGGCACTATCAGATTAGCAAGCAGGTTTAGGTAGCTGAATGTCACCTATGACAACTGATATTATTCGGAACCCGGCAGGAAGCCGGACATCTGGGGAGGAACATGCCATGCAATTCTCACCAGAGCTCAAAAGGACGTATCAGATTATTAGCGAACAAGCACAGAAAAATACGCTGGTGCATGTTCCGTTCCCCGAACCTCACCAATAGTTGATTGTGCGCGCATCGTCTAGTGTATAATTGCTTCTTTTCGCAAAGAGCTAAAGCTAGGGCCGTGAGTTAGAGTCTCGGCACACACAATCCAGTGCGTATTTGATCTGAAAAGCAACCTGTCCCCGTAGCAACTCGGGGACCTTGGGATCTGATTGACCTCATTGTAGCAACGTCCGGCCAACGCATGAGAACTAGCTATCTGTTACTGTAGCAAGCGCCACATCCTCGATCCCGAAGGTTTCCCTAGTACAGTAGTGCACCTCCCAGTTCCACCCGTGGCGCTGGGAGATCCCATTATCTGGTTGCTACTGCAGATCAGGACACAACGGCCCCACATCACTGGTGTGGTGATAATCCATAAATTCTGCTCCCACCAACCCCCCTCCAACTTTGTTACCTGCGTAACACACCAGAACTGGCCACACCTCATGGCTAAGAAATGTTATTCCGTCTCCATAGCTACAGATAGACTTTTTGTCGAGAGCTAGGGCACATACAGTACAGTACATACCACATCAGAATTTCTTTTTATGATCTTCCTTTCCTTTTGCCTATGTCGGGCAAAAACCGCCCCAACTGAGAAGCTGCAAACCCCCAGCCATCTCTCTACCTTCCCTCTCCTCACACCTAGATATCATAATCAGACCGTGTGTATCACTAATTCAAAAGTTTAAAACTCCACTGGTACATACTCTTGCCGTCGTGACTAGCCCAGATGGACAATTCTCATCACTGAAGCCACCACGCTAAAACTTATCTGAGTTCTTACTGTTCAGCCTTGCCATTAAATCCAAGGTACAAAGTATCCAAAGATGTTTTCCAGGAGCTTTCCAACCTCACATCTGAAATATGGCGAGCTGCAGGCCGGCTAATACAATATACATTGATAAGGAGGTGTCAGTGATATCAAGCTGCCCAGTAGATCTCAGTAAAGATAATAGCATATCCACAATGCATTCAAAATCTTCATCTGCAATTCACAACCTATCTTTGAGAGGGGAAATGTGGAAGTCAGAAAATGGGACTACGAGTAGTACGTCGAGATCGGAGTCTATGGTCTATGATGACTTGAGACGTAAGGATGCGATGGAAAGTAACAACGAGAGTATGAGAGCTTTGGTGGAGTTCTTGAGGACAAAGGTATTTCTCCTACTTTGATGCGACGATGTCCGTTACTAAAAGCTACGCAGGTACCACCACCAGAAAATTTCATGTCTATCCCGGAATCGGACGAGATGAGCATGAAGAGATCCCCATTAAAGATTTTCGGAAGGAGAAAGAGAAAGAGACAATACCCACCAAAACTACTGCAGCTCCCTGACAGTGCTGTCTCTGCGAAAACAACAAGCGGTGCCCGTCATATTGCAATTTCTATACCCATCGAGTATGATTACCTAGAAGAGAAGATTTCGCCATTGCGACAACATCCAGTAGACAGGACCAAACGTTTTTCGCCAGCATCAGGGGGGGTCGTAGTGATAAAGCCAAATGTCTCTTTGCCTCCTGTCCACGAGATCCGAGAGTCTCGATCTCAAACGGTACTTTCTGACAACCAAGACAAACGAGACAGTCGCAATAGCATCCCAGAACCTACAACAACTCCACTTGCCGAGCTTATGGATACTGAGAGGTTTAAGACGTTGGAAAAATGCCATTCACCCATGCAATTGTCAGATTTGAAAAATTCAAACGCTGAGCGCTTCGAAGATCAAAAATGTGAGTGAGGTGCCTGTCGTGTATATACGACATATGCAAAGTAGTCTGCTGATTCTCATATAATAGTGTACGCAACAGCTTCTACTAACGATACAAGCAAAAGAAACAGCCAGCGCTCTCATGACAATCGTCATTCTGGTGGTACTACTTACAGCGCCACTTCCGTTTACACCCACTCGCGAAACAGGAGCAGCATATCAATTGCACCAAGCATAGCAAGAGCTCAGTCTTCGTCGCGAAGTTTTCCTCCTCGCACTTCTAGCGTCTCAAACATACATTTTCACCCGGCACAAACTTTCGGCTCTATTTTGAATCCTGAAATTGACGGCGTACTTCAACATCCTGTGTACTCACATAGTAAAGCAGTAAGCAGTGTGTCAAGTTACTCTACGACGCCTGCATTTTTTGGAACAGCAGAAGTCGCAAAGTCTTATAAGCCCATAGTTCCTAGCCCAGCACCAACGAGGAACTTACCAAAACTGCCTGGAAACCGTATTAGGATTAGGGCGGATAGTCCATGTGTCCCGCACTTTATGCCGCATCCATCACCACCACCCTACGTCAATAGGTTGGCAACTCATTTGAAGCGTACGGGCGCGGTGAAAAACAAGAGAGACGAAACAATGGCAGAAGTTCGTCAAACCCGACAAGAGCGGGTCAAAGCTAGGAAAGAAAAGGATATGGCGGCTCTTCGAGAAAATACTAAACGGATCGCACTCTCAGATATTAGTCGAGAAACATCCCCGGAGCGTCGACCTAGTTCAGCTCCCCATCTTCCTGTGAAAAGTGGGAAACGGAGAGTTGTTTCCAAAATAAAACTGCACAGAGCAAACGACAGCAGCCTTTCCAATATTATGGTCGTTGCGGAGTCGTCTCCTTTCACGGGGTATGTCCAAATTTCGGATCTGGCTCTGCCTTCAACGAAAAGACAGTCGCTCAAGAGATCGAATAATTCGACATCTGGAGCGACCATCACTACACTTGAGCATTATACACCGCCACAGTCTATGGCGTCAGCATTTGGTTCCGATTCTGAAACCTTACCTCAACTACCTAGTCGAAGAGAGGCAAGACTCTCTGCCTCCTCCCCTTCATGCAGGAGTGCCCTGGATGCACGGAGGGAAGAGCGACGATCACGACGCAATCTCTCCTTGCAAGACAAAGAACTTGATGCGAGACTTACCAGAATTGAAAATGACAACGAATTACTGTTGAACACATTGAGCGGGATCGCGAAGAGTTTCGGTGGGTTGAGTATGATTTTGTCGCAAAGACAAGCGGACGGGAGAGCTATTTATGAACAGACGAAACGAAGAGAAAGAAGTTTAGAACCAGTGAAGCGAGAGGAACAGGTTGCAGCAGGGAGGGCCAGTCGTGAAGTGACAAGCGAGGGAAATGAAAGTTATGGGGATGAGTTTGATGTCGATAGTGACGGGATCTGGGCTACTTGAATATTGAGTTGATATATGTAGTGTGTGACTAGGTTTTATGTGTATACGAATTTCTGTGTATTGTGGAGGAACTAGATAGTTGTTAAAATAGAAGCATTTTTTATATATCTTAGACCTTGTTATTGTCCCACAGATTGCATTGTAAATACCCCTTTACAGGTCTCGCTTAAATTTCGTGCCCGTCATCACTTCTTCGATGTCTGAAACCGCGATGAACGTGGTGCGAAGGAATGAACACGATAAATTCAGAGCTTATGTGGACTCCAGATTTCCGTTGGCAGGACATTTTTTGAGCCTCTGTTATCGTGCGAAAGCCACAGACATGCTAAAGTAGAAATAGAGTATGTTCATGCCAATCAACTATCTAGGGTCTGCTAGTTCGTGGAGCTCATCCCTGTAGACCGAGGGTTGTGATGCTGTCATGATCTAGAGCTCAACTTTCAATGAAAAAGAATAGTTTTATTCATTTCAGTCATTTCATTCAAAATAAACATAGACATCCAATAAATTCATATAACAAGATCCAATTCGCAAAATGGCATGGTCATTCGTCGCACCCAGCAGTAGAGGAATTGGTTTCCATCTCACACGCCATCTCCTTCAGACCACCAAGATCCCTGTCATAGCTACATCGAGAAAGGATGTCTCTGATATTAAGAAGTCTATTCTTCGGGATTTAGATGTGGATAATGACCGGCTGACGGTCTTGGAGGTAGATGTTACTGGTATGCTCAGGCTATGGGTTCTACATCTAGTAACAAAGGATTTGAAAGCTGATGGAACATAGACGAAAAAACGATTTCGAGAGCGGCAGAGGAAGCTGAATCTATGTTCCCAGTAGGAGCATTGTCTTGATTGGCATTAATGAAAATCGGTTCTAATAAGTTGCTTGTAGAAAGACAAACATCATCTCCGTATGGCATTCTCCATTCCTGGAATACTCTATCCGGAAAAAACGCCAGATCAATTGGATCATAAACTACTGACCCAGACGTTTGCTGTAAATACTAGTAAGCCTAAATTTTAATATGGAATCCCTGTATAACGAATCCCAGAATGTAATCCCATCAGCAGAGATGTGTTAATCAAATCTGATAGTTGGACCACTACTTCTCCAGAAACATTTCTGGGGGTTCCTCCCAACTAAAGCCACAGATCTAGCTGCTCAAACAGAAGATGCCACTGGTCTCCCGGAGCAAGCCGTACGTATCGTACTTCCTTTTCCCCTTTCGTCACAAACTTCCTTCACTGTACCTCTTTCCTCTCCTCTAATTTTACTTACAAGCCCCTAGGTGTGGCTCAACATGTCCGCACGCGTGGGCTCCACCACCGACAACGCTCTC
>Ga0247734_1000703_pt1 | contig 27947 bp, 26 predicted proteins | sample UWRJL103311B2_FD_180933 | JGI IMG/M metagenome (GOLD analysis project Ga0247734, IMG submission 180933) | Plant litter microbial communities from Arlington Agricultural Research Station in Wisconsin, United States - UWRJ-L103-311B-2 | ecosystem: Environmental > Terrestrial > Plant litter >...
TCCGTCATTTTTGGTACGAGCTATTTTCCTACATACACAGCACCACATAATTCAAATGCGAAGAGTTCGGACTCTGCAGCGATCGATCCCTCGAAACCGTTTTACGTTCGAGTCAATTCTTCGGTTTGGCAGCCAACCCGAATCTACACAGACAATGCAGAGGACCCATCGCTACCTGGTCACACAAGCTGGGAGGGTGAGATTCCTGGCTTGACTCCCATGTCCAACTATAAATTCGAATTCATTAGCACAATTGATGCAAGTGTTATCTTCTCTACGAGTGTAATGACCCTCGCACCCAAGTTGGATGACTCTACTGGGCCAGCCCCTAAACCTGTAGTTGGAGGACGACCAGGATCACCGAAAGAAACACTTAAGAATTCCATTGCTGCCGGAGAGAAGAGACTTGCTGAGGACAAAAGCAAACAAAAGCGGGAGCGTAAGGATCACCGAGCCAAGCTGAATAGTATCCGCAAGGATATCGACAAGTTGAACAGCACTATGGCCTCTTCAGGTGGAACCGACGATAAGCTGCGTCAGAAAGTCCAGCAGAGCAAAACCCATATGAAGCAGGCAGAAGATGATCTTGAAGCAATTGCTGCCGAGATCCAAGCACTATCCACCACTCCAGTTGTCGACCCATCCCACTATAAGTCGCTGAAACACGCCTACAAGTTCGAGAAGGAAGAGCACAAAAAGTTGGAATGCGACATCAAAGCTGCCAAACAGGCTAATGAAAATGATCTCCAGGCTCTGCAAGCAGAGGTTACTACACTACAACAGAAGAAGGATAGAATGCAAAACCGGATCGTGAAATTGAACGGAGAGTTAGAACGTATTATGGATGCCAACGAACGGGGATTGAATGAAGCTCAACGTATCGCCAATGAACGTGAAGCAAAAATCACCGAGCAAGCAAAGATGGAATCCATGCTACAGGTGCGCCTCGATGAGATCAATTCAGACATTGAGACTCTCGCGCCTAATGTCACAGCTCTTGCTCAGCAAGTTCAGTTTTTGTATCATGCCGAGTACATGGCCACTTTGGCAGCCAACTCAGGTAGCCCAGCAACCTCTGCAGCCAACCTTACATACGGAGCTATACCAGAAGGCAATATCGCAGCTGGGACGTCAAATTATCCTTGGAATCCAATTCCGGCCACTTCTGGCCTGTACGCGCCTCAAATATACGGCACTGGAATGATGCACGTTCCAACCCCCGCCAGCCAGAGCCCTTACAGACGTGGTCGTAGCTCCAGTATGCTCAGCAATGTTTCCGGCTTCACGCAATCCAGCTTTGAGGGGCCAGCTCCCCATTACCCTCATTATGCTGGCGATGAGGTTGAGAGGAAAGGTAGCAGCGGTTGTGCAAGCACTAGTGGATCAGGTTCAGCTTCTGCGGGTAGTGTTAGTGATCCTAAAAGTCCGATTGGCAATGGCAAGGTGGGACCAAAACGGGGAAGTGGCATCTGGGATGATAGATGACAATTGCTTATTACTAGTGACTTCTGTGCGTGCTGTGTTAGGATAATATTCCAATAGTACACAGCAGCGAATACTTCTTATTTGAACTTCCCTAGTATTGTGACTTTGTTTTGCGAGATTTATGCTCTATGGTTTGCCTCAAATTATAGGCAACAGAATACGAAGGGTAAGACTACATCATAATGCGTAATTAAGCACATCCACTTAAGACTTGATATCTTCAGCCCATCGGAAAGATCTCTCAGCTGCTCGGCTGAACTTCCCAAAGCTACATATTTTCCAACGCCGAAAAAAAACCATCCACCTCTCCGGTGCAAGCATCAACTAGATCTCCTCCAAGGTTACTCGGACTAGCTGTCAGATTGTCTGTTTGTTGCACGTCTACAATTTCGCCTTGTAAATTGGGGGCCGTGATCAATAGTTTAGCGACTTATAAAAAAAGGGGAGAATGTGAAAGGCGAGAGGCCTTGGCCCTGCTTACCTAATTTTGAAGTAAATCAATATACGCGTTCGCGTCGTTTCGGCGCGTCTCACTACTTCGAAAATATTGACCATTTGAATCAATTCGTCTCCCCACCCACAACGCTTCCTTCGAGGTATTGAAAATTAAAGAAGAAATACGTTGGTATAAAATGATCAGGCAGGATCCTAATAGAGTCGCTGTGAACAGGAGGGCGGCATTGAATCCGGCGAGGAAACAGTTCGCGACCAAGACTGTTGAAGGGGAGTATACACATCGATTGAACTTCTATAAAGATGCACCAAAGGGTGATATTACCCTGGAGCAATTTGAGCAATGGGCTATTGATCGATTACGAGGTTTGTTCTCTCTGAAATCGAGTATCAAAGTGAAAATGTTAACATGATCCAACAAAGTTCTGGCGGAACTTGAAGCATGTCAATTTCGAAACAAAACTGCGGCGGAAACGGCAGCGCACATGAAACCTCTGCTTGATAGATATCTACCTTTATCAGCTTCCACATCAAATTCTACAACTTTGCAGAGTGAGAGGCAAAAAGACCATTATAGTCATTTCATCCTGCGACTTGCCTTTTCGTCGACCGAGGATTTGAGGAGGAGGTTTGCGAGGGTTGAGACAAGTCTATTCCGGATTCGATTCCAAGCCGATGATGCGAAAGAGCGGCAGAGCTTTGTGGAGAGTATGGGTTTAGAATGGGAGATTGTGGGGGATGAGGAGAGGAGGGAATTGGCCGAGGAGTTGAGAGCTGCTGGTGGAGGTTATCCAAAAAGGATTGAAGAAGAAAGCTATTTTAAAGTAGATTGGGAGAGGGTGCCGGAGTTGGTCGAGAGTAGAAGGGTTTTGCTGAAGGGTGGTAAGGCATTTGTTCCTGGGAGGGAACAGTTGGGCTTGGTAGTGCCGGAGTTTACTGGTAGGCTCGAGAAAGCACTTGAAGTATGCCCTCCGAAGTCCCAGTCATGGAAATTACTCTAACTTCGACATAGGCAACATCGAGAGCATTACCACGATTAGATGAAGATGATAGACTAACACCTATACTGAACCACCTTTCCCAAAATTTTACCACACCAGACGCATCATACTCCAGTTCCTCCACCTCCTTATCAGGCGCCGACATCTCAGCTCGCAACATCGACACCCTCTCCTCTTCCTTCCCCCTCTGTATGCAACACCTGCATCGCTCCCTTCGGCGTGATGCCCATCTAAAGCACTTCGGCCGTCTGCAATACTCTCTCTTCCTGAAAGGCATCGGACTCAGCCTTGAAGAATGTCTCGTGTTCTGGCGCTCTGGTTTCTCAAAAATAACCGATGACCAATTCAATAAAGAATACAGATATAATGTACGCCATGTATACGGCGATGTAGGAGGGGATGGCAATAGGAGGGGAAATGGTTATAGTCCGTTTAGTTGTCAGAAGATTCTGATGGAACATCCACCGGGGCCCGGAGAGGCCCATGGATGTCCGTATAGACATTTTTCGATTGAGAATCTGACAGGGTTATTGCAGCAGGTGGGTATTAGAGACTCAGAGGTGTTGCGGGGGGTCAAAGAAGATAAGGAGAAGCAGAAATTTCATTTGGCTTGTAATCGGTTTGTCTCTCGGCCGCTGATACCGCAAGACGCAAGACTGACTAAAATAGTGTTTTCGATCATGTCCACAAGCAGGAGATCAAGAAAGTTAAAGATGACGGGACGTGGACGTCCAATCAGCTCGAGACAATTGTTCATCCGAATGAGTATTTCAAGCGTAGCTATCTATTGAAAAATCTGAATAACCCCGAGAAAACGAATCATGCACAAGGAGGTGGTGATGTTAAGATGGAGGGATAGGTCATGAGGTATACGTATAGTATTGGGTCTAGGAAAGGGGAACGGGGAGTTAAGGACATAGGGATACATAATTATGAGTATTGTTGATAGGTGAAATGAGAGTCGGGTCTCCAGGCAATCGAGTACCTCAGTAGTGTTTCTTTCCACTCTCTGTACGCATCTGATAACCTAGGTTTTCAAAAATGAGAACTTTTATGATGCCTTGCAACCAAACAATGAATGGTAGGGGTCCTTGATATGCCGAAACTCATTGTTTCACTTAGCTCTCGCAATTCGCTGCAAATCTCGCCCAGAAATCAAACTTTCCTTTCTTGGTATTAGACCTGGCTGTTTTCGTTTGTTTCTTCTATAGTCGCTTATCCTTACGGTATTAGTCCCGCTGGCTAAATTCACATCTTGAAGTTACTACCTTTGATCTAAACTTTCCAAGCAATATTAGATTTCATGATTTTGGTCTCAAGCCATACATACCTCTTGTATGAACAGAGCCACATGGTCCAGCTCGGCAATGCTGGATTCGACAGCCTCGCGGCAGACTGCCGTCTTCTTCTGAACACTAGTGCCAATCAAGTTGATGTCGTTCCAAAGGGTCGTTCGGAATTAGGGAACTGAAAAGGAATCCAAAAGGAGAAGTAGGAAGAACTTTACCATGGAATCCAGCAAAAATAAAAATTGTTTGATTTAGGACGTATTGGCAGGCAATGGGATCATTTTACATGGCTGGATTAAGATCCATTGTTCTTCATAGAACGGACGTTTCAACTCTTTCTTTAAATATGTTTGTCTGCAGCTGGAGTTTTGGGTCCTTCGCTCGCGCTTTGGAAAGTGGGCTAGGATGTGAAAATAGTTTTGATTGCTCGGAACTTAACGACTAGGATGATATGAAAGATGGCTCTATTGCAAAGCCTTACATCAATCAGCGTGGTATCTTAAAGAAGGACAAGAGTCAAGATAGTTGGATAAACTTCTCATGTCGACCAGTGAATACCGCAAAAGCATCCTGATGTAGTTTGCTTGAGATGGCTGTGAACCAAACAGTCAATCAAAAGACGGAAGTCACTGTAGAAATAAACGCTCGAAATTTAATAATAGACACTAGCGAGTATACGAATTGGAGCGATTGAGTGGCGGATCATAGAAAGTATGACTGCATAGCCGCCAAGTGTATTGTGGCGGTCATTCGGCGGACTTCTGCACAGCCTTGTCAAACCCACGTCAAATAACAGGAAGCAGAAGCAGAAATTCTAAGATGAATTTCACTGACCAATAGATTGCAGATTTCAATGGATTGGAGACAGGCCAGACTCGCATGCTCGTCGCAGCCGGCTGTCGTTGCATATGTATGAGTGGGCGAGGTTTTTTCGACACAATTAGGACTTTGAGGAATACACGCAGCCTCACCAGAATGTACCCCGAGGCTTTTTGGCATAGCGACGCTTTAAGTAGCCATTTTGCACTTCTTCGACCGCGTGGTGTGGGATTTATGAACTAGTCCGTCTCGATGTGGCTCAATCGACCATGGCAGAAATCGTCGGAGTCATTGCCGCCTTCACTGGTGTGATAAGCTTTGTAGGGCAGTCTATTGACGGCATTGTGAAATTGAGACAATTCTTCCGCGACGCGCACAGTTCTCCAAAGAGAATACGATTGCTTCTGCACGATTTTAGCGACCTGCTGGCAAGCTTGGAGAAAGTCCGCGGCTTGCTCAAAAAGCTTCAAATTGTCGCTAGTAATGATCCAACGGTGCTTGAAGAAATAGAAATGGGAGCCGTCGATCAGGAGATTAGAAAGTGCAAAAAGGACATTGAGACTTGGGTGCAGGTTGCTGAACATCATGACCTGAAAAGCTCAACTGGGATTCATGGTTTCTTCAACAGACTGCGAATTGCCGCGTCTCAAGATGAGATTGCGGAGTTCCGAGATAGGATAACTATTCATATATCAAAGATGAGCGTAAACATATCGATACTGAACGGGTAAGAAACTATTGCACCGTTGCTCGTGGGGCTGCTGTACTAATAAGCAGCAGATTTCTAAATTGTGTTAGTTGTGAGAAGCTTGATGGCATGACAACAAAGTTTGAGAAACTCGCAGAAACTCATGTTGATTTGAGCGCAAAAATCACCCAAGGCTATTGCGAGCTCGGTAAAAGCCAGCTTGAAGCCTTGAATCAACGATTTGAAGGCTTCGAGCGCTCTATTGTCTCTTCTTTTGAGGACCAGTTCGATCGATTGAGCCGGAGTCTCGGAGGTCTAGATAGTTCTGGCCAATCGCAGGAAGGTCTATCATCGGATCAAGAACGAGAAAACCGAGGAAATATATCTCAAGGAGCCCCGGTGGTCTTTAAGAGGCTCATTGAAGGTATCGCTGAGTCTGAGATGATTGCCTCAGGCGGGGAATCATCTATTGCCTCACAGACGGCCAATCAAGTGCGGTGGTGTTGTGATGCTGTTAGTGGTATCGACGCTGCATTTGTTCGGTCAGACCTTACAATAAGTACTGTTCGAGAGAGGTGTATCTACTGTTGGGACTATCCTTACGAGAAAGGCTCCGGTCGCGAAACCGATCTCGACCTGGTTGACGACTCGTGGTCCCGAGGTAATCACCTTGTGAGTAGACACTCATATGGCCAGTGTAATTTAACGTTGGAGTACGACACATGGGACGAAATGCGGGAGCACTTGGAGGTATTCCACTGTGCTGATCCAAATCGTCTCCGCAAGCGGGATTTCCTCCATGACGATCACATGAAAGCTGGCCACTCTAGGGATATAAGGAGCGCCGGGCAGTACTCGAGGCCGGCGTACGAGTCAGGTTCGGAGCATTTGCTTATAGAAACAAAGATGGTTTCTCTTTTAACGGAATATAGGCTATGGCCATCTTCTACAAAGCCATTTCGGCCTCGAGATAGGCTCATGATGGCATCCGTTCTTGAGACCCTGTACTTGAATCTGTTTGACATACATGGCAGAGTTCGGGAATTAGCAGCAGTTTTGCGACAGGCAGCTTGTCTAGAAGAAGAGCTTATGGTAACGTGCGGGCAACTGTTACCATTTTGTTGGTCAGCTGCTGCTGACTGCCAGCAAATGAATAAAATTATCATGAAGGATACCAGCCTTGACACCAGAACAGTATCACTGCATCACCAGGGACAATTGAGATGGATATGTACCCAACCATCGCAATACGCAATTGGCCCTTCTCTGGTACAATGTCGGTCTTGTGAAGAGGGTACAAGGTACATGTCAAAGGAAGCAGCACTTTGGCATCTCAAAATGGATCACCCGATGGTTGAGAATCGTGATCACTGGGTTCAAAAAACTGGATCGAGGCTACCCAGAACAGCAAACGAACTTATCATTCCTCAAGTTCTACCTAATCCAAACTCACGGGGGAGCCGAATCAACATATGGCTTCTAGGGATATTCATTGAATCCAATCACGTAAGAACGGTTCTCCGCTGCGATGCGATTCTGAAAAACCCATCAAAGTCGAGACGCCGTAGAAGAGACGAACAACTTGAAGCTAAGGGCATCACTAGTACAGAAGGTTGGGCTATTCCAATTATCAAACACTGGTTCTCGGATGAGACAAATACAAGCAATCGCATGTCTCTTGACGATCACCAACTCCACCTTTCGTCAGGGGCAGTCGACAGCCGAGCCATGTCTGAAATCTACGAAACCACCCGTCGGTACTCACGCCGTTCTCGCATCGTTGAAACGACCGAGGAGGTTATGATACAGACAGCTCACATGAAAACTAGATAATATATTTGGGCTAAGTCGATTGCTATTAGGATACTAAAGCAAATAAGTATAGTAGCGATAGATACCATCAAACTGAAAACATGTCAAGTTTAAAAACAGCGGAAAGGTTTAGTTTACCTTGATTTGCTCTTCAGATGCAGGCCATCTGTTCTAGGCACAATGAATGAGTGTCACTGGTTTCTTGTACCTGAATCTCTTCTCTTATCTCATTTCGGTAACATTAGCTGGTTGACGAGAGGTGTGACTTGGGTGTATTGTATCTTGAGAAAAATAATCCCCAGCCTTTGTCAGAACAGTTTTATCGCCTAGGACAAGTGTTAGTCAAGCCCTGTTACCTTATGAACATGCCGTATTTACTATTTGTATGCTTCATTCAAAACCCAAAGTTCTCTTTGTATAGATTTTAATTTGCTGACCAACACGATACCACTGCTTCTTTTAAGTCCAATGAGTAACTTAATTCAATTCTCCACTATTAAGGAGAGGGATATGAGCTCAACCAGAACCGCCCTACTTGCGATATTTGAAATATTCCGGACCCCCCAAACTTTTGTTCTTCCCTCAGGGTTTTCAACCTCACTTCACAGACAACTTCCCACTGGCTCAGTACACAACATAATTATCGTAATTGTGGTACTATCTTTCGAAGAGGGTACCCTGCATGTTCTGGGCTTTTGTACGAGGTTTCTCTTTAGTCATTTTCGCCAGCACCGAGTTCCAAAATTTTAAAAAGTGCATAAACAATAAGGCCTAGGAATATTGCAAGAAATATAGCCACAATTGCGATAACGTGATTTCGCTGCATGTTCCTTATTGTTATTATCGTGGAAGCAACCTTTTCTTAAGGGGTTATTTGAGGTTGATCTTTTGTTATCTGAGGTTGGGATGTGTTTGGCCTGGGTGTGATATACGACAGGATATGGCTCGTCCGCTTATGGAGACGTGAATTGGCTAGATGAAAGACGAAAAGAGTTCTCTTTTTATCATATAAACCCGTCGGGAATAATAGATCAGCTACGGATAGTTAGTTGACTAACGCTAGGAGCCGCTCTTGTGTGTGGGAGAGGAATATCAAATTCGTTACTCAAGCTATCTTAATCACCACTTTGGAGAAGTGCTTCTGTTTATCTAACCATTCATACGCTTCCTTAACCTCATCGATCCTGAATATCTTATCATCGACCACAGGTTCAATTTCCTTCTCCTCAATGAATTTTACCATATCATTGAACTGGTCTCTAGTCCCCAAAAATAGTCCTCGTGCCGAGCAAACTCTCCATAGGCAATCCATGATATCTGGCTTCTCATCGGCTTCATCGCCGAGAACTCCTGTTAAGCTCACGACTCCATCAACACAAACTGCTTTGAATGACTCAGCGAGAGTGGACATTCCGCCAACATCTACAACGTTGTTGACTCCACTGCCGTGAGGAGTGAATGACTTGGCAGTTGATCCCCATTGCTTGTCAATTCTATAGTTGATAGTATGCGACGCACCGAGGGTTTTGAGTCGGGCAGCTTTCTCACTACTGCTTGTGGTCGAGATGACTGTAGCACCTGCGGCATGTGCGAACTATATGAATCGAATGAGACCTACAGCTTCATTTTGAGGACCGAGAAGATTTACCTGTACAGCTGCAATACTGACACCTCCCGTACCTTGAGTTAAGATTGTATCTCCTTTCTTCGGCCCTCTTCCGCCTCCATAGAGCGCATTCCACGCTGTTAAGCCAGAGCAGGTCAATGTAGCTGCCTGCTCAAAAGACAGGTTATTAGGCATATGTACTAGAGTATTCTCGTGGAAAACTCCATACTCTCTAATGGTGCCATCGACTGCTTGTCCCAGTCCAGCGGTGATATCGGCTCCTGTTGGAAATCTACTGGGGGGAATATTTGGGACAAGATGGGTGATGACTTTATCTCCTGGTGCATGATATGTAACGGCTTTTCCGATTGAGACTACGATGCCTGCCCCATCCGAGCCAGGAACCACATTAGGCTCTGTCACCAAACCTTTTCCACCCTGAGTTTCACGTCAGCCTCTTCAGAGCGTTTAAGCTTGGGACGATGGTGAGTACTAAGGCGAAGACGAAATGCTTACTTTTGCGAGTACAATATCCCGAAAGTTCAATGATGCAGCATGTATTTTCACAAGCACATCGTGCTCACCTAGTTCTTTTGGCAGCGAACCGACACTAGCAACCAAGCTGTCTAATCCATTCTGCCCCTGAAGCGTCCATTGCTTGTATGTTCCCTCCAACATGTTGTTTACTTTCTCTATGTTTCTAGAAAAGACGTTATGAGCTGTTTTGGTGATACATTTCCTCCCCATTCTTGAACTTGCTTACACAAGCTAAATAGTGGGTCCGGTAAATGTCATCCATCAATTCATGCCCCGCTAAGGACAAACCCCTTTTTAAGCGAGGGCCCATTGGCTTTGACAACCCGATCAGCTAATACTAATTGGAAGGATTATTTTTAGAAAGGTGTAATTGGTATAATAGATGCTGAAGTTGGTATCTCACTCATGGCTGATGCGAATTGTGTAAACAAAGAGTTATTTCTGTAGTCCATTCTTGCCCGAAAGAAAACCCTAGCCTTGACATCACTTCAATTTTTCACGCCATTCACACTGATATTTTCCTTATGAGCTGTCCGTTCTATCCGTACGCCGACCTACAGTACCTCGGCTCTCTTGCAACATTTCCCCCTCTCATCTATCAACTTAAGGAGCGTCTCGCTGCGCACATGTTTATTCTTCAATTGGTTCCATCTCAGCTACGCAATTCAATAATCTAAGAAGCCCGTTTGAAAAATGGGCTGTATAATTTTTTAATTTATAAGCCAGCCGGACTCTTGGCAAATAAAGTCGACGGTGGAAGGTAATACCGATTTATATATTGTAGGCCGTAGGTTTATCATACCATTTTCTGTGATGCTGAAGCTATCTTTTCGTTGACTCTGGTGGCTCTGGATAGGATAGGTGTGTTGAAGCTTGGAGCTTCGATTTAGAGGAGGCCGCTCGTCCCCACATTTCCCAGACGAATCAAGTCTATACCAATGCATGGCTATTCGTATTTGATTCATGAAATTGCAGACTAGGTTTTGTTAGTAGGATGCTCCACAACGCCACCAAGGTTTGAGTATTATATGCTCAAACGTGCTGTAGGTGTCTAGGCTTTAGGGCGTAGATGTAATGCAAAATACTGTCAAACGGTGCTTTAGTGTTAGGACTTGGAACTGAAACTATTGTGTCTGCATGGCAACGGCGATAAATAACAAGTGTTGACTGGAAATTTATGTCTTCATGAGGTTCAGGCAGCGTCAAATCCTAATTTGAGAATCTGCCTTGGAGGAGGATAATACGATGGGGACAGTGATTTAGGAAAAGAGGCTTCGCAGACTTAGACAACGGCCGCCTTCTGCTCGAGCAAAGACGGTGTCCTGGAGGATACCGCGTGTCACTAATATATGTCCAAAATGTAATTTCGTATGAGTTACAATGAACCAAACTCAATTCTCTGTTTTGTTAATTGGAAGTAACAAGTATTGAATCGCCAATTAATATATTACTCAGAAAACGATTATGCAGCACGAAACCGAGGACATTAAATGACAAGAATCTCTTGTTTATACAAGTTATTGATGTTGGTTGTCAATCGTTCTGTCTTAGACAGGTTCAAAAAGCCATCAGGAGAAATATCAGGCAACGAGTCTTCCCTAGATCTAACACTTTTATAATATGCCAAGTCAAGGCACATTGCAATAATCAACGACCTGCTAACGAGATGTCGCCCGATTTAAATAACGTGGTGTTTTGGGTGTGAGAGAGTAGGGGGGGACCTTAAACAGATAGTGAAATCAGAGGCGTGTTGAATGTCATGAGCCTACGAAATAGGAAATAAACCAAGAGTAACTTGTTCTTTAAATACATCACGGAGAAAAATTATCGTAGATTGTGATGTTATCTGAATATTAGCTTGATTTGGAACTCGTTGAACGATCCTTGATGAAGATGCATATTCAACATATGCTCAGTGCCCCCAGCTAGCTCTAGGAATAATGTGATCTCATATCGAGCAGCACAAAATCGCACACCGATTATATACAATCCGATGTTCTGTCGTTGATCTAGTTTGGCCCACTCTTTTCCAATCAAGCGGCTGTTAGGTCATAAATTTGCATGAGAGCAATCGATGTGTAATGTTGACATGCTATTCTTGTCCTGTCGAAACAGATCCGGCACGACATTTGTGCATTGAAGGCGGTGTATAAGTAGGTGACCAATGCCGCTCGGACTCGCCGTAGAACATTTTGCTTGGCGTTTTAGAAGGAAAAGAACGTTTTCGCCAAGCCCCTAACGGAAACAGCGGGTATAATAGGCCGTAGCGATTGGTTCTGAGCTGGAGTAAAGCGGACCCAGTAGCGTCGTGTGGATCGGACATGACCTCCAGATCCAGGGTGGATATCCGTGCAGCCGTGTCAGCAGCACCATCTGAGATGACCTGAGTTTGGACGATGACATGGCACACGAGGAGGTGTTTGTCGTGAAACGGGTTGGTGGGAAGGGTTCTTTGAATACTGTACAGTATATACAGTATGCATGAGCATGGAAGTCTGGAGCATGGAGTATGGAGTATTGAGTGCTGTGGACGGTATTAGGCCAACAATTTACCAAAGACTTCGGGATTAGTGGTGATGGATATAAGATATAATTACGTATATATTATTCCATTGTGACAGCGTGGTGTTGAGCGGTAGCTGGCGTGCGATCGCTGACTATTAAGTTTAGACTATTAATGCAGCTCGTAGCTCGTAGCTCGCTCCTAAGGTCCGCGTGCACGACGGGCTATATGAACAAGTAAGGTTTTACGCAGTACACACGTAGTGGATGGATGGACCGACCCAAGATCCTGGATTTCCGTCCCCTTGAAGTTTTAAAAATGCGTCGGCACGGTATACGGAGCAAGTACAGTACAGATTTGAGTTGCTCGTGTTTGCATTTCCGCCACAAACATTGTAATCAATGCAAAAACTCGTAATCACGCCCCACGATGGGATGAGGATGAAGTTGCCCCTTTGCGATTCCTTTCCGTTTATTCTTGATGCCATATACTTGCGGAAGACTGTTTGTCCGGTACGAAAATGAGGACGATGGACTCCAGGGGAAAAGTGACATCGGATTTGTTAATTGACTTTCTGTAGGTAGGGATGCTGCAGTGCTGCAGCTCACCTTAAACTTAAGCAGACGTTCCAGCTGTGAGACAGATGTATACTTATGGAAGGGGAAGCAGAGAGAGAGAGAGATGATCTATTATATATAGTATTTATACATACAAAGACGGGGGAGAGGATCTCAATTTATAGATTTATAACAATCAACTGCAACCGACATCACATCCCGTTCGTGCAGTACATAACAAGACCCCTTAACACCATCCGTCCTTCCATCATGAATCCTTCATCGTTATTCATGAGTGCTGAATGCTGAAAGCTGAATGCTGAATGCTGAATGCTGGTGATTGCTGACGGGCAACGGTTCCGGGTCATACGGTAGTCCGCAGCAGCCTCCCTCCTCTGCTACTTTACTTACATATCATAGCATAGCATATCAAATCACATCACATCCCATTAAATCATCCCGGAGTACTGACCACGACCGGTACGGCTACCGTGTTCAATAATGCTCATGTTCATGCTCATGCTCATGCTCATGCTCATGCTGCGTGCTCACCATACCATATCATGCCGTGCATAATGAGAATAATAAGAATAATAAGAATAACAAAATGATAATGCTAATAAATTCTTCTTCCATTTTGTGGTCATTTCGTGCTGGAATAAGCTCCCTGTCGTGTTACCCAATAATATAACCCTCTGGTCCTGTATGGGAGAGGGAGAGGTTGGAAGCCGGCAGCAGGCAGCAGGAAGCAGGAAAGTCGAAAGTTTCATGATTATTCACAATACGGAGTACTTTGCTACTTTTATTATGAGCATTATAATTATTATGATTATTATTACTATTGCTATTACTATTACTATTGCTTTGCGCTGAGCGGCGGTCGTCCGCTGGTCTATCCTGTCCTATTGTGTCGTGTTGTCCGTCCTATAACCAGGTGGAAAAGGCAAACTAACCGAACCGAAGCTAACCAAAACCCTAACCAAAACCAAAGCAAAAGCAGACTAGCAAATCCCTCCTCCTCTTGGCTCCACCTATCCCATCCACCCCCTTGGCGTTTTCCCCTTCGACGTCCACTTTCACCACCAGCCCTTCTCGTCGTCGCTCCTTCAAACATCAACACCACCCATCCTCCCCTCCCTCCCCCCATCAATCATTATCATCATCATCATCGACCGTCAAGATCCCCTTCAACCTGCGCACCTCGACAACACACTCCTTTCGCGTCGTCTCTCCGGCCGATGCTCGCCGCATCTCAGCCCTGGTCAGTAATACCGCCGAGTCCTACTGTGAACGCCCCCAAGACTTCTGCTTCACCCCCGCATTTCATGGGAGTGAACCTGTTCCCCAGATCATCTAGAAGGACCGAATAAGTACTCCAGTACTCCACGATTCAGCTCCTACTGCCAGAATTATATCACATCTTAGTGAGAGGAGGTGTACCACAGGTTCCCATACAACGTTCCGGTGCAACAAGTCGATCGACCCGGCACTTGTGTTGTGGACCTCCTACAGTCAACGTCGCTCACAATGTCCTCCTCCGTCAAAAGGGCATGCGATGCCTGCCACCGTCGCAAGGTCAAGTGCGATGGTGTCAATCCGTGTCGCAATTGTTCGTCGGCACAGCTCTCTTGTACCTACCACGCTATTCCGCAGAAGAAGGGTCCCAAGGGGTCGCGGGCGAAGGTCATCAGCGAATTGAGAGAAACCCAGCGACAATCAACCCTCTCTTCCAAGGTCGCGAATCGAATTAACGGTGTTCAAAGTCCTCCATGTAGCCCTACACTTGCGCCTACACCTGGACTGCTCACGACCGACATGATGAAGGATTGTATCGAATTTTTCTTTGCGAATATGTATCCGACTCTACCGATCTTACACCGAGGCACAATAGAATATCAGTCACTGAATGCGGAAACAAACGTGGATAACTACTGTCTATTGACATCGTTATGTGCATTCATGATGATACAGCCAGGAATGGGAATTCCGGGTGATGCGTCAGGACTCGATAGCCATCCTGGTGCAAACCTCATTTCTGGGAACTTGCTGTTGGACGAAACCCTGAGGGTACGGAAGAGCTACGACCATCTCGAGACACCTACCATCAACAGTTTAGTTACAAGCTTCTTCTTGTTTGGCTGCTACTTTGGACTAGATATGCATAACAAGGCATGGTTCCATTTGAGAGAGGCCACTACTTTGGCGCATATTCTTGGGATGCAGCGAGAAGAGACATATTTGGAATTCGATGTGGTCAATGCAGCACGGAGACGCCGTCTCTATTGGCTTCTCTTTGTCACTGAAAGGTAAGGATTCTAAGGCAGTGTAATAAGCCAGAAACTAATTCAAAACAGAGCATATGCCCTTCAACGACACCGCCCATTATCTCTCCAAGCTACAATCAGCCTCCCCACCGAACACGACGATCCTTCCGATACGCAATCACACCATCTTGGTGGATTCATAAACCTTGTCGGGCTCTTCCGTCCGTTCGATGAGCAATTCGTTGCGCTTTGGAATAAGACACGAACCGATTGTTCAGCGCCATATTTGGAGGCTCTGCAGAAGCAATTGACTGAAGCGCTCCCGGCATATCTTAGTAATACGACGGAAAACCAGACTGCGGATCTCAGAACTAGTCAGCAATGGCTGAGGACAATGGTCTGGCAATTGAGCATACAAAATGGTTATCTTAGCTCCAGCCACGATGACCCAAGCATGACATTTCAATATCCGGTCGAGATTGCCCGTGATCTTGTCTCCATGACTTCTCAATTTTCTCAACAAAGCATGGAGGTTCATGGTATTGGTTTGGTACGTTTTTCAATCTCTTCTACTTGATCACCATTTCTAACCTCTCTTAGATTGAGAAATTATTCGATGTTGCTTGCTCATTGACAGATGTTCTTTCACTACTACCTGCAAATCCTCAGCCTTACACCGCTGGGCCTAGAGACTATCTTCATCAATTCATGACCTTACTATCGATCCTTCGTAATGGGGATAACCGATTCCTTCCGCTCCTCCTCTCTAAAGTCCATGAGGTTCTGCCTACACTCACCAATCCAATGCTTCAGACAGTTCCGGACAACGCTGCACCAGTATGCGAAGTGGATATATTTGAAGGCTTTGGGCCTATAATGGGCGGCATGCCATCCAATTTCCACGCCATGGCCAACAGCATGTCTGGCAGCTCTGGCTCTCAATCGGATAGCTTCAAGGTATCTAGCAGTGTGGACTTCAAAATAGAGAATTCCGTTGGTATACCCTATGATAAGAGGATCGAGGACCTCAGTTCTCCAATCCATGTTCCAGAAAGTGGTGATAACAGTCCTTTCTCGACCCCAACCGTCATCGGATCGCAAATGGAATTCCCAGGTCTGGGTGATTACACCTTCCCAGATATGAATGGTCACGGTCATGGCCACCATGGCAGTAGTAATGGCCACAATCTGCCCTCAAGTAACATAAACAACTTTCACGACGCACAGCCGAACTTCAAGCGGGAATTTGAAGCCAATATGGGATTAGTTCCTAGCAGCACGAATCTGAATAGACCAGCGATACAGAGACCACCTTTACGACCAAACTCTTCATCAAGTTTTGGTATGCAACAACAAATACCAAGGAGTATCCCAGAATACCACCCGCTTCATAGAGCGAATAGTAATGAATTGGGGATGATGAACCGAGATCACAATGGAGCTGGTGATATGTCATTCCGGTGAAATCCTGGAAAGAAAAGCGAAAGATACCAGCATTACTGAAGGCACGCCAGGTGACTACACTTTTGTACACTTTTGTTTTTGATCTTTGGCCACTTCGACAATCCTCATGGATACTTCAGTATAGGTCGAGGCCTTCAAACACCAAAGCATTGACATCGAACATCAGGGCAATCGCACCTCATAACATACGTTTCGTTGTACCACAGGGCACAGCATGAATCAAGAGACCACGGATAGAACTCCGTAGGACATGGATAGGGAATACAACTAGGTTACCAAATCAGTGTGATAAAATGGGAACAAAAAGGGAGGGCCGGCAGGTAACGGCAGACGGCAGGAGTATTTGGGATATTACGACCAGTTTTGTGACTAGCAAATATACTGTTTTGAGTAGCATGGTTATTGTTAGCATATATAACATTATTATGAAATATATTGATATATATTATAACTTATCCTGTGCTACCAACTTGTGAAAATGAATCGGTAGGTACGCCAGTAGCTGTCAGTGGAGAGACGAAATGGTAGCAGTGAGTTTTGATTATAATCATTGTACTGCTGTGTGTTTGCCGAAGTTTTAGCACTTTAAATCACATAGATCCATTGATCTAATTTGGTGAATTCTTATAGGTGCTGATAGCAAAGGAGAAACTAGCACTGTTCACTACAGAGTAACCCACTGAGAGATCAAAGGAGCAACACCTGTAAGTTATCTTGGCGTGCAGGGGCCTACAGGTTTCTGCTTTCTCGGTCGCCGCTAAAATAAGCGAGGCTCGCCTAAAATAGGGGGTGTATACTACTGCAGTTGGGCACGAGTCCGATACCTGTCCTTGAGATGCGAAGAAGAAAGCCTCTATTCGGAATGACACTCTGGAAGGAAATGCGATACTTAAGACTACAATTTATTCTAGATAGCTAGAGAGCGAGGTTTCATTGTGGGGGCCACCGATTTCTATTCCGCAGGAAATAACTTCGTGTGAAAGGTTTGGAGTATCTCGATATCGCCGGTATTCGCTGGAATTTTGGTTGACATGGGAAGAACCACGAGGTCTTCCAGCCGCTCAATGACATCTTTGCACCCAAATTTGGTTAGTCTTGTCCCACAAGGAGACTTGAGGCCTTTGGATATCCTTTCCACACTGACAACCCTGCCTTTCAACTTCTTAAATTCCTCATCACGGTTATGCAATTCCCATCCATAGATTGCCATAAGTTCTCCGCATCTAGCGTTGAAGGTGTGTAATCTCCCGTCGAAATCTTGACCCACTTTTCCAAGCGTCGAGTTATCGTTTGGGTCTGTACACTTAGATGATTAGTCAAACATTTAGAGCACTTCTATATCAATACAAGTACTTACCATTGGTCTTAAATAGAAGGTTGTGAAGGAAGTTTTTACCGTCTCCGCCGTTTCCGCTGCCTTTAACTGATGAGTATATGTAGATCTTGTTGTTCGAAAGCATGGCAGCAACTACGAGAGGAGGGTCAACACCCCGTGAAGTAGCAATTTCCACGACTTTTTCTAAAGCATCCCATGCAATTCCAGCCAGCGTCGTATCGGATATCTTATTAGGGTCCTTAACTTCGATGATGACATTGCAACCAAAGTACCCTCTTTCCATTGCAGAATGATCGATTTGGATTTTCGATGAGTTTGTTGAGAAAGTTACTAGGTTTGCCATAACTAGCTCGTATGGAAGATAGCGCAATCAAGCTGGAAAACTCAGAAGCGGAGTTCTTAGCTAGTAGAATAGGACAGGTCTCTTGCTGAAGTTGCATGAGAAAGTTGCCTGTTATTATTACGATTTGATGAGAAACTTATTATACATATATCAACGAACTGAAACAGACAGAAGGATCAATTGATCTCGAAACAAATAGACAATTAATGATTCAGTGCTTGAGACAGAAGACTCAATTATATCAACAGTGCACAAGCAAAATTTTGTTTTAAACCTAAAACTGCCAGCTAAACTCATAAACACGTAGAGAACATTCCAGCTAATAGTCAACATGATACGGTAAGGACTAAAAAAGGACTAATAATGTACCAACTTCATGGTTAATAGTTAATTGTCGTGTTTCTTTTACGTTGGTTACAAGAAGACTCCAGAGTATTGAGTTTCAGATATTTGATTTACTTGGAGGACTACATTCAAGACCCTTCTCACCTGGCGCGCTGAGAATCTGAAGAATCCAGACGATTCTCTCTTCCAAGAAATGAAATGGGGGTAGGGATGAGACTTTTTCATTTTTAGTGTATTCTGCATCCATAAGTCTTTGTTACATTGAACCTTTGCACTTCAGTTCCAGAATTTACTCTATCTGAGTGACCTCATCTTGATTTAACAGCCTCAAAACAATTTTCAACAAAGAGTTTGACTTCAATGGAAATCACTGTGTGTAATGCAATCCTTTGTTCTTCGCGAACGGGGTAAAGACTGGAGAAATCAAGATGACTATGTGGTTGGCAAATCGTTGACACGAGACAAAGAGGTGTGAGATTTGTTTTACCCCTGAAGTGTCTCACTTCTCTGATGAGATACTTATAAATAGCCTTGGAACTGTCTGGAACTCGTTCGAGTGTGTGCGCTTGTGCAACAGGAGTTATGAATGACAAGGACTCTAGTCAGCGCCTTTATTTAGCGCTTTTAACATATCATTTTAATCTCTGAAAGCATGCCATCCATCCTAGAGATCTCAACCATAGGTACTCATTGATCAAGGCATCGTTTCTGCTTGCGGTCATTTAAAAGCATATGGGATCAGAGGTGGAATAACTAGTAATGAACTGGTGAAATAAATTAAGCAGTGACTAATTAATTTCTTTTGTTGTTTGAAAATGATAAATTAAGCTTCGTATCCGTAGAAGGATTTGTCTTTCAACTACCTTGTGAGACTGAACATATTGTCTATTTGCCCCTCATGACTCAAAACATAACGTTCAAAGACTTTCCAGTCGAGATACTACACCAGATAATTTCATACTTTTCTGTTGTAGATACTTATGCTTTTCAAAATACTTCTAAATTTCTACAGTACGTGACGCAGCCTGTTCTTTACAAGCATCTCAAATGGGAATTCAACAAGCCAGATTCACCAGAGCAAAGTGAATGGGAGCGGAATCGTAATCTGGCCCCGGCGGAGAAAACACCCCCCTCCTTGAGGCCAGCTCTACATATTCTCCTAAGAAGACTAATTCAACAACCAGAGCTCGGCTCTCTAATCCAATGTATTGACTTTATGGAAAAAAAGACAATCCACACTATTTGGAAGAATCAGACACCCGAATTAACACCTGGCGATTTAGAACAGTTAGCAGATCGAGGTCGTAGCATTACTCGCTCACAAAAAGAAAATTGGTTGGAAGAGTAAGTAAAGCTTTTACCTCTACTACTGTTAAACATTTTGTGTTTCATCTTAATAGTCTTGTTTATACTGAAATTCGTTTGTGCTAACTTTAGCTACTAGATTACAGATTGGAAATCAGTGTGCTTTTGTAACCTTACTGCTTTCTTACTGCCCCAATCTCAAGAAGCTCATTCTTCTAAATGATTTCATATATACTTGGACTTGGGATAAGAATTCTTCAATAGCACCAAATCAGAGTACCTTATGGGAAGTCATCCACTCATTAAATAAAATCGAAGAAATCGACTGCGATCGATATGGCATGGTAATTGTGCCAGAGGAGCGTAGCCGACTCAATCTGGTGTTACGACTGCCGATGATCACTTGTCTAAGACTCTCCATCATGGACAGCGATATCTTCCTCAAAAGATGGAATGATCCGATATTTATTCATAAGGATGGTACGCTTCATAGATATTGGACGAATAGAAGGACGTTTGAGGTTGAGACCGAGCTAGTTGATGTCAAGTTTCCGGACCCAACTACAGTTCCTTGTAGTATCCATGCTATTAAAGCGCCAAAACTCAAAACACTAGAGATACTCGAGAGCTTCATTTCCGAACATGCGGTCAGGAAACTGGTTGCTACAGCACCAAATCTCACATCACTTACTATTGAAATAGCTCGAGACCCCCAAGCAGGCCATATTTTCGGTTGGATCCACTGCGATATATTGCGAGAAGCTCTGGTAGCTAATTTGGACGAAAACCACCCGACAAGCCCACTCGAAAATCTTGCAATTAGGTGTAAGTGGAAAGGCCACAGTTATTCAATGATTACGGCTCAGGAAACAGGAATCGCAATATTAGATCGGTATGGGAACTACGCCCAAAGGCCCTTAGCTATTTTTAACAACGATGATTTATTTGGGCCAAAAGGAACAATCGGCTCCCTCAAACACCTTACCAACCTTAAACGACTAGAAATAGCCCCCCAAATTTTATTAGGCTGGTGGCCAGACATAGCTCCGCCTTTAGCAGAGGTCATTCCTGATTCTCTGACTCATTTCACTTTTAGGCACGATTGCTGCGACTGGGTTAAAGATTACAAGGGCTTCGTAAGAACTTTTCCTATCTCTCTTCAGCCTCATAGGTAGTTTACATACTTACTATAATGCTTCAGAATTATGGGTGGTTTGTCAAAGACTTCATTAATCTAATAAGGCAATATGGGAGTTCGGTCAACAAAGGAAATCTTCGAAGTGTGACGTTTATATATCGTTCGATTAGTGACACCAATGGTTATTTTCCAGGACCCAAATTTACCAATAATGAGAGATTGGAAATACGGCAGGCATGTGAATTTGCTGGCCTGGAGTATACGGACGTAGAGGAGGATCCTGTCCAGGACCAACACAATGGAGATATCGACAATTTTGACTATCAGAAGTCGTCATTTGGGAATGGTAGTTGTAAATATAGCTATTGTAAGTATGATTTTCCTCAAATACAAAACCTAGAATGGTTGAATGCTGACAAGATATTGAAATAGATTGAAATTGCATTTTTGGGTTTTAGAGATTGTATATTTCACTTATGACGAGTACCTTTGAAATTCAATCGTTTTAACTCCCAATAAAGAATTTCCAAATATATTTATTATTACTACTATGTACATCATAGGGTAGAGCTTTTTTTGATGGTAATTAAACAAGATTCTTTTTTGAAGTAACCTGTAAGTTGCAAGTTTAAATTATCTGTAATATCAATACTCACCAGTACGTAGAACCAATATTACTAAGATCCCACCACTGAATATAACGAGGACCTATGCAATACGAGCTTAGTGGTGCCCCGCATTCAAAGTGATCCAACAAAAACTTTTGAACACCCCTTTAATTCACCTCAGCTTTTGCTTTACTTTTAACACCTCTCAAGGAATTAAGAGTATAACAGAACAAGCTGTGCAGTGTGGAGCGATTCCGGCTTCCCCTTTGTAAATTACAATCCTTTTATAATTAATACTACCTAGGCACTAGAACTAGCACTATAACAGTTCAGATTGGAAATTCCTTGGTCGTCCTGCCATTATTATCAGGAGTGAAGCCGCTGCTTGAAGAAGTCAGTGTCACATCATAGCCTAAGGATAACAAAAACGAGTTAGATTTGAGATGAAAGTAATTGTTATGGTACAGTAGGTTTCAAGTTCGGCTTCACACTAGAAGACTTTCTGATTCTATAGTTTCGGCTATCCTTGCCTGGTACCAGCAGCATCGATTCCTGCAGATGTAATGCAGCTACCGTCTGATTCGTTTAATCGGCCTAGGTCTATCACCGGCACCGATCGGATGAGTAACACCTCCAACAAGTGCTCCAAGCATATTGATGGGATTGATTTTCTCGTTCATCGAATCACTGCTGGAAGCTCCAAATCGTCATCACTCTGTTGCCCAAGGAGATAGGAAGTTTCAGGCCTTTTGTGCAACGCAAGACATATTGTATAGAGGCCGTCATGGCTTAGTGAACGATAGAAAGACAGCATCAGCTGCGCGAAAATCATGAGGTAGTCGTGCTAGAGCTTCTGAACGTGCCCGTTCCATCGTCACATAATATGTGGAAGACAATGGAGTCTCTATCCTGAGCCTGTTGGAGCATTAACACTTTAATTTCTCCGCCCTTGGGTTTTCCAAAGACGATTCCGTTGGCCTTCTGAACACTGAGAGGCTCATCCGCAATGAATTTGTCCATGACTGTGCGGACACCGTTCCCACCGATATTGGGAGGAATTTTGTTAAGTCCCAAAGAAGCCTGGAACTGGTCCCCACTCATTGATCCTGGATTCTGCGATGACTCTGTCTGTGAGCTTTCCAGACAACACTTTCGGTAGCAAACCGAGCACTACCAAAAGATCCACCAGAGCGAATAATCTTTCGGGCCGAATAATCCGACCGAAAAGATAGCGACCACAAGTCGAAAATCTCATCTCTTCGAGAAGGTAATTGCAAAGACAGGCTGGATGAAGATCAGGGAATCATGAGTAATCGATTAATCTCAGTGAGGCTTGATCCACGACTACTCACTAGGCAAAATATACTGCCAACCCATCATTCCTTCTTTCTGTCCCCAGATCAAGATTGCCGTGCCAGACTTGGATGAAACGAAATAGAATCGGCTTCAAGGAATGCGTGGCTCTGGATAGTTGCTGCGTTCAAAGGCTTGAAGATGGTCTCATTGGAAGGGGACTTGTTCGAATATGCCCACCTCTAAATTGTATAGTTGGCTATCAGAGGAGAACTTGAGGTTCTTGTGAGAGCGTATTCCTTGGTTATTCGAGGTCGGTCTTAAAAGCATCAAATGAGTTCCAACGGGATTGAAAAGACAAGGTATATGGGTAAATAAGAGTAAGATATTATCGGGGAATCGATGATGTGGAGGTACGAGCTCGACTAGATCATTAGCTAGAATTCTGTGGCTGCGCTCTGATTCGGCAAAGGTGCATGCATGTACAGTACACCAAAGATCCAAAGGTTGGCAACTGAAAAGAGTAATCAGCCTAGGTCCCATTTTCAACACTGTTTGGGTTGGGCTCCACTATTGTGATTAAGGAAGAGACGACAACAGGTTCCGGAGAGTTAAAGCTACAGTGACAGGAATATCAGGAATCAGATCTCTCAGGAAAATGACATCCTTCTTTTTGGGGGTCCAGCATAATATCCAGAGAAGAGCGGCTTGGAGTTCCTCTTTTAGTTCAGCGTTAGCACACCGCAAAAAATATATATATCATCGTATGGTGTGCCCCTTTTCGAAGATAAGAGCCGACATGTATGGCTACAGAACTCGATAATGTCTAAATATAGGTATGAGAGTGCTTTCTTTTAGTCGCGCAGATACACCGCCGCCTTGGTAGTGAGTGCTCAGCTTTGCGGCGAATTCTCCATAGGCAGGTAATAACATTCCTCAGCTGAGTGCAACATGCCACCCATTTTCGCCAAAAAAAAAGAGTAACATAGGTTGCTGCCAAGCTGGGAGAAAATTACATCGGTAAGTTCTAGGCTTGGATATAAGACTGCTCATCTATCTCATACTCACCAAAAACGACCAGTCTAATAGCTTCCCCAGAACAAGCCAGCATACTCCGGGTGCGATGAAAAACTATGATACTGGTGATTTCGTAGAATGGAGCAACTCCTTGCGCGAATGCATTGAGCTGAGCCAAGCACGCTGTCGACCGTGTGTCGTGTACGGGATGTCTCTTTAGTTGCTTTTCAATAGATTCAATCATGGACTGGGTAAACACCAGGGTAGCTATACATGAGAATTCCATTGAGTTGATTTCTCTATCTGCCCATTTGCACCATCTGAATGTCCGGTACAATAGATATCTTGGGTGGCCTCATGTACATACCAATCAGTACAGCCGAGCTACTACTCCCTTACTTGTCTCGCCTGTATATCTTTACCATCAGGAGAAACACTCTTTCATCTCCTCTTTTAAACTGTACTGAATTCAAGACCCATCCATACCTTTATATTTGAGGAACCTCCCCCCTCTTCGTGATAGTAGGGCTATGGCAATATCACAAAAATCTGCTACAATGTAGTGGTACTGCAAAATCAGATGCCAGAAAAGGAACCGCATATAAAACTGAATATTTCCAATGGTTGTTTGCAGCATGCTAAAGGGGTATCTACAAAAACATGCTAAAGCTGAACTAGCTATAAACAATCATAAACCTCATTATTCCTTGGTGATCATGACTCAAAGTCTTCCATGCTTCGTATTGTTGTCCCCGCTCCCATTTCCCCGGACCCGCAAAATATATTTGAAATATGAAATGGAAATTTGTAATTAACGCCGACAAAGTAGATATTAAATAGTATGATTTCGCGCAGCGATGGGAAGATAATTAGGTCTTGTGATTTTGTTTGTTGTGGATGTTGTAGAGCTGATACCAATAATGAGGTGGTTGGCGTGAGCCTTTAAAGTGTACCTGTATAAGGAACTTTCCCGCTATGCTCGCTATGCATGAATGTGAAAAGATGATGAAAATGTATGACTAATCATATCCCGTTGTATCGAATAATAAGGTGTGAGGTGTGAAGAAGGAATAGTGAACTGTTAGATGCTATTCGTACGCCGACGGCCTTGAACTGGTTTTTGCGCATATGCAACCACGAGTTTGAAGCTGCTGTTCCAAGTTTCGCACTCATCTAAAAGTGCATTATCATGAAACAGCGATGGCACGACATCAGAAGGCAAAGAATCAGGTCCCTGGGCACAAGATTCATAGCAACGTGTGTACCACCAGCGTCCGACCTTAGCAACCATCTTCGTGATGCCTTCATCAGCTGCTGTGCTTTCGTCCTGAAGCATGCTTGCTAAAGACACCTCTTCGGTCGGGGCTGCCGCCTTTGCAGAAACCGGGCTGGCAACTGGAACACCAACGTTACAACTCTTGACATCGTGGAACCCACGCTTGCCAACAAGTTTTAGAACAGTATCGCTGGCGCTGCTCAATTCAGTGGCTGCATTAGAGACCTGCATTTGGACTTTCAAAGCTCGAACTGCGCGACGGGCTCGATTGCCCATGTTTAGCATGTCAAGATCGAGGACGGCGAGTTCGAGGTAACCGCCTGGTTTGAGGACGCGTTTGGATTCGGATATGATGTTGGCGTAGGAGGTAGTGGACATAGCCGTTGGGAAACGAAAGACCACCACGTGAAAAGTGGAGGATGGGAAGGGGAATTTATTGAGGGGAGATGTGTATTGAACTTGTCGGTGATTCGGAGGGAGGGTGGGACCGCTGGAGAGCCTTTGGGAGGAAGAGAGGGGGCGGGTAGGTGAAAGGTTATAGAATGTTGCTGAGGGGTAAGTTTCAGAGGCGTAGAAGGACCAGTCATCTATTTTCTGTGTTAGTATAGTAAATGCTGAACATGTAATTGCAAGACTTACCATTGCCAAGACCATCAATCACAAGAATGGAATGGCGTTTTGATCCTTCTAGCTGCATGAGCTCGTCTCTTGCAGGACTGAAGAGGACGTGGCCAAATGTGAGCCATTTGCTGACAGTCATTGATCCTACACGAAGATTGACTTGAGAAACGGGAGAGTTGCTTTCTTGTTCAGTGATAGTAACCAATCCCGAGGTGGTTCGGTTGTGATTGCTTGAACCGTTGGATTTTCGTGAACTCTGAGAAGATCGTCGAGGCTTCTGCCCTGAGTTGCCAGGGGTTGAGTTATTGCGATCACCATAGCCAGAAAAGAAATCAGTGAATGACATCGGCGTTGTCGGTGAGCATTCGGGGGCAAGGGTTTCTTTCAGCTTCTGATTTATATCAACACTGTATACACTAGATGAAGTGGCGATTGATGTTCGGATTGGACTAGGCGGCTCCTCCATTTTGGGAAGTGCTGGAGAGTCCATTCCTTGAAACTTGCTCTTCCGAAGGCGTCGAGTCTCGTAGCTCTCATACTGAAAGGGGTTCCCGTGAGACGACGTGGCTGACACAGGCGCTTTGTCACCAACATTGCCCATCAAATCATCGTACTCATCCCAAACTTCATCTTCCGCAAGCACAGCATCAGCTTCAGGGACAACGGCAGTCGTTCCGAGAACGCTAAAACCTCCAGAGCTGCTGGTAGTAGTGGTCTCTGAATTCTTTCGAGGCGAGAATGCAAGAAAGTCTCGATGGTTTAATGATGCAGTATCTGACTTGGACTCAGATGAAATTCGACTGAAGGCTGTCAGTTGTTCGGTTTCTGGCTCTGGGGTTGAAGGCTTTGGAGGGCTTGGGCCAAGTGCAACCGAATCTTTGTCAAATATTATGGCTGTATGAAGGGGCTGTACTGTGCTGAGCCGAGCAAATGGTCGTGAGAACGACTTTGGCGATGTTGCTACCGGTCTTGCTGAAATAACTTTTGGTATTCGCCCAACTTGCGCTAAGCGGCTAGGGCGAGTTGGAGCTGGCTCGGTAGTGAGATGCATGTCTGTCGTATGTTGTATTGGATCTGTGACAATACGGAGAGGCGATGGCTGCTTTGGTGAGATGTCTTTGGGACCTGGCAGTTCCTCCCCGTGGTGGATTTCTGGTGTCCGAATTGGCTCCGGCGATGAAAATATCATGGGTGATCTCTCTGGAATAGAAATTCCCGTTTCGATCATGGTATTGAGATTTTCTATTCGTCGCAAGTTCTCTTTGTATGCACCAAACTGCAACGCATCTAACTCTTCGTTTGACAAATCTACAACATCGACATCAACATCAGCAGCCCGTAGTATATCTTTCAAGTCCATCTCATCGGGCTCCATTTGTTCGTCTGACGAGTCAAGCAGGGCATAGTGAGGAATAGCCTTGACAGGAGGTCTGCCGATGGTGACGGGCATTGCTACTTCAACTTTCTCCTTCTCCTTATTTCCAGGTTGAGATCTATGGAAGAAATTCCACTTCCGGGGAGACTTGGGTCTCTTCTCTAACTTTCTTGGCTTGGTGAGTTGTCCCTTACGACCTCTGTCTAGGTCCGCAAGCCTCTCCATTTGCGAATCTTCTGAAAGTATACTCGACTCCAAACTTTTTAGCGATGGTGATATTCCCATGCCCGGAATGGCGATAGGCTTTGGTAGATTTAGAGTACCGCTAGAGCCGTTGAGCCGTTGTATAGAACGACGAAGTGCCAGCGTAGGCTTGCCCATTTCATCATCACTACTATCTGAAGGACGTCTGCCCTTTGGCGCAAGCGAGGTTCTCTTAGTATCTTTGGGAAACGCCGATGGCCATAAGGTATTGCGGTTAACCTCTTGACTCAAGTTAGTTTTCGACGACCCTCTTGAATCTGTACTCGGTCTACCATATGGAACACTAGTATTGCTGTCCATTCGGGCAAGATCGATACTCGAATTCCTGTTTTCAATGATCTCTCCACCACCCGCAATAACTACGGGACTTATTCTCTCTAGCAGAAATGGGTCGTGAGTTTGAGAACTGGCAACACTCTCCTGAGACGAATGTGCTCCGCTCATGCTTCGATCCCGAAGTCTCCCAGCTCCACCGGTACTAGTGCTCCGACCACGCGCGGCATACTTTCCGTATCCTTCATGGCCCGTTCCTGCAGCTGGCCCTTTTC